>ERZ773196.1748-NODE-1748-length-11878-cov-6.025036_pt1 | contig 11878 bp, 13 predicted proteins | sample MGYA00581009_ERZ773196 | MGnify/ENA primary metagenome ERZ773196 (study PRJEB29015, sample SAMEA2738162) | human oral metagenome | biome: human oral; feature: human-associated habitat; material: saliva | place: China | collected 2243 ...
CCAGCGTTTATGTGAACATGCTTTAAAATATGGTGTAACACGTGCAGCAAGACGATATCATACCAATAGGCAGTTTGTATATCGCCAATTAAAAAAATATGATGGAGACGTACGAAGTCTTGCCTTAAAATCAAGAAAACCGCACAGGAACCCAAATGCCCATAATGAGGAAGAACTTGACTTAATTCGTCGTATGCTCAAGCGTAATGGTATATATGGTCTTGCAGAAGTATATGTGAGATGCAAGAGAAATGGATACACAAGAAGTTTTGGAAGTATGTGTAAACAAATACGAAAGAGGGGCTATATAAAGCCGAAAATACGTCGTAAAAGCTACACAAAGTATGAAAGAATGGATGGTAGATACCCAGGCGATAAAGTACAGGTAGATATCAAATATGTGCCGGAAGAATGTGTTAGATTCCCTAGCTATGGAGATAGATATTATCAAATAACTGCAATAGATGAATATAGCAGAAAAAGGGTTCTTAAAATAGTCAAAGAAAAAAGGACCTATGAAACTAGTAAATATTTGCTTGAATTAGAAAAGAATACTTGAATTAGAAAAGAATATGGGATTTAAAATAAATACAATACAAGTAGATAATGGATATGAATTTGTAAATGACGCAGAAAAGACCAATAGAAAAACAAGATTTCAATTAGTTGCTGAGTATTTGGGAATGAAGATAAAAAGGACAAGACCATATTCACCATGGCAAAATAGAAAAGTAGAACGAAGTCATAGAGAAGATGGGAAAATACTCTATGGTAGAAAAATATTTAGAAGTGAAAAAGAGCTGAAAACAGCTGTAAAAAAACATATGTAAAGATATAATAGCACAGCTAAGATCAGTCTTAATTTTAAAAGTCCTAATGAAATAGTATCCGAGTATTTCTCAAAGTGTAACATATGTCTTGACAACTAAGATAAAATCTCATTATCATTTTCATAAAAGTTATTGTTTTTATTTTTGTTTTGATGTATAATTAATTATACAATTACCAAAAATTTCGGATTTTAATATATTCTACCAATATAAATGGTAAAAGTTAGTTAGGATTGACAGAATTTGAGTATAGTTACGTAAATGTAAAATATCTAAAAGCGTATTAATAAGTATATTCATATATTAATTAAATATTAATAATTTTAGGAGGATTACATGAATCTGATATCTCTAGAATTCAAAAGGGTGATAAAAAGTAAGATATTTTTAGGTGTTTTACTTTTTAATATTATTTTTTATTTTTATGTAAACTATAATATGAATAATATATATTTCATATCCTATAGAAATTTTTATATGAGGCTATTCTTTCTATCACCAGATATGATAACCTCGATGAATACCTTCTATTTTTTACTGCCAATTTTGGCGGCTCTTGTTGGAAGTGATATTCTTGGACAAGATATAAGAAGTAAGGAGTATATAAATATTTTAACTAGAACGCCTAGGCATAGGGTATTTATAGTTAAGCTATTAATGTCTTTTATTAGTGCTGGGCTGGTGATGATATCAGTGTTTATCTTAGATGTGTTAATAAAATTAGCAATTTACCCAATCAATATGCCATCAGTTTTTCTAGGTGCTAATTTTCAATATAAAATGGGTATGTCAGACTTATTAGTTTATCATCCAATGATATATACAATAGTTTCACTCTTATTTACATTTGCATTTTCAGGATTGATGGGTATAGTAGGCTTTACAATGTCACTTTTTATAAATAAGAAATTAGTGGTAGTATCAACTCCTTTCATAATAAACATGCTAATTTGGAATCTGGTTAATATACTCAATATTAAAGACTATTCCGTTTCATCAATGCTCATTTTTAGGATTACTCATAATAGGTATACGATTGTAGAATTACTACTAGCGTTTTTTGTACCTCTATTACTATCATTAATAATCATATTTATAAAGGAGAAAAAGTATGATTATATTTAAACATAATAAGATGAAAGATCTTGTTTTATATATGCTGCCAGCCATTGTGATAGTGACTTTTTTTTGCATGAAGATTAACTATTCTATGATGGATGCATATAGTTTTTATAAAGATCTATCTATGTATGATATGTACATGATAATGATGACTGACCCATCAGTTGAATTTTTAATAAGTATTCCTTTTCTGTTACTTATTATCCTATATGCAAGTAATAACAGAAGTTATGAACTGATGGTCAGGTTTAAATCAAGAAAACGTTTTGCAAAATATAAAATTAGAGAGATTATGCTTGCAAATGTGGTAAATAGTTTGATTTTTTGTGTATCCTTATATCTTTTTGCATACATATTTACAAATAAAACTGACTTTACTTGGTATCAGGTAAATAGCCCTATATCAGTATTGTACAACGCTTCAAAAAAAATAGACACAAATATTTTTATCAATAAGCAAAGTGTAATTGTATTAAATCTATTATTTTACTTTTTACGAAATGCTACCATATCCATGATGGTATTGATAGTATCAAGATATTTGGATAGATTATATAGCTTTGCACTAGTCACGATACCATTTTTTATTTCAGCTTTCGGGAATGGGGTCTTGATATATTCTTATATATTAGATATAGAGTCTATAAATAGTCCGAAATTACTGCTAGCAAAATTATCATTTACTGTAATTTTATTGTTTATGCTAGTATATATATACTTGTTTTTAGAGGAAAAAAGGGTGGGCGAAGATTTTGAATTTATTAAAAAGAGATTTTAAATTTGGTATAGATAAATCAAAAAGGAATATACTTGTATTTATAATTTTTATTATTATGCCATTGATTGTTTGCATCAATTTTTACAAAGATTATAGTTATGTAGTCTCATATCTTATACTACCAAAGCTTGATACTAGGGAAAATATATTTGGTAGTAATATATTTTCTGTTACATTACAAATACTTGTTATGTACATTTTCAGTTCGTATATTTACGAAGACTTATTCAATTATAATAAACTGATTTTAACGAGGTATAGGAGTAGAACTTCACTAGCGGTTAGCAAGATGGTCTTTATTTGTATTAGTAGTACCATATTTATATCAATTGTTATGCTCACTATTTATATAGGGTGCCTCTTCAATAAAGTATATATTAGAGACTTATACTTGTTAGGGAAAATTTTTATTTCATATAGTATAGGGGCTATTTCACTAGGTATATTCAATTTGCTTGTATCAATAAAATTTGGTGAGCATATAGGAGTATTTGTAGCTATATGTTCAGTGGCATTTAATTTAGTTTCTGGATCGGGATTTCTTCCAGGTGGTGGATATATGCTAGTTTTACAAGATGGAAGTATGTATATTGGAGGTCTAATTTACAATACTATTTTGATTTTATCAACGAGCTTTTTGGTGGTATTTTTTTATAAAGAAATAGATTTGATATAGGAGGGCGGTTATTATATGGCTTTAATCAGGTTATTAAATGTTGAAAAGAAAATAAAAAATAAGTATGTATTGGAAAATATTAACCTTGATATTGAAGAAGGTAAAATTTATGGCTTTATAGGACATAATGGTTGCGGAAAAACAATGTTATTTAGGGCTATTTGTAATTTTATTAATCTAACAGCAGGAGAAATATATGTCAAGAATGTAAAGCTTCAACCAAAGGCATTTTATCCAGTAAGACTTGGTGCAGTTATTGAGTATCCAGGATTTATTGATTCATATACAGGAATGGAAAACCTTGAATACCTAGCTGATATAAATAAATATATAGATAAAAATGCTATTTTAGATGTTATGAAACAAGTAGGTCTATATGATTTTAAGGATGAAAAAGTAAAAAAATATTCTTTGGGAATGAGGCAAAAGCTTGGAATTGTCCAGGCAATAATGGAAAACCAAGAATTACTAGTTTTTGATGAGCCAACAAATGCTCTTGACGAGGACTCTATCAAGATATTTAGAGAAATAATGATAAGCAAAAAAAAGCAAGGTAAAACAATACTTATTGCCAGCCACCATAAGGAAGACCTTGAAGACTTGTTCGATTACACAGTTAAAATGAGTAATGGTAGAATAGAGAGTGTTATTAAGAGGTGTACAGATGAACAAATATAAAGTTATTACTTTTGCAATTTGTCTTGTATTGCTAGCTTTTTATTCATGTAGAATTTATCAAGTAAATAAAAATGCACCCAATTTAAGAGATTATACAATGGAAACCCTAGGAAAAGAGTTTAATGCATTTGGTGGTAAAATGACTGTGAAAGACATAGACCTTGTGAAAACTAAAGATTTGGATATTGCTAAGGATCTTGGTGATATGAGTAAGAATTTTATCGATTATACTATAGACCGATATGTAAGAGTAGATTATACAATAAAGGGTGTTGATAACAAAGAAAATTTAGATATCAAGTTAAATCTAAATGAATATATTTTTTATGATGGTTTACCAGCGTCTAAAAAAATTGGAATTGATGAGTATAGGTATTTGATACCAGTACCTAATGAAGCGCAGATAAAAGACGGTGATATAAAGGTATTTATCAGCAATATTAAAAGCAACGAATTAGAGCATCATTATATAAGGAGATAAAAATGAATAAAAAAACAGTAATTGCCATAGTCGCCATAATTTTTGTTATAGGCTGTAGTTTCATTATCAGCATGAAGGATAGTAACAAAAATATAAATACACCTCCAGTTAAAGTTTCAAGCAAAAATTTACCAGTCAGGGTTGAGGATATAGAGATAGAGGTGAAGAAAATAAAAAATGAAAAAGATGAAATTTTACTTTATTTAAGGGCAAAAAATAAAAGTAAATTAGATATTTCATACTTGGGAGTGGATGTAAGTGATGGAAATAAATTAGATGCAAGGGTGGAATATTTACGGAGAATAAAGTCCGGTGGTAAAACAGACAACTATGATAGTATAAAAAATAGTACGGATGATAGAACTAAAATACCAGTCAAGGGTAGTGATGGAGATGTGCTGCATGATGTCAATGAGATTAAAATAAAAAAGATAGCATATGTATTTAAAGACAAGGGAAATAGAAAGATGGTAGAATACGATGTGGATAGTGGTGAATACACAATATCTGATTATTAGTGATTTATATACTCTATATCATTAAAAGGAGGCATATATGAAGAAATTAATTTTATCAATAGCATTAGCAGGTACAATATTATTAACAAGTGGTAGTACTATATTTGCTGGAAATCATATTGATACAAAATTTGATTTTTATTTCACATCACCTAACAAAGTTAGAACTACAGAAGCTCGTCCCAAATTGGATGCGACATCATCTTATGTAAAAATCAATGCTGGAAAAAATCTTAATCTAGGTGTATCTATGAAGATGGTTGGAGAAAAGTGGAATGGTAGTCATTACGAAGATGTTGGTTCCTCAACAAAAACTTTCTACAGACCGGGTTCAGCAAAGATACCACAGAACACATATGAGTGGGGTAAAAGAGGCACAAGATTACAAGGAATTCGTGTAAATCCTGGATATATGACAGTTTTTGGTTTATGGAGTCCAGATAGCATTTAGGTAATATAAAAATATTTATAATATAATATGATATAGAGCCTAAATTAGTATATGTTTTTTATGTCATTTTTAGGGTATTTTTTGACAATTTTGAAAAAAAAGAATAACAACATCTTAAAATATTATATATAAATAATAATTAAATGTGGTTGATATTAAAACAAAAAAATATTTGGTTTAATAGCTCACCTAACAATCATAAATTTAGATACATAGATTTTGTGTGTAAATAAAGAGGAATTACCAAGTAATACAAGCGATGAAATCAAAAGACTTAGTGCAGAAAATAGTTGTGTTTTAGGTGGTGTAAATTCACTATCAGAAGATGTAAAGCACGAGATAAGAAATATTATGCGTGTTATAAACACTTGTATAATAGATATATAATTTAGTTGTAATATTAATATATTAATATAAAAATAAAAAATCAAAAGGAGGAACATGTAATGAAAGATGATAAGAAAAAAATAAGGTTGGGTATTTTAGAAAAGGAATTACCAATAGAAGATATGCAGATAAATGGAGATCCATGCTATTATATGTGGAGAGACTATAGGATAAGGCATGGAGTTGACTGCGACACGGACTGTACCGCATGTGGCTCTGGTGTTAAAAGATGTCCATATGTCAGTGATAAGTATTAGAAGAGTTAATATAATAGGTGGTTTTTACCACCTATTATGTTTTATGAACAGTTAGTTACTAGGAGATGATTTTATGAATATGTGTATTTTGGGGTTGAAGTATATAAAAAGTCATGTAAAAAGGGCTATATATTTAAGTATAATTATAGTATTTTCTCTGGTAAGTTTAGTTTCAATGTCTATTGCTACTAAAAGCCAAATGATAAACGCAAAGAAATTTATCGATGAAAATTCAGCAGTCTATGGAGCTGTAGCAAATAATATAGATAAAACAACACTAGATAATATAGAAAATAGTAAACGTGTAGATAAGGTATATCAAACAAAAAATATAGGAGAATTCATTGAGAACAATGGTAAGATATTACTTTTAGAAGAGTATAATGAAAAGGTAAATGAAATTAGCAAGCTCAAGCTGATTTTGGGGAGATTACCATTTAATGACGAGGAAGCCATATTGTTAGATGGGACTGGAAATCATAAAATCGGAGACTATATCGATGGAGTTGTAAAAGTAAATTATGAAGAAAATGGAATCAACAAAATCAGATATATTTCAAAAAAGATCAAAATAACTGGCATTGTATATAATAAGATTAAATCAACTGAGACGAGGGGGATGGATCAATTATATATTAAAATGGGAGATGGTTTTAAAAATACAATTCCAGACAAATTTAACGCATATATTAGTTTTAAGACTGGATTTAAGGATCCAGAGGGTGAATCTTATGGATTAAATACAGAATTAAACTTACCTCAAAATCTAGTTACATATAATAAAGTATTAACAAATACGGAAAATACATATAGGCAATTTTTTATTGCTTCACCAGACGTAAAAAATTTAATTTTAGCAGGTATACTATTTCCGTTAGTTTTCTTGTTTATTGCATCTAGAGATGTATTTGCAGATGCTGCCCTTCTTAGGGTTGTAGGGTCAAGTAAGAAAAAAGTATTTTTTATCTTTGGTTTAGAAAAAGTACTAATTATATTAATTAGTAATATTATTAGCTTTATTTTATCATATTATGCATCGTTAATTTATATGAAAAAAGTAAACTTCACCTTGTTTTCAGACGATCTATTTAGACTAATGGATAAGAGCATACATATTGATTATAGAACCTACATAATTTCCTTTATTATTTCGATTATACCTTTTGCAATTGTTTTCTTATATGAATTTTATGTGATAAATAATTTAAGTGTAGTCGATTTAACCAACTATAATCATAGAAGAAAAAAAATCAATAGAATCTTACTAAGACCAACTACAAAAATACATAAGAAACTATTATTAATAAATATACAAAAAAATGCTATATATTTGATGGTACCGGTTATTATGTTGAGCTTATCACTGTCTAGATATGTAATTAATATTAATAGAGATTATTTTGATAAGAATGTTGATTCTTCAGTAAATTTTCTTATGGGAAGAGAATATAACCTTACAAATCTAAGTAATATTTATAGACCAAAATCCAACTTGAATGATAGAAATATAGGTAAGTTTAGAGATGATAAAAGAATTAAAAATATCGTTACTAAATCTAGTAAAGAGGCCTATTTTATCAGTGATGGAAAGATGTTCAATGAATACTTTTTAAACGATAGAGATTTAAATGGTAAAGAAATAGAAACAGTTATCACAGGAGTAGATGATGACTTCCTAATAAAAAATGGATTTATAAGAAATGATAAATTCAAATCGACTTCAGAATACCCAGTAGCCTATCTTAGATCGAAGGTTCATAATAAATTAGAAACGAAGATGATACCAACTATGAAAAATATAAAAGTTGGAGATGTAATAAAGATCAAAGTTGCCCAATACTCCAATGGAAGAGAAGCCTACAAAACGAAAAAAATTATTGTTGGTGGATTTATTGATGATTTAAAATGGTCAAGAAAAGTAGCTTCACAATTGCTACTTCCTGAAATAATCACTGATACTGATAATTTTAAGAAATTAGTAGGATATGGAGGTGCTGATGAAATAAATTTCAATTATAATGGCAATAGTAAAAATCTAAGAGCATATATGGATGAAGTGTTAGGAAAGAATAACTACAAAATTATATCCGAAACCGAATTTAAGTATGTTGATCAATATGATCATAGATTATTAATGAAAAAAATTATTGTAAATATTATTTATATTTCAGTGCTGTCAATAATAACAATATATACAAGCTTAAATATGATTTTTGAGCAAAGAAAAAGAGAAAATACTATAATGAGATATATTGGTCTATCAAAAAAGAGTATGATATTTATGTATATCAAGGAGAGTGTATTCTGGGCGATAGTATCAGGGGCAATAATGTTTGGAATAGTATTGTATAAATCAATTCATGACTACTTAGTTCATATAAAATATCTTGGTGGCGGATATAAAATGGTATTTAGCTTTGAGACGGTATCATTAGCAACATTATATGTAAGTGTATTGTTTGCTTTGGTTTATATTGTAGTTTTAAAAAAGAGGATTGAAGAGTAGAATATTATACATTAAAACAAATAATATGTAGTTAAATAAATTATTAATATATGATTTAGGAGAGGTGTAATGTTATCAGTTGCAATTATAGATACTGGTGTTGATTTTTTTGATGAAGAAGTTAAAAGAATGAAATTTGTAATGAAAACAACAAGGCCATTTGATGATAACTCATTTTATAATTTGAGTGACATTAATGGACATGGAACTATTGCAATCAAACAACTTAATGAGCTTTTATTAAAAAAAGATGATGTATGTGTTATACCGATTAATATTTATGGAGAAAAAGGGATAGTATCATCCACGAACATGGTAGAAGTATTAGATAAAATACTTGATTTAGATATTAATATAATTGTTTCTATGAGTTCAACATTCAATCATAATGTAAAATTAAAATTTTATGATCTAGCAAAGAAATTCAGAGAAAAAAATATTATATTTATAAGTTCTGATTCTAATAAATACCCCCAAAATATAGTAGGAAATGATTGTTTTCCTGCATGTTTAGAAAATGTATACGGTGTCAGAGTTGATAATGAAATATCAAATGATACTGAATTTAAGTATGATAAAGATAAAAAAATACAATTTAAAGTGTCAAATAAAAGTCAAACTTTTATATTTAAAAATAAGGAAATGGTTTTTAGAAAAAATAGTAGAGGTGCTATTGTTTTACTCTCAATATTTTTAAATACTATAAAAGATGCAAATATAAATTCAATAAATATACAAAGTATAGAAAATAAACTAGAAAAAGAGGGGGTGTTTTTTTAATGAAACTCAATAAAAAAGTTATTATTAGATATAAGAATGATATTGCATATATCTATGTATATAATTCAAGAAAGCATGTGTTTATTTCTAAATCGTTATTAGAACAAATAATATATGCGAGCGAGATTGGTTTAACTATAAATGAATTTTTAGCATTTTTTAAAAAAGACGATCGTACATATGTTGGAAAGGTTTTGGATATATTAAAAAAAATAGAATATATCTATGAAAAAAGTTTACATGCTGAAAATATGATTGATACAATATATCTAAAATTAACAAATGCCTGTAATTTGAGATGTTCACATTGTATTACAAATTCAGGAGAAAAAGTAAAAGAAGAGTTGGACTTATATAGTATTTTAGATTTTATAGATAAACTTAAAGAAATAAAGGTTAATAAGTTAATAATTACAGGTGGAGAACCACTCTTGAAAAAAGATTTTAATTATATAACTGAATATTTGAGAAAAAAATTTAAATATTCTACTATTATTTTATCTACAAATTCTCTATTAATAGATGAGAACAATATAAATTTTATAAAAATGTACGATAAGGTAGAAATTAGCATTGATGGAGTTGATGAAGAATCATGTTCAAAAATAAGAGGAGAAGGAGTTTTTAAAAAAGTACTGGAAAAAATTGATTTATTACAAAAAAATGGATATGAAAGTATAGGATTATCAATGGTATTTGGTGAAAAAAATAAAGCTATGAAGGATGATTTCCTTAAGCTTAATAAAAAGCTAAAAACAACACCATTATGCAGATCTTTTGAATTTATAGGAAGAGGGTATACTAATTATAATGATTTTTATAAACAAAAATACACGCTACCTTTATATACAACTCAAATATATTGTCAGGATGATATAATAGATTCCAGGAAAATTAGTTCATGTGCATGTGGAATTTATAAAAACATGTTATTTATAGATGAAGGTGGAGATGTATATCCTTGCCATAAATACTCTACCATCGATCTTTATAAAATGTTTAATGTAAGAGATATAAAAGTAAGTAGTGATATTATTTTTAATATTCAAAAAATAGACGAATTTGAAAAAATCATCACTTTTAAGGGTACAAAATGTGAAAAATGTGACGTCAATATATTTTGTTGGTCTTGTCCTGCTATTTTTGAAGTTGCAAAAAAAAGTGATAAAATTAATCTATGGTGTGATAGAATGAAAAATCCGTTAAATAAAATAGTGTGGAGAGCGATTTAATATGTTAATTTCAGTTTTTATTACAAATGGATGTAATATGAAATGTAGTTATTGTTATGAAGGCTTATTAAAAGATAAAAGTTCTTTTGATAGTAATAAAATAGAAGCCTTAGTATCATTTTTAAAAGAGATACTTGTTGATGATGAAGTATTAAAAATGAATTTACATGGGGGAGAGCCTTTATTAAAATTTACAATTTTAAAAGAATTAGTAAATAAGATTGAGAGTGAATTCAATGATAGAAAAGTATTTTTTGATATGACAACGAATGGAAGTATTTATAGTAGAGAAATATCTGATTATATATTAAAAAAAAATATAAACTTATCTATTAGTTTTGATGGAGATGAAAATACTCACAATGCATGTAGAAAATTTACTAATGGGGAGGGAAGTTATAATATAGTATTAAAAAATTATAAAAAGTATTTAGGTGATGGAGTTACAGTGAGATGCAGAATGACGATCAATAGATTTAATATAAATGGAATAACAAAAGGAATAAAAAAACTATACAGTTTAGGGGTTAAAATTTTTTCCCTTACATTTGATATATATGAAAAAGAATGGAACAACTTTATAGATAAGGTTGAAAACCTATATGATGAGCTTATAAATATTAGCAATAATCTAGATATTAATATATCTATTGTTGATAAATCCTATATTATAAAAAAACAAGGCGATTGTTTTGGTGGATTGACGTCATTTACGGTAACAGCAAATGGTGATATTTTTCCATGCATATTTATCACAAATAAAAAACAATTTATATTAGGCAATATTTTTAAGTATAATTATAAAGCGATTATAACACGTATGAACAATTTTCATATGAATAGAAGTAAAGAATTTATGAAGTGTGAACTTTGTGCAGGAAAAGAAATATGCAGTGGACAAAGATGTAAGTTGATTAATTTTACTGTTAATAATTCTTATACAGAATATTGTGAATCGTTTTGTTTGTTGACAAATATGATTTCATCAAGATTATTAGATTAGTCTTTAAAAATTACTAGAAATTAAATGTATGGAATATAGTGCTATTATACTAATTTTTCTATAATTTATAAGTTGAAAATATAAATAGTTATCTTATGTAAGGATAATAAAATCTATAAAATTAATAATTAGAAAGATAAATGCATTACTAAATAACATCATATGAGGAGGTTGTGATG
>ERZ773196.1753-NODE-1753-length-11863-cov-24.791921_pt1 | contig 11863 bp, 9 predicted proteins | sample MGYA00581009_ERZ773196 | MGnify/ENA primary metagenome ERZ773196 (study PRJEB29015, sample SAMEA2738162) | human oral metagenome | biome: human oral; feature: human-associated habitat; material: saliva | place: China | collected 2243 ...
GTAGTTCGGGGCGCTTAGGCGCTAACTGCATACTACTAAGCTCTCCGATGGCAAAACTTGCTGTGATTTAGTTCTCTAATGGCGATATTGCCCTTTTCTGGACGCAAAAGTCAAAATGGGGTAGGTGAGTACTGCAAGCGCTACTAACGCGCAACTAAGTCCGCTAGATCGGTTCTTCAAGATCTCCCAAAGGGGGTCCACCGTCGCCCGCGAAGTACGTGGTGGCCTGGTTACCTTCTTCTCTATGAGCTACATTTTGGTGCTCAACCCGCTTATCCTTAGCACTCCCCACGACGGAATCGCTCCGCTGGGCACCTCCGCCCAGATCGCTTCCGGTACCGCATTTATTGCCGGTGTTATGACCATCCTGATGGGTGTAGTAGCCAACTACCCGCTAGCTTTGGCTGCTGGTCTAGGCATCAACGCCATGGTGGCCTACACCCTGGTTGGTATGCATGGCATGACCTATGCCGACGCTATGGGTCTAATCGTGATCGAGGGTCTAGTCATCCTCCTACTAGTGCTAACCGGTTTCCGTGAAGCTGTGTTCCGCGCGGTTCCCGCCCAGCTCAAGACTGCTATCAGTGTTGGTCTGGGCCTTTTCATTGCGCTTATTGGTCTGATTGACTCCAAGGTGGTACGTCAAGGTGGCACCCCGCTAGAGCTTGGCCTGGGTGGCTCGCTACAGGGCTGGCCCACGCTGGTGTTCATGTTCGGCCTATTCCTAACCCTGATTTTGATGGTGCGTAAGGTTCGTGGCGCCATCCTGATCGGTATTCTTTCCTCCACCGTGCTAGCCGTCATCGTTGAAGCTGTCGCCAACCTGGGCGCTTTCAACGCTGAAAAGAACAAGACCGGCTGGTCCCTGACCGTGCCGCACCTAAACGGCTCACCTTTCGCCCTGCCTTCCTTCGAAACCCTAGGTAAGTTCTCCCTGCTGGGTTCTATCGATAAGGTAGGCATTGTTTCGGTAGTGCTGCTGGTGTTCACCCTGCTGCTGGCCGACTTCTTCGACACCATGGGCACCATGATCGCCGTCGGTGCTGAAGGTGACCTGCTGGACTCTGAAGGCAACCCGCCCAAGACCCGCGAAATCCTGGTAGTTGACTCTCTAGCCGCAGTTGCTGGTGGTATGGGTGGCGTTTCCTCCAACACCTCTTATATTGAGTCCGCCACCGGTGTTGGTGAAGGTGCCCGTACTGGTTTGGCCAGTGTGGTTACCGGCTGCCTGTTCTTCCTGTCGATGTTCATTGCCCCGCTGGTAGGTATGGTTCCCTACGAGGCGGCCACGCCTGCTCTGGTGATTGTTGGTTTCTTGATGATGACCCAGGTGGCTGAGATTGACTGGACTGACCTGGAAATTGCCATCCCGTCCTTCCTGACCATCGCCATGATGCCCTTCAGCTACTCCATTACTAACGGTATTGGTGCTGGCTTCTTGTCTTATGTGGTGCTGGCTGTGGCTCGCGGCAAGGTCAAGCAGATTCACCCGCTGATGTGGCTGACTGCCGTGCTGTTCCTGGTTTACTTCACTCTGGCCCCCATTAAGGCCATTTTGGGTGTCAGCTGATTCCTTATAAACCCATAAGGGGGTGCGGCTTTTAGCTGCGCCCCCTTTTTTTTGCTGCCGTTTGAGCCTGGTTTTTAGGGCCGACGGCGCTCGGGGATTTGCCTGCTGCCTCCAGCTTCCAGGGGGTTGATGGTGCGCTGGGAGGGGCCGACGGCGTCGTCGTAACTTGACTTGCGGTGGGGTGGTGCGGCTGGGGCGAGTGGCGGCGCGGCTGGGGCGGGGGCAGGCGTAAAATTTAGAACCTTAAGGAGGCTAGCTTTTACGTGAGAGAAACTTTCGCATCCCTGAAATATCCCGCTTACCGCATCTGGTTTTTTAGTGCCCTGATTGCCAATATCGGCACCTGGATGCAGCGCATCGCCCAAGACTGGTTGGTGCTGCGCACACTTACCAACGATTCCGCCTATGCGGTGGGTGTAGTTAGCGCTCTGCAATTTGGTCCCTCCCTGCTGTTCTCGCCCCATGCCGGGGTGGTGGCCGACCGGGTCAATCCACGTAAATTACTGGTATGCACCCAGGGTTTAATGGGTTTAATTAGTGCCCTGCTGGCAGCAGATGTGATCAGTGGTCAGGTGCAGCTGTGGCATGTGTATGTGGCGGCGGCACTGACTGGGGTGGTGGCCGCCTATGACGCCCCGGTGCGCCAAACTTTTGTGGCTTCTATGGTGCCGGTTGGCTCGCTATCTAATGCGGTGGGGCTAAACGCCACCAGCTTTAACGCGGCCCGCCTAATTGGCCCCGCTTTTGCTGGTTTGGTTATTAACTGGGTTGGTGAAGGCTGGGTGTTTGCCATCAACGCACTGACCTTCTTAATGCCGATGGCAGCGCTGATCTTGACCCCCAGGCGTCACTTTCGCGAGGTGGAGCGCTCTAAACCCAAACCTGGACAGCTCCGTGAAGGGGTGGCTTACCTGCGTTCACGCAGCGACATCTTGGTGATTATGGTGGTGATCGCCGTCGTTAGCGCCATGACCCTTAACTTCCCGGTCACCTTAGCTGCCATGGTACGTTCCACCTTCCATATGGAGGCTGACGCATACGGCAATGTTTCTAGTGCTTTTGCTGTCGGCTCGCTTACTGGGGCGCTAGTGGCGGCCCGACGCCGAGATGCGCGGGTGCGGCTGGTGATTATTGGGGCCCTGGGGCTGGGGGTAGCCACCTGCATTTTGGCTTTGATGCCTAATTACTACACCTTTATGGCGGCTTCTATCCCGGTAGGTTTCTTTGTGCTTAGCCTGCTTACCGCCGCCAACCAGACCGTGCAGCTAACCACCCCGGAGGCGGTGCGGGGGCGGGTAATGAGCCTATATGTAATGGTGTTGCTAGGGGCGACGCCGATCGGCTCACCTGTGGTGGGGTGGCTATCGGACGCTTTTGGGCCGCGCGCCGCCCTGATAGCTGGTGGGATTAGTTCAATGACGGCGGCCCTGCTGGTTAGCCTGTGGGCTTTTAAAGCCTGGAATATTCGCCTTAGGTATTTGCGTCACGCGCCTTTTGTGGAAACCGTGCGATTGCGTCAGGGTGAGGCCGACAATGAAAACGGCCTTATTTCGCCACAAGATGACCAGTTAAAGCGTTGCTAGGCTGGTTAGGAGTGCCTCAGTAAACCTGGGAGTGATAGCCTGACCTCAGTTGGATGAGGTTTAGCAATAACGCTGCCTTAACTGCACCATCCCGAAGGGTCCCCGCGTTACACCATGAGCGACTTAATCGACACCACCGAAATGTACCTCAAGACGGTTTACGAGCTTGAAGAGGACGGCGTCACGCCGCTGCGCGCACGCATTGTGGAGCGTCTAGACCATTCTGGCCCCACGGTTAGCCAGACTGTGGCCCGTATGGAGCGCGACGGCCTAATCCATGTGGCCCCCGACCGTTCCCTTGAGCTAACTGACACCGGCCGTCACCGCGCTACCGAGGTGGTACGCAAGCACCGCCTAGCTGAGCGACTGTTACTAGATGTGATCCGCCTGGACCGCAATCTGGTGCATCAGGAGGCTTGCCGCTGGGAGCACGTAATGAGCGACGACGTCGAGGCGCGCCTGCTGGCTGTACTAGACGATCCGGGTGTAGACCCCTTCGGTAACCCCATTCCTGAAGCGGGCGATCAGCGCCCCGCCCCGGCAGCCGACGAGATGAGCGTAGAAGAGGCGCGTCGTCGGGGAGTGCAGCGCGGCGTAATCAAGCGCCTAGGTGAGCCGGTACAGGCCCGTGAAGAGGTCTTTACTGAGATTAACAAGGCCGGTATTGCCCCCGGAGTGTCAGTAAATATCAGCACTGATGCCCACGGCGTCATTGTCACCACCGATGCGGGCGCCCGTATCTTCCTAACCGACGCCATTGCGCGTCACGCCTTTATTTTCCGAGGCTGATAAATAATAGGGCAGGCTGGGCCGCTAGTGCGCAGCTCAGCCACCGTCAGGCGACGACGTAAGTAGGGCTACGTCGTCGCCTTTTTGTTCCAAAAGTTGAATAAATCATGATCACTGGCGGCAAATCACAAGAGCAATTTCTAAGCTGACAGTGTGAAACAAAATGGCGGTATCGCGCGGAAAAAACGGGAACCAAGTTTACTCTTGTGACTCGCGCTACATCAAGAAGTGTTACCTTACTGTGACAACCGGCTTGAAGTTAGGCTACAGTCTTACCTGTCGCGAACCATACTGGTTTACGATCGCTGAGGTCAGAGCCAAGTCCCGTTATGGCCAAAGTGGAAACAGATCCGGCTAACGGGACCGGAGTTATCTAGATGCCGATGCGCATTCAGCGGAAATTTTCGCTAAGGTAACCCCGTAAGGCTCAAACAGGAGAAACCAATGTCTAAGACGTCCACTGCGCGCCACCGTAAGGCAGCCCGCCCGCTTAACTCGCTGGTCGGTGCCTCCCCCATGGTGCGTCGCTCCCTAGCCGTCGCTGCATCCTCGGGTCTCGCTCTTACTGTGGTTGCTTCCGGTGCGGCCGCATCCGGCACCAGCGCCCAGGCCGCAAACAGTGCGGGTACTCTTAAGAGCGCCTCTGTTACCACCGTGGCTCTTGATGCACGCGAAGCCGTAACTACTAACGCCGCTCTCGATGTCTCTGGTGACGTTCAATGGAGCGCTGACTCTTCGGCCCAGGCCGGTGTAAGTGTTGAGAAGAAGGCAGAGCCGGCCCCCGCTGCCACTGCCACCCCTGCAGCTGACACCACCAAGGACAAGGCTGAGGCTGAAGAGACCCCCGCTGCCACTCAGAATGAATCTGAGAGCGAGTCCTCTAGCTCTACTACCACCCAGGCTGAAACCCCGGCTCCGGCCGCCAGCGCCAGCGCTTCCTCTGTGGCCGCCCTGGCCATGCAGTACGTGGGTGTGCCCTACGTGTGGGGTGGCTCTAGCCCCTCCGGCTTCGACTGCTCCGGTCTGGTTTCCTACGTTTACGCCCAGTTCGGTGTAAGCCTGCCCCACCAGAGTGAAGGTATCCGCGCTGCCGGTACCGTTGTCAGCGCCTCCGAGGCTCGCCCCGGTGACGTTGTGTGGTGGCCGGGTCACGTAGGTATCTACATGGGTAACGGCATGATGGTCGATGCCGCCAACGAATCCATCGGTGTGCAGTACGCTGCTGTCTACGCCGGTGCCACTTACCTGCGCATTTCCTGAATTTAGCTAAGGTAGGGAGGGTCCGCATATGCGGGCCCTCTTTTTGTTTGTCTGCGTTGCCCGTGGGGCTTGTTTGTTTGCGCCGGCTGTGGGGTTTGTTTGTCTGCGCCGGCCGTGGGGTCGCCTATAGGGCTGCCCATAAGACCGACGGCGCCGCTGTGGTTTATCGGGGCGACGGCGTCGCTGCGGTTAGTTAGTGGCTCTAGTGGTTAGGCGGGGCTGGTGATACCGCTGGGCTAATAGCGCCGGTAAGTAGCGCTGTGGAGCTGGTCACGGCGCTGGAAGGTGAGCGACGACGTCGGCAATAGGACTAAAGACATAGGGGGCGTGATCAAAGATAGGTGCCTATAAAAATGTGTTTGTCAACACATTAACGCTGACCGGCTATGTTATGAGCAACTAACTTAGTTGACTATTGATTGGTGCGCAAAGTCGCGCAAATACTGCTAATAGTGCAAGTGGTACAAAGCTTGCTACATGCCACTAAGTCTGCTACAAAAATGCTCTTGATCTGCATAGACACTTGAAAATGCGCAAACTCTATGGGTGCAAATAGCAAATAAGTGCGGTAAAGTGTCGTATACCTCACTTGAGAGGCATGTCGGTCCTCATGCCTTCAGGTGAATCGTAGTTAGGAAGGTGTCGACCATGACCACAGACAATGTTGTCCTCGTGGGCGTAGACGGCTCGCTAGAGTCGCTGGAAGCCCTGCGGTGGGCAGTACAACACGCGGCGCACTCCGGTGCTCGTGTGCACTTAGTTTGTGCGTATTCTTTGCCTTCGTTCACGGCAGGTTCGCTAGATGGTGGATATGCCGGCATTGACGACAGTGCAATTCGGGCTGGTGCCCAAAAAGTTATTGAAGAGGCCGAAGCCATTGTGCGTGAGGCCAATGTGCCGGTAACCAGCGCGCTGGAGACTGGCGATCCCACTGGGGTGCTAGTGGAGCTATCTCGCGAGGCTAGCCTTGCGGTAGTAGGTACTCGTGGTGGCGGCGGCTTTGCTGACCGCCTACTAGGTGCCGTCTCTTCAGCACTTCCTGCTCACGCCCACTGCCCGGTGGCGGTTGTGCCTCAACACAAAGAGGGATCGGCCTTCACGCCGGTAAGACGCATCGTGGTGGGTGTTGACGGTTCTGACTCGTCCCGCAAGGCGCTGACTGCTGCAGTGGTAGCCGCACACCTGTGGAATGCAGAGCTCACCGCCATCGCTGCCGTACCCATCGCGGCTGGCTCAGGCGCACTGGCCTGGCTACCGGCTGCTGTAGACCATGAAGAAGTTGTTAACGATCTACGTGCAGGCTTAGATCGCACGATCGCTGCAGTTACCAAGGATTACCCGGATGTGCGCGTGCGCCGGCACGTGCTAGATGGGAACGCAGCAGAGCTCATGGCTGAGTTCTCCACTGCGGTAGACCTGATCGTGGTTGGCTCTCGCGGTCGCGGCGGCTTCTCTGGAATCCTGCTTGGCTCCACCTCTCAAGCCGTCCTCAGTCACGCAAGCTGCCCAGTGCTGGTAGTACCTCAGCGTGTACGTGAGGAGCCGGCTCGGCGAGGGAACACTCCCTGGCCGCGTGCATAGCATATATAGCCGGTAGCGGTCGTCATCACCTTAACTCGGCGTCACCCGCCGCAAGGCGGGTGACGCCACTATGTGTACAGCTGCTAAACTAGCTCGTGTAATGCCCTCGTAGCTCAGGGGATAGAGCACCGCTCTCCTAAAGCGGGTGTCGGACGTTCGAATCGTCTCGGGGGCACGAATTTAGCCAAAACTGGATATATCCTGACATTTACCCGGTAAAGTCATGGGGTTTTGGCCTACTTGCACGCTTTGGGTTAACTCTTGCGCATAGCTCACGTAGGGTTAACACATGAAACACCAAGACACCGCTCATCGTCGCCTTGCCCTGGTTGCTACACCATTAGCTTTGCTATTTGCACTTGGGGCCTGCGGCTCAGACACCAAGCCTGCTGCGGAAAGTTCCGCTAAACCCACCACGGTAGCCACGGCTAGTGCCAAATCTGGCTCCAGCGCTAGCGCAACGGCTGCTGTGCCCGGCCTGAAGGCCGGCGAGATCCCGGCTGTACCGGTTTTCTCTATTCCCTCCATTGGCGTATTCGCACAAAACTCGGACAAAGCCCTAATTGAAAGCACCAAAGAACTAAGCACTGTTCCTGGCATTAGCGTCAGCCCCGCCAAGTGTGACGGCAACGGCGTGGTTTCCGGCAGCACCATCCTCAGTGGCTCTGGTGCAGGCGTAACTAGCAGCGACAGTGGCTCCGTAATTAACAGCGGCGCCGGCGCCGGCGTCATCACTGAAGGCCCAGTTAGCATCGTTTACGGTGGCGAGGGCTCAGGCACCTACACCAACTCTGAAACCGGCGAAAACATCACCATTTCGTCTGATGGTTCTGGTACTTACAAGAGCAAGACCCTAAGCATCAACGTTTCTGCAGACGGCTCGGGTACCTACGACAACTCTGAAACCGGCGTTAAGATCAACATTTCCTCCACCGGCTCAGGCACCTACGAGGACACCAAAAACAACATTAAGTACAACAACAACGGTAACGGCAGTGGAACCTATACCTCTGCCACGCTAAACATCATCAACAATGGTGATGGCACTGCCCTAGTAAACGGGCAAAGCGTTAAAGCCGAAAAGCTGCCCCCGGTAGCCAAGGTAGGTAAATTCCCCAAGGTTGAAAGCCTCAAGCCCGTCAAGAGCTGCGGCACGGTAATCACCCTGCAAGATGGGGTGCTGTTCGACTTTGGTAAATACGACCTGCGTCCTGAAGCCAAAGCCACTTTGACCAAGCTCGCCACCGTGCTTAACCAGGCTAAGGTGCCCGCCGCACAGATCAATGGTCACACCGACTCCATCGGTGACGACGCCTTCAACCAGGACCTGAGTGAAAAGCGCGCCTCCGCCGTCGCCACTCAGCTCAAAGCCGACGGCGTCAGCGCCAACCTGGAAACCCACGGTTACGGCAAAACCCAGCCGGTAGCTGACAACACCAACGCTGACGGCTCCGACAACCCAGCTGGGCGTCAAGCCAACCGCCGCGTAGAAATCTACATTCCGGCATTCTAAAGCCCAAGGGCTAACGCAATCAGGGAGGTGCCTGCGGGTATCTCCCTGATGCTTTATGAGGGGCTTGTTCATGGGGATTTGTGAGCGCCAATAACGAAAAAATTCGCGCCAGCGCCCCCAGTGTGAAAAGATGGACACCAATAGATTTTGGAGGGTAGGCCATGAGTGCACAGCCGCAGGTCAACCAGGAGCGAGTGAAGACCTGGCTGGAAAATGCGGGCCTGGAATACACCGTCGACAGTGCGGGAATTATTTCAGTTAACTTTGCCGTGTGTACCGTAGTGATCGGGTTACAACACGACAATTTCATCTGGGTGCGTGCGGTTTGGAAAGCTAACTTAACCCGCACCGACGCCGCGCTGCTGCAAACCTATGTAAACGAACTAAACGCCAAGCGTTTCATGCCGCAGCTGGGCATTTACGGGCGCAACACCGACACCCCAGTGCTGCGGGCGGCAGTAGCCGGAATCATCATGGAAGGCATGAGTGACGCCCAGCTGGATGAATTCATGGACCTGGCAATTGCCGCCACAGAAGGTGCTTTGCGCGAATTAAGTACGGAGCATCCAGAGCTGATGGGGGAGAGTGAATAATGGCTTGGTGGCAACATCCTGAAGACCAAGACACCCCGCCGGTAACGGTGGAGCGAATCACCGAATGGTATGAGCAGCAAGGCTACAAATACGGCGTAGACGGCGACGGCGAACGCCAGTATGTGGTTAGCGGTTTCGGTGGCTTTGGCGTGATTATGGAGATCACCCGCGCCGGACTGCTGCGCGTGCACGGCCTGTACGACGTCGACATGAGCGACAGCGAAGAAAACCGCTCACGCCTAGACTCCGTGTGCTGCTACTACAACGAAAACGCCCTGTTTCCCACCCTTTACAGCGAAGCTGACGATACCGGGCTACAAATACGCTCAGACTTTGTAATTCCCGTAGGGCGTGGTGCCAACGGCAAGCAGCTCAGCAGCTACATCTACACCATGCTCGACGCTACCCTAGACGCCCTGCGCACAGCCCGCCTCGACCTAGGGTTGGAACCCAACCAGGAAGCTGACTGATGTCCACATTCCAAGTAGACCTGCGCGGCATGGTAGACCTGCTCTCGCGCAACCTCTACTCCGGTCCGCGCGTGTATGTGCGCGAACTACTGCAAAACTGCGTGGATGCTATCTCTGCGCGCCGCGAACTAAACCCGCAGGCCCCCGCCCGCATCTCTTTCACCATTGAAGGCAACACCCTCACCTGCGCCGACACCGGCATTGGCTTAACCGAGCAGGAGGCGGGCACGCTCCTATCCACCATTGGTGCCTCCTCTAAACGCGACGAGCTGGGCCTGGCCCGCTCAGACTTTTTGGGCCAATTCGGTATCGGGCTGCTGTCCTGCTTTATGGTCAGCCCTGAAATTGATGTGCGCTCACGCTCAGCTAAAGACCCCAACGCCCCTACCGTGCACTGGCAGGGACACACTGACGGTACCTACAGCGTGGACGTGCTCGACGACGTCGACCCGGGGGCGCTACGCCAAAGCGGCACCGTAATCACCCTGCACGCCCTGCCCGGCGAAGTGTGGATGGAGCCGGACACGGTGCGCTCGCTGATTGACGAGTTTGGCTCACTGCTGCCGGTAGAGATTGAAGTGCGCTCCCAAGGACGCACCACCCACCACGGCAATGCCAAAGCCCCCTGGGAGCTGCCGCGTGAGCAGCAGGTGCGCTGGTGCCGTGAAAACCTAGGCTTTAACCCCTCTGAGATTCTTGAAATTGAGATTCCCGGCTCGGGGCTGCACGGACTGGTGGCTATTAACCCTGATGGGGTAAGTGCCAACGACTCGCGCCACACCGTCTACGTCAAGCGGATGCTGGTCTCGCGCTCTGCCCAGGGGCTGGCCCCCAAGTGGGCTTACTTTGCGCGGGTGGTGGCCGATGCCGATTACCTGCGGCTAACTGCCTCACGTGAGCAGCTAGCCGACGACGACCTACTGCACGACACCGCCAACGCGGTAGGCACTGGCATTCGCACCTGGCTAGAGCGCCTAGCTAAGCACGCCCCGGGGACGTTTAACGAGTTCGTGGCCAGTCACGCGGTAGGTCTGCGCTCAGTGGCCCTAACTGACGACTACATGCTGGACCTAGTGTCTAAGTACGTGCCCTACCAGACCACGCTGGGCCCGCGCACGCTGGTGGAGCTAGCCGAAATGGACAAGCCAGTGCGCTATACCCGCAGTGTGGATCAGTACCGGGCGCTGGCGGATGTGGCCGCTAGCCAGGAACTGGTGCTGGTAAACGCTGGCTACGCCTATGAGGATGAGGTGCTGGGCGCCTTTATGCGCAACCAGACAGTGTCTGGTAATAGTGTGAACATCTCCCTGGTAGACCCCGGCGACCTGCTAGATGCCTTCCAGAATGCCTCCCCGGCAGAGGAAGCTGAAGCTTTAGACCTGATGCTGGTAGCTGCCCGGGCTATCAACCCGGCAGACTGCGAAGTGGTACTGCGCCGCTTTGAGCCGGCCACCATGCCAGCCCTGTACCTGCCAGACCCGGATCTGGCTGAACGCCAGGTAGCTAAAACTGCGCGCGAAAACGCTGACAGTATCTGGCAAGAACTACTGGGCGTAACTGACCCATTTGCTAATTCACGCCCCCCGCGACTAGTGCTTAACCGCGCCAACTCTCTAGTGGCGCGCCTAGTGGCGGTAGGCTCCAACGAGAAAATTGCTAGCCAAGTACTGCGCGGTCTATATGTGCAGTGCCTGCTAGCTGGGCGCCAACCGCTAGGACCCAAAGAACGTGCCTGGGCGGCGCAAGCCCTGGGAGCTTTGCTAGATATGGCGTTGCAGGGCTAACACCAACTAGCAGGCTGGGAAGGAACATCATGACTACTGCCGACGACGTTCGTCAGCAACTTGACTATGTCTACGCCCTGGCTTACGGCCGGGCCCGCATCACTGCGGCAGCTGAGGCTGCCAGTGCCTCACTGGGCATTGATGACACTGCCCTGCAGCTAGAAGCTCACCAGCTACTAGTTGAGGCCTATGTGCAAGGCAGTGAACGCTGGAAAGCTATGGCACCTTTCTCCTGGTGCCTGGCGCTGTACAAAAACCACCCCGAATATTTCGATGAAGAACGCTTGGACACGCTGCGCTGGCAGTACAAGTGGATCATTGAAATGGTGTGTAAAAACCCCGATATTAAACGCTCCCAGATAGAAGCGCTATTTAAGCAATTTAGCGACTTCTACCATGAGCAGGGGCTTAGCTCCCACACGGTGTATGGCATCGGGGTGTGGATGTACCAGAGCCTAGGTGAACTAGACCTGGCCTATGAGCAGCTAACCTCCTGGCGTGCCACCCCCACCGACGAGTTTTCTGACTGCCCCGCCTGTGACCTGCAAATTCAGGTGGATTACGCTACCGCTGTCGAAGACTGGCAGCTGGCCCTTAGCGCCACCATCCCGGTGCTAGGCGGCACTGTGGGCTGCGCTGATCAGCCTCAAGCCACCCAGGCCCGGGCCCTGCTACCCATGCTGTACACCAACCGGCCCAAGGATGCCTGGGATGCACACC
>ERZ773196.1756-NODE-1756-length-11859-cov-5.348526_pt1 | contig 11859 bp, 4 predicted proteins | sample MGYA00581009_ERZ773196 | MGnify/ENA primary metagenome ERZ773196 (study PRJEB29015, sample SAMEA2738162) | human oral metagenome | biome: human oral; feature: human-associated habitat; material: saliva | place: China | collected 2243 ...
TGTTTATCAACTTGTTTATCAACTTGTTTATCAACTTGTTTATCAACTTGTTTATCAACTTGTTTATTAGACTGCGTATTAGCTTGCTTATCAACTGGCTTATCTACTGGCTTATCTACTGGCTTATCTACTAGCTTATCTACTTGCTTATCTACTAGCTTATCGACTGGCTTATCAACCTGCTTATCAACTGGCTCATCAACCTGCTTATCAACCTGCTTATCCATTGTCTTATCCACTGGTTTATCGACTGACTCATCAATTAGCTTGTCAACGTGCTTGTCAACCGACTTATCGACTGGTTTATCGATTGACTTATCAACTTGCGTATCACCTTGCTTATTAACAGACACAACGCCAAACTGACGAGACTGTAAATTACCTAACAAAGCATCCAATTGCGCATTGACACGATTCAAATCAGCTTGCAATTGTTGACGTGTTTCATTTTTCGAAACATCTAATTGACTAGCCTTTTGTTTTTCTGCCGTCCACTCTTTTTCAATACGGTCATGTTCAGCAACCGCATTCTGACGAACACTTTCGGCATATGACGCTTGTTCGGCATTAAACCGTTCCCCTTCTTGAATCAATCCTGACGCAATGGCTAATTGACGAGCTTCTTGTACCAAATGATCTGCATGTGCTTGACGATCTGTCTCAAAAGCATTGTCATCGGGTTTCACGTCAGGTTTTACCTCAACTTTCACTTCAGGGTTAGGTTCTGGCTTAGGCTCTAACGTAAGCTCAGATTTTGGTTCTGGCTTAGGCTCTGGCTTAGGCTCTGGCTTAGGCTCTGGCTTAGGCTCTGGCTTAGGTTCTGACTTAGGCTCTGGCTTAGGCTCTGGCTTAGGCTCTGACTTAGGTTCTAGTTTAGGCTCTGGCTTAGGCTCTGGCTTAGGCTCTGGCTTAGGCTCTGACTTAGGCTCTGGCTTAGGCTCAAGCTTCACATCAGGCTTCACATCAGGCTTAACATCAGACTTCACTTCAGGCTTCACTTCAGGCTTCACTTCAGGCTTCACTTCAGGCTTCACTTCAGGATTCACTTCAGGCTTCACCTCAGGTTTCACCTCAGGTTTCACCTCAGGTTTCACCTCAGGTTTCACCTCAGGTTTCACTTCTGGCTTCACTTCTGGCTTCGTCTCAGGTTTTGCCTCAGGCTTCGTCTCAGGTTTCAACTCAGGTTTAGTTTCAGGTTGACTAACCATTACTTTATCTAATGGCAACAATTGACGGAAGTAGGTCAAAATCTCATCATCATAAGGCGTCTTCTCTTTAGCGATCCCTGTTTCTAATTGCACATAAGTTCCAAACAAACTTGCCCAACCTTCATAATTAGCTAAACGTGGATACACTTTTTTAAGCAAAGGTTGTACCGCAGGATCACGAGACAAGGAATGATAAACACCTGAACTGTCTTTCCAGAAGGTTGCCCCATCAATGGTATGCCCAATCTCATGCATCAAAACATCAATCTCTTGAGGATTCTTGTCATCATGGAAATACTTGGCATTAATCGTCACATAACCACCTGTCGAATCGGTATAACCTAAGACACGATTATCAGCGTCTTCAACCGTCACCCCACGCGTCACACGACGCACACTTTCAGGCAACTTATCAAAAGCATCCTTCACTTCTTCTAACACTTTCTTTTGTTCGTCTGACAAAGTCACCCCTTGTTTTACCACAAAATCTTTAGACGTTAAAGGCACACGCGCTTTATCAACCATTTTACCATTCAATAAATTGTCTTTAGCCATTTTAAGCGCCTCATCAGAAAGATAAGGTGATTTTCCAGTAGGTTTTGCCACAGGCTTGTCAACAGGCTTCAGCACGGTTTCAACAGGTTTTGACGGTTGAGGTTTCAACAGACTCTCTTTTGTCGGCATTTGACCAACCAAATACCCTTTGATCCACGCTAATTGCGCAGGTGAAAACAAAATACCACCACTACGCTGATTAACCACACCATTTTGATTTAAACCAATGAGTTGCCCGTTGCTATCAATCAAGCTACCTCCACTATCACCAGGATAACTGCCTTGATAAGCAATGCCACGAACGCCTTCTTTATAATCTTCAATCGATTCCACAGGCGTATTGACCACTGATTTTAACTGACCTTTTCCATAGCCAAACAAACTCACCGTGTCACCTTTTTGAATCGTTGACACATCTTTTTCAAGCACCGCAGGTTGTGTAGACACATCTTCAGGTAAAACAATTAAGGCTAAATCATTATAATAACCATTCACGTAACCCTTATAATCCCAATAACGAATCGCACTTTTATCAAAAGAAACCACGCGACCATCTGATAACGTCGCTGTAATCTTATCGGTTGGTTTCAACAAATCTTTCGTTTCATAGGTATTGCCATTTTTAGCTTCTGTGACAAAATTATGAGCCACCGTAAGAATCATATTTCGACCAATTAAAACGCCAGTACCAAGACCTGCAGGACTTGTCAATTTAACGGTTGCATCACGTGAGACAAAGCCATTAGGCAAATCTCGAAGCAAAGCCACCGCACTTTGAGGAATATCTGACTTGGGTTGTTCCACAGGCTTAGGCTGAGGTTCAGGCTGAGGTTTAGGCTGCCCAACAGGCTTAAGTTCAGGTTTAAGTTCAGGCTTAGGTTCAGGCTTAGGTTCAGGTTTAGGTTCAGGTTTAGGTTTAGGTTCAGGCTTAAGTTCAGGTTTAGGTTCAGATTTAGGCTGTTCCACAGGCTTAGACTGTTCAACAGGTTTCTCAACAGGCTTAGGCTGTTCAACAGGTTTCTCAACCTTATGACTAGCTGTCACTACTCCAGACCCATCTGTTTGATAAACCGTATCTCCTAAAGCCTTTTCTTGATTACGCACAAGGCGTCCATCCGTATCAAACAAATAAGTCTTTCCACCATATTCCGCAAGACCTGTCACCGAATCACGTTTAATGGCATCCTTTAACCAATTCAAACGTGCCTCATTAAACAAAGGAACCAAGCCAACCCCTTTACGAGACGTTCGGCTTTCAGGAAAATTCACAGATCCTGTATAAGTTCCAATAATCTGTCCTTTTTCATTCAACACAGATGACCCCGACATCCCACCAACACCTGTTCCATTATAAGTTAAAACTTTCGTATCAAGTGGTCCAAAATCCTTATAACCATCTTGAATATCTTTAGCCGTCAATTGACGTTTCGAAACCATAGAATCAGGATTATACAAGCCGTAGGTATAAAAGGTTCCATAGTCATAATCCACAAGCCCTTCAGTTGGTGACAATACCCCATACAACTTCCCTGGCACAATTGGTGTTCCCATTTTACCACGCGCATCAGGTTCATCCCCAGGATAGCCTGCCAAATGAATCGATTCACGGTATTTAGGCGTATATTGAGCAATTGATAAAGGATCACGCGTCCCAAGACCTTCTGCTGTCGTCAAAAAGGCTAAGGGTGTTGGAATCGTAATCGTCGCCAAATCATAAGGCACAAAGGTATTGGCGTCAAAACGTGCCGATGACCCATATTTCTTTACAAAGGCATCCCCGTTATAAAATTTTACCATTTGACGCAATTGATTATTATCAATATGAATCCGACGTCCTGACGTTGGCTTTCCATTAGCAGTTTGCGAATTGTGATTAATAATCACGTCAATTGATGCCAAATCATTGACCATCTGATCTTCCGCATGACCGCCCTTACCAGGCTCTGCAAATAAATGAGCAGACGTTACCAAAGTACGATTTCCAATAAAGGTCGCTGTTCCGTGTGAGCGTGACCCATCCTTATAATTTAAAGCCACAAAAGCAATTTGCGTATTACCATCTTTAGTCACATCCGTCTGATGCAAATCACTCCCATCACCTTTGACATACGAGGCATGCACCACACCCCCATTAACCGTCGCATAACCAGCGGCCAAAAGACTAGCAGGCACTAGTATGCGTTTTACAACTTTCGACATATTTTCTCGCTTTCTTAAACAATATCGTTACCTTTATTATATCAAAAAGACCACAAAAAAATAAGAGCTAAACAAGCTCTTATTCTTCACGATTGCGACGACGTAGCAACAATCCAAAGCCAAGACCAACAATTGGAAGAGCTGACAAACGAGCTACTAAAGTGTTGTCACCTGCATCAGGCAATTCAGTATTTGATTTGGCTGTCTTATTCGTAGATGGTGCAACTGTCTTCGATTTAGAAACATCATTGTTCTTAGTAACCGTATCACCTTTAGTGACATTATCGCCATTAGTAACAGTATCAACCTTAGACGTAACCTTATCGTCCTTAGAAGCAATATTGTCTACCTTAGGGGTAACCTTATCTACCTTAGGGGTGATATTGTCTACCTTAGAAGTAACCTTGTCTACCTTAGAAGTAACCTTGTCTACCTTAGAAGTAACCTTGTCTACCTCAGAAACGTTATCCACCTTAGAAACGTTATCCACCTTAGAAACGTTATCCACCTTAGAAACAGTATCTACCTTAGTAACATCAGTGTTAACTGCTTCTATCAATAACCTTATATATTGAATTTTATCTATATTTATTGACATTCAATTCATTGTATGATATACTAAAGTAACGAATAAAAAGGAGTATTGTTATGCAAAAATACATGAAATTAAGTCAATATGCAAAAAATTTAGGAATTCACTATAAAACAGCGTGGCGACACTGGCATGATAACAAACTCAATGGATACCAAGATCCCGTAACAGGTACTATTTATGTGTTAGACCAAGATACAAATGTGCCAATAGGTTCTCAAATAAGAGCAATTTTATATGCTCGTGTTTCAAGTACAACTAACAAAGCGTCTTTAGATGGTCAATTGGATAGAATGCGTCAATTTGCAGCCGCAAAAGGATACACTGTTGTCGATGAACGAAAAGAAATTGCATCTGGTTTAAATGAAAACAGAAAACAATTATTACCACTTCTTTCTCGACAAGATTATGACGTTTTAATTGTAGAACATAAAGACCGATTAAGCCGATTTGGTTCTACGTATATTGAACAAGCTTTAATCAATAATGGTGTAAAATTAGAAATTATTAATAAAATTGAAAATAAAGATAATGAACTTATTGACGATTTTGTTTCCATTATTACAAGCTTTTGTGGTCGCATTTATGGACGTAAACGCAAGACTAAAACACAAGAAATCATAGACCAACTAGAATTGACACCTGAAAGGACAAAAGATGAAACTAGCATATAAAATCGCATTCCCTGATGAGCTAATAGACACATATGATTTTTTACAAAAAGAACTCGATCGTGTCTTGTCTGATGAAAATATGCGTGCATCTATTTTATCAATTGACAATGAACTTCATCCTGGTAAATACTGGCCAGTATTGCGTGATCTCATAGGTCAAGATACCCAATATAAATGGAAAACAGACAAACGCTTTCCATCACCATCTTGGTATTTTTGTGCGTTTGCTGAACAAATTCGCCAAATTCACAAATCTCAAAAAGAGCAACTAGCTCTTTATGACGCCTTACAACGCTTTGATAATAATGATAATGTTGAATTTTATCAATATTGTATAGATAATAATATTCCATTTAGTAAAACAAAAGTTAAAAATCTAAAGCATTGCCATGAACGCCCAGAATTACCGTATTCAACTACCTTTGTTCTTGATTTTGCCTTTATCAACAGTCAAGCGGCTAAAATGATAGATAACACATTTCACTATACAATTTTCAACGAAAACAATAAACCCGTATGGCAGCAATTACCAATTATTTTTCATCAGTCAAGTAAATATCAACCGGGAACGCGTATAAGTAAACCTAGATTTTCGAAAGATAAAGACGGTAATTATTACGGAGTAGTTTCTTTTGATTTTGAAGAAAGTATCACATTTGGTGAAAATATTGCGGCTATTGATTTAGGTAAAATTAATTTATATACATTCGCATACATTCGTCCAGATGGTACCTATAGTGACAATTACTTTATTCATTCAAAAATGATTGAACGGTTAAAACAAAAACTTGAAACATTATACGATGAAAAAGCAATCTTAGTCGAAAAAAATAAGCGTATTGACGAACTTTTCAAGTATTCTGACTATATTCCTGACGCAAGCATTAAAAAATGGATACTACGCCAAGGTAAAATAGAACGCTTATCAACAAAAATAACAGCACTCAAAGATACCATTAGTGCTGAAATGAGTGCCGAAATAGTTGAATTATGTCAAAAACACAATTGTTCTACTCTCTTTATGGAAAATCTTAGTTGGTTAGAATCACAAGGAGGTAAGTGGAATCACAGTGCTCAACAAGATACTATTGCCTTAAATTGTGCACAAAACGGTATTGCTATATATAAAGTAAACGCAAAAAATACCAGTAAAGCACACCCTGTTACAGGCGAATTAGGAAAAGAATTAGGTCGAAATATCATTTGGTCAAGTGGTGAAATGCTTGATAGAGATTTTGTTTCTTGTTTAAATCAAGTTCAACGAAAAGGAAAACGTCGTACATCACATCGACGGACTGAGACAAAACAAGGGATTCCATTAAAATCTCTCCGAGATAAACATCAACCAACACCAAAACGCACTAAACGACAAACTAGTCGACGCTATGAAAACCTGAAAAAACTAGAAAACTTAAAAAATAAAAACACTTCAAGAACTACACAAATGGTGGTAGTTCTTCCACGAATTAGCAACGATCTTCCAGCAACGTGGTCTTGTGTTGATAAAAAGTCAATACAAAAGGGTAACAATTGCATGAAACGTACAGATGTCTATAAAAAGTCATACATGTACGTCTGCAATTGAACCATCAATCTTAGTAACCTTATTTACAGAAGGTGTCGATACACCAAAACGTTCTTTTAAGGTGTTTGCAATATCATCTGAAATACAAAAAAAGACCACTTAAATTGGCAGTTGTTTACCATAACAAAATTAAACTAAAAAGCAAATAAAAACATTATAAAGACAGTTATTAAAACAAACATTATCTTCAATTGCTTCAATATAAACGTCTCACTTTCTAAAATCACTTTATTATCTTTAACATATCAAAAAACATATCAAAAAAAGCTCAAAAAAATAAGGACAAACATGTCCTTATTTTCTAGTCTTTATTTTCTTTACGACGACGAAACATAGCAAATCCAAGGCCAAGCACTGGAATCGCTGATAAACGAACCATCAAGGTAGTGTCCCCTGCTTCAGGAAGCTCTTTGTTCACCGACTCAATCGTCTTCGTTTCCACCGTAAGCGTATCTACATTAGTTTGCACTTTAGATTGCTCAACTTTAGGTTGTTCAACTTTAGGTTGTTCAACGTCAGGTTGTCCAAGTTTAGATTGTTCAACCTTAAATTGTTCAACTTTAAGTTGTTCGACTTTAGGTTGTTCGACTTTAGGTTGTTCAACTTTATGTTGTTCGACTTTAGGTTGTTCGACTTTAGGTTGTTCGACTTTAGGTTGTTCGACTTTAGGTTGTTCAACTTTAGATTGTTCAACTTTAAATTGTTCAACGTTAGATTGTTCAACTTTAGGTTGTTCAACTTTAGAATTAACAACGTAATCATTCTTTAACGTTGTAGTCGTTGACGGTTTCACAGATAAAAAACGTTCTTTTACTGTTTTAGCCACATCTTTTGCCTGACGATCCAAGTCTTGTAAAACAGCATCCAATCGAGACAAAATAGCATTAGCTTCTTTTTGACGATTTTGACGACTATTAACAACAGCTGTATCCGCCGATTGTTTTACAGCATCCTCTTTTTCTTTTTTAGCCAACAAACGTGTGTATTCTGCTTGCGCATTTTGACGAATTAACTCTGCATAAACCGTTTGTTCTTTGTTAAAGGCTTCACCTTCTTTAATCAATCCTGCCGCAACAGCAGCCAAACGAGCTTCTTCAGCCAAATGAACTTTTTGAACTTGTCGTTCTGCTTCAAATGAATCACTAGGTTTTACTGGTTCAACTGGTTTCACAGATGGTTTTACTGGTTCAACTGGTTTAACTGGTTTCACAGGTTCAACTGGTTTTACAGGTGGCTTCACAGGTTCAACTGGTTTCACAAGTTCAACAGGCTTCACAAGTTCAACAGGTTTCACAGGTTCAACTGGTTTTACAGGTTCAACAGGTTTCACAGGTTCAACTGGTTTATCAGTATCGACTGGTTTATTAGGCGCATCACCTGCTACAAACGACGTTGGAACAACCACTGTCCATTTCTTAACCGTCTTACCATCTGTTGTCACATAAACAGGATTATCTACACGTGACATCGGTACATTTTTAAGTCGTCCATACATTAAACGTTTTCCTTCACGCCCTGAACGAACTACAGATGCCACACTATCACCATTAAGATCAGATCCTTTCAACGTATCCAAATGTTTCCCGTTATCTGACACAACATCAATCACTTCATCTTGATAAGGCAATTGGCTCGTTACATGAAATTCAACAGTTGCTGATTTCGTTGTTATTGTACCTGTCAAACGTGTACCTTCAGATGTCTTAGACGACACAGGCTCATAAGCTTTATCACTAGCTTTTTCAACCGTATCAAAACCTAAAGTATTATCTTTAGGTGTCACAGATAAGCCTTCATAACGTCCATTCTTCAAATAAGCATTGATAGTTGAAGAAGCATCTGACAAGGTCTTCTTATAAGCGTCTTCACCTGTACCATCAAGTACTTTCTTCGAAAGCACTTTACCTGTTGCATCATCAATAACAGACACAGTCACATCATAATTCATCACTTTAGGAGCTGTTTCATTTCCTGGACGTTCTGCAGGCACTACAGGGTCAACTGGTTTTGTCTCAACAGGTTTTGTCTCAACAGGTTTTGTCTCAACTGGTTTAGTCTCAACTGGCTTCGTTTCAACAGGCTTCGTTTCAACAGGCTTCGTTTCAACAGGTTTTGTCTCAACTGGTTTCGTCTCAACTGGCTTAGTCTCAACTGGTTTTGTTTCAACAGGCTTCGTTTCAACAGGCTTCGTTTCAACAGGCTTCGTTTCAACAGGTTTCGTTTCAACTGGTTTAGTCTCAACAGGTTTAGTCTCAACAGGTTTCGTTTCAACTGGCACCACTGAACCACTCTCTACAACAGCTGTCCACGTTTTGACAGTCTTACCATTCGAAACTACATTGACAGGTTTTGCATTCGCTGAAAGTGTCACTTTTGGAAGAATATCATTACCTTTTCCATCACGAATCGCACCAATAACATCAGCCACTGAACGATTACCTAAATCTTGTTTCGTCAATGTCTTGAGCACATGCCCATCTTTTGACGTTACATTGATCACTTCATCTTGAGGTAATTGACTAGTTACATGCAATTCCAATTTACCTGTTCGTGTCATCACATTATTTTCTGTACGAACGCCCTCAGAAAACTTAGACGAAACAGGTTGATAAGTCGCGGATTGATACGAATAAGTTAAGCCATCTGCATTTTCACCAATAGACACAGGTAAGCCTTCATATTTACCATTTGTCAAATAGGCGTCAAACCCATTTTTCTGGTTCATCAAAATACCTTGATAACGAGCATCCGTTTCACTATCGCCCGTTACCGTTTTTGTCTTAATCGTTTTCCCTGTTGCATCATCAATAACATCAATATTTAACTGATAATGCACCTTCGCAGGTTTTGTTTCAACTGGTTTTGTTTCAACAGGCTTAGTCTCAACAGGTTTTGTCTCAACAGGTTTTGTCTCAACAGGTTTCGTCTCAACAGGTTTTGTTTCAACGGGTTTTGTCTCAACCACTTTACTTGTCACATGAACTTCTACCGTTGCACGTTGCATGGTTTTATTACCTTCCACGCGCGTGTTCTCATTTAGCTTATAATTTACAAAAATAAATGGCCCTTTAGCCGCTTCTGAGGTTGCTTTATTGGTATAGACATCATCAAACAAAGCGTAAAACGGAACACCTTTTTGAGAACCACCATCCAAACGATCTTTAATCGGATCTAATACTTTTGATAAAGCTTTTTCATAGGCTTCTTTGCTACTATCCGTCGCCATTGGGTTAGCATGTTCAAAAGCTTTTTGACCCGTAGCATCATCAATAATCGTCACATTAATAGCGTAAGCATAGGTCTTCTTATTGGCTTCAACTTCAGCTTTTTCTTTATCCGCTTTCTCTTTCGCTTCTTTATCAGCTTTTTCTTTATCAGCTTTTTCTTTTTCAGCCTTTTCTTTTTCAGCCTTTTCTTTTTCAGCCTTTTCTTTCGCTGCTTTCTCAGCCTCAGCTTTAGCTTTATCTTCATCAGCTTTGGCATTACGTTCAGCAACAACCTTACCATCGGCATTAGTGGTAAATTCATAATCACCAATACGTTTCTTACCATTACGCACCAAGAAACCATTGTCGTCAAAGACATAACGAGAGCCATCTTTGTCCGTTTGAAGGCCTGTTACCGTATCTGCTTTAATGATACTACGTAACCAATCCAAACGTTTATTATCAAACAAAGTTCCATAGGTTGATGGACGTGTCGTCATTCCTGAAATCACAGAAATCACTTCACCTTTACTGTTTCTAAGGGCACTTCCTGACACCCCTGGAATAGAGGACATTTTAATTTGTAACAAAGGCGCATCCAAATTCCCAAAATCATGCAAATGATTTTTAGCATCCTTATCCGCCAAACGTCCTAACGATGATGACGACTCAGGATCATACAACCCATCTGAGTCAAAGGCATGCGTATCACCACCCAAATCTTTGGTCAAAATCGATACTGCAGGGCCATTGGTTCCATACTGACGTCCTTGTTTAAACAAACCATTGGTCAATTGCTTTTCCATACCTTTACCAGTCCCTGGATAACCGACATAGGAAATCGTATCACCCTTTTTAGGTAATTCATAAGACGATGTTAAACGCATAGGATCAGACAACCCAAGACCAGCTTCCTTAGACTTAAAAGCAAAAACGTCAGGTAAACTAATAGTTGCCAAATCATAAGCATTAGAAGCCATACTATAAGTTGTATCAGGCTGACCGTCAATCAATTGCGTGATTTTTTCACGAGGTTTCAAAAAGCCATCTTTGTTATAAAAATGAACAGCCTTACGGAATTCATCACCAGTCATGGTAATCTTCTTATAGTCCCCTGACGGCACACCATTTGTCACCGCAGCACCATTAGCACCAATGTAAAAATCGACACCTGTAATCACAGACAACTTATCATAGTTCCAATCCAAGAACAAATGTGCAGCTGTCACAAGCGTTTTATTCCCAATCACATTAGCCGTACCTGTTGACCAATGTTCCCCATCAGGACGATTGTAACGATAATTGACGTAAATCGTTTGTGCAGATCCATTCACATGCACATCTTTTTCAACAAGGTCACGACCACCGTCAACAACCGTTGTCATGCCATCCGCATGCACATAAAAAGAATCCATATCATATAAAGCACCACCCACTACAGCCGCCAAGGTTGCAGGAACAAGCACTTTCTTCAATTGTTTCGACATAAATCTCTCACTTTCTAAAACTACATTTATTATCTTTATTATATCAAAAAAGCCCAAAAAAAATAAGAGCAAACCTGCCCTTATTTTCTAATCTTCACGTGCTTTACGGCGACGAAGCATAGCAAATCCAAGACCAAGCACTGGAATCGCTGACAAACGAGCCATCAAGGTTGTATCCCCTGCATCAGGAAGTTCCTTATTAGTCGTTGCCTTTGTTTCAGCTTTAGGTTGTGCTACTTTAGGTTGTTCAGTCTTAGATTGTTCAGCCTTAGGTTGTTCAGCTTTAGGTTGTTCGGCCTTAGGTTGTTCGGCCTTAGGTTGTTCGGCCTTAGGTTGTTCGGCCTTAGGTTGTT
>ERZ773196.1761-NODE-1761-length-11814-cov-2.759844_pt1 | contig 11814 bp, 10 predicted proteins | sample MGYA00581009_ERZ773196 | MGnify/ENA primary metagenome ERZ773196 (study PRJEB29015, sample SAMEA2738162) | human oral metagenome | biome: human oral; feature: human-associated habitat; material: saliva | place: China | collected 2243 ...
CCTTCCATAAACTTAAAGCCGGCGGAAAAGACACCAGTATAGTGATTCTTCTCCTTAAAATTATTGTATGCGCTAAGATCCGCTCCGAATCCTCCGCTATGGAGATAAATCTCCGCATTTAAATCCTGGAAACTGTAGTGATCCGTATCCATATACGCGAGGCAGGTGGAGAGCAGAGACAGATAGGACAGCTCTTCTTCGGAAAAATCTCCGGTATTAAAGAGCAGGCGAAGATAAAAAACGCCTTGCGCATCTGTCGGATAAAGAGCAAGCGTTCTTCCGGAAAGTACCTCTTCCTCCTTCGGATACTTCTCCGCTTCTTTTCCAAGATCCCCTCTGGTAAGAACGGGAAGACTGGCAAGAGCCTCCTTGCTGTTCTCCTCGTTCTGATATTGAAGGAGCGCTTCCTCTTCTCTCCGGATAGTCTCCAACTCATCCGCACGGAAGGACGCCTTCTTCTTTGCAAGTTTCTCGGCAAGCTTCGCTGCATTCTCTTCCGTAAGCCCCGCTTTAGGGAGCAATTCCACAAAAGACGCGTGCCGGTTTCCGATAAAATCTTTCTTCAGAAGGGCTTCAAAATACCCCTCTTCCACATCCTTCTCCAGTTCTTTAAAATAGCGCTCCATTTCCAGATACTTCCACGGTTCCCCGTCATAAAGCCAGGAATCCAGCACTTTCAGGCTGTAAACAAGTCCCTTCGGTGTACTGCCGTAATCCGCCTCTTTATATTCAAAAGCATCATGATGAATTGCGGAAAGAATGCTCTTGTGGTCCAATCCCTTCTCTAAAACTTCCTCCAAGGTCTCCGTGATCACTTTCAGGAAACGCTCCCGGTCCTCTTCCTTCGCATTTTTCGCCGTGACGGTAAAATAATGTTGCAATAATCCGTCTGCATAGCCGCCAAAGATATCTTCTCCAAGACCCTCTTCAAGAAGTTTCTGCTTCAGTACCGCACCGGGTCCGGAGAGCAGAGCATATCCGAGATAGGAGTAAGCCAGACTTTTCTTCACATCCTGTCCGTCCGGAAGCACGAAATTATAAGAAAAATAGGCTTTTCCCGTCGGATCTTCCCCTTTCGCAATCGGGTAATAGGCCGTCTCTTCTCTCCTCTTCGAGAATGTGCCCTGCATGGCTATAGCGGAATCGGGATCAATTTTCGTATACTCCTGCAAATAGTTTTCATCCAGCCACTGCAATTTCTCCTCCATATCCATATCACCATAAAGAATGATATAGGAGTTGGACGGATGGTAGTACCGGGCATGGAACGCCTGAAAATCTTCATAACTTAAACTCGGAATGTCCTTCGGGTCTCCCCCCGACTCATTTCCATAGGTCGTATCCGGAAAGAGAGAATGGAAAATATAGCGTTCCAGAACGGACTCCGGATCGGAGAAAACGCCTCGCATCTCATTGTAAACCACCCCGCTATAACCGAGTTTTCCCGCTTCATCTAAAGTATAATGCCATCCCTCCTGCAAGAAAGTATTCCGGTTCTTCTCACAATTCGGATGAAAAACCGCATCACAATACACATCCATCAGATTCCGGAAGTCCTTATCATTCGTGGAAGCAACCGGATAAACCGTTTTATCCGGATAGGTCATGGCATTTAAAAAGGTGTTGAGTGATCCCTTAATAAGTTCCACAAAGGGATCCTTTAAGGGGAACTTTTCCGATCCGCAAAGCACGGAGTGCTCCGTGATATGTGCAACTCCCGTGGAGTCTGTAGCCGGGGTACGAAAAGCAATGCTGAAAACCTTATTCTCATCCTGATTTTTCAGACAAAGCACCCTCGCTCCGGACTTCTTATGCTCGTAAACCTTTGCTTCCGTAGAAAGCTCCGCAATATTTTTTTCTTCCAGTAAAGTGTATTTCTCCATTTTCCCCTTTTCCATTTTCCTTGTTTCCCTTTTTCCTTTCTTCATTTTTTTCATTTCTTCCTTTTTCATTTCTCTATCTTTTTAACTCTTATATAAAATTCTCTCGAGTACCCTGGCTCTCTTTCGAATCTATTCAAAATCCCATTCCGAACCTGTCCCGTATAGGGTGCGTCGTTCCACTCGGGATAAGAGAAGCACTAAATTTGATGAAAGAGTCTTCCGAGCAATACTAAAAAGGACTCTCTCAAATAATAATGCGGAAGGAGATACAGCGGTTCCTCCGCACTCAGGGTCTGATAATGATAGAAGGAATTTTCTTTTTCCGCAAAACGTGTGCATTGAAAAAGTTCATACTGCGAACTTAAAATCCCGACATTTGGCGGCCTGTCCTCTTCCCACTCCAAAGCTTCCTCTTTTAAATAGCTGTAATCCCCGTCTTGAAGATAAGGTTCCTTCTCTCTTTGCTTTTCTTCCTCTTCCAGATATCTCTCTTCACTCCATTTGGCAATACTGTTCAAGCCGAAACGTATTTTATCCATCGTGTTTTTAGAGTAAAACTCCATTAAAAGTCGATCATTTTCTATTCCCGCCCGAAGAAGTCTCTGAAACATCACACTGGATTCCGCACTGGCACTATGCCTTCCTCTTCCTCCTACCAATACTAAGAGCGTTTCCGGATTCTTCTTGGCATATTCGACCGCAAGCTCTAAGCGCTTCTTCATCGTAGGAGACGGAGCATTGTTTTCCAACTCGGATCCTAACAGTAAAATATAATCCGGGTCGTTCTCCGTATTCCCTTTCTTGTAATTCCCGATAAAAAACATAATCCCGAAAAGAAGAAAAGAAAAAAGCAGATAAGTGCTAAAGCAAAATACCTTAAAGCGAAAAAACAAGGAGCTTTTTTTCCATTGTGACGGTTTCTTATAAAGAAATGCCAAAAGGAAATGCAGCACTCCAAGAACTGCCCAAATCCAAATAGACGACAAATAAGAAGCCGTAGTAAAAAGAAAGGCAAAATATAGTAATGAAGCTATTCCTATGAGTAAAAAAAGGACGAACATGGTTTACTCCATTCTTCGTAAAACATCCTGTTTTTCCGGCATAATCGAGAAGCGAAGCTTTAAAGACTGCTTCGAGTGAGGACAAGATTCCAGACTTTCTCCCGTTTCCGCATCCTCCATACTAAGAACTTTGGTGAAAATATCCGTATCTCCCGGACGCATAATGGCAATTTCCTCCCCGACAATGAACTTATTCTTTTGGGTCAGATAGGAAAAATCACCTTCAACTCTTTCTACCGTTCCTAAGTATGTCGCTCCTGCACTATAGCTGTTATTCCCGTAAATCTGCCCTTCTTCCGTCGGTTTTTGATAGTAAAAACCGGTGCTGTACTCGCGGTAGGTGCACTTACGTATTTCTTCCTCATAGAAGGGAATGTTCTTTCGGTACTTTTCCGGATCGAGAAGATAGTCCCGAATCGCCATCTTATACGTTCTTGTCACGGTTGCCACGTAAAGCTCCGTTTTCATTCTTCCTTCAATCTTCAAAGAATCCACTCCCGCTTCGATTAAGTCAGGGATATGGGCAATCATATTTAAATCTTTAGAATTAAAGATATAACTCCCCCTATCATTTTCAAAAACAGGGTAATATTCCCCCGGTCTTTTTTCTTCCATCAGAGTATATTTCCAGCGGCAGGGATGCGTACAGGCCCCCTGATTGGCATCTCTTCCCGTAAAAAAACTCGAAAGCAGGCATCTTCCGGAATAAGACATGCACATGGCACCGTGAACAAAGGCTTCTATTTCCATCTCCTCCGGAATATGCTCCCTGATTTCCTTAATTTCCTTCAGACTTAACTCTCTTGCACAAACTACCCTCTTTGCCCCGAGCTTCCACCAAAAAAGAAAAGTTTCATAATTGGTATTGTTTGCCTGTGTGGAGATATGCAACTCCACCTCCGGCATGATTTCTTTAGCAAGCATAAAGGCACCGGGATCCGCCACCAGCACAGCGTCCATCCCCACATCCTTTAATTCGTAAAAATACTCTCGCATAGGAAGAAGGTCCTCGTTATGGGCAAGAATATTTGCCGTGACATAAACCTTTACCCCTCTCTCATGGGCATAAGCCACAGCTTCTTTCATTTTCTCTATGGTGAAATTCTTTGCACTTGCTCGAAGTCCGAAGGCTTCCCCTCCCATATATACCGCGTCCGCTCCATAGTGAATTGCTGTTTTCAAACCTTCCATGGAACCCGCAGGAATCAATAACTCTACTTTTCTATTCATTTGTTCTACTTTCTATTTCCCTTTTTTCTTGCAACATGCTTATTTTACTGCCGCTTTTTTCTACCCTTACTGCCGCTTTTCTTGTTTTACTGTTGCTTTTCTTGCTTTACCACTGTTTTCTTGCTTTACTGCAACTTTTCTTTGTGCTGATGCTCACTCCGTCTCCGATAGGAATAAGGCTGTTTTCCAAATCCGGGCAATCCTTCAGCATCCAAAGAAATTCCCTCATCCTCTTATGAATGGTTCTCTGCCGTCTTTCCACAAAAAAACGGCTTTCCATGAGAAGACCATCCTGCAATATATTATCACAAAATAAAATACCTTCGGGAGAAAGAATCTCTAAAATCATCGGAAGCCACAGGGGATACTGCGCCTTTGCCGCATCCAAAAAGATAAAATCGAATTTCTCTCCGCTTTTTACAAGCTCATGAAGAATCTCTCCCCCGTCCCCTTCTAAAAGGCGGATGGAAGAAGAAAAAGGGCTTTTCCTGAAATTTTCCTTCGCTTTTCTGATTCTTTCCGGAAAAATTTCTACCGTGCAGAGCTTTGCTTCTCCCCGAAGACTATGAAGCATGAAGAGTCCGGAGTAACCTACCGCTGTTCCAAGCTCTAAGATAGACTTGGGTTTTTTCATTTCCAAACATACACGAAGAAGCGCTGCGGTCTCATCCCGTATAATCGGGACTGCCTCCTTCTGCGCTTCCTCTCGTATCTCTTCCAAAAGACTTTCCTCATCTCTTTGGAAAGCCTGAATAAATTGACTGATTCTGTCTCGTTCTTTCAAACTATTCTTCTCTCTCGCTAAGCTAATCCCCTTCGTTTCCTGCGGAAAAATCTTCCTCTTTTAACGAGGACTCCGTATCTCCCTCTTGCAAAAGCTTCTTATCGCTCAGTTCCTGATTCTTTTTTCCTTCCTCGGAAATAAAATCCAGAATATCCACCTGGGTCATTGCCGTATTTAAACTGTAGGTCCCGGGAAGAAGAGAGGCATGATAAAGCTTTGCTTTTAACATGAAGGACTCCTTATTATCAATTAAGCCCAACTTTTCGAGTTGTGCCGCTACATCGCTGCTGCTTTCCCCCTCTTTAATCTCCAGAGAAACTTCTCTTCCGGGCTCTTTTTCCATAGCATGCTCATACATTAACCCGTGACCATATCGATAGGCAAGCTTTACTCCCTGTAAAATCATGTAAAGCAGTACGATCAGAAAAAGAATACGAAGAGAAAAACTAAGCAAAATCTCGGAAAAAGAGCGAAAAGAACCTCGCCTCATTTCCTTCATCCACTAAACCTCCATGATAACCGGCAAAATTACCGGATTTCTCTTGATTTTCTTCCATAAGAAATCCGCCAGGCTGTCTTTAATCAGGTTTTTAATCTTTCCCCAATCATTCATACGGCTCTGCAGGCAGTCATCCACCACATTTTGCACGGTACGTCTTGCTTCCTCCATGAGGTCCTCCGACTCTCTCACATAAACAAAACCGCGAGAAATCAAATCCGGACCGGCCATAAGATTTCCGGAATACCGTTCCAAAGTCAATGCGACAACAATAATCCCGTTTTGAGAAAGATTTTGCCTGTCTCTGATGACAATATTTCCGACATCTCCGATTCCGAGACCATCCACAAAGACTCCGCCTGCCTGTACCTTCTCTTTGATACCGTAGCTTGTTTCTTCCCCATCCGTCGTGAATTCCAGGACGTCTCCGTTATCAATCATAAGGCATCGGTCTTTCTCCACTCCCACAGACTGGGCAATCAGAGCAGCTGCCCTTCTGTGATGAAACTCTCCGTGGAAAGGTATCGCATATTTCGGCTTTACCAGAGAATACAGAAGCTTTAAATCCTCCGCACAGGCGTGACCGGATACATGGGTATCCTGCATAATCACCTTTGCACGAAGCTTATACAACTCATTAATTACCCGGTCTACTGCAAGTTCATTCCCGGGAATCGGATGAGAAGACATGACGACAACATCATTCGGTCCGATATGAACCTTCCTGTGCATACCGCTTGCCATACGGGAAAGAGCCGCCATGGACTCTCCCTGCGAACCGGTTGTGATGAGTACGGTCTGTTCGTCCGGATAGTCCTTCAAATTCTCAATATCAATCAGGGTTCCTTCCGGAATATGAACATATTCCAGTTCGGAAGCCACGGAAATGACATTTACCATGGAACGCCCTTCCACAACAACCTTCCTTTTGTACTTCACGGCAGTGTTAATAATCTGCTGCACACGATCCACGTTGGATGCAAAGGTTGCCACGATGATTCGACTGTTTTGATGCTCTGCAAAAATCAGATCGAAGGTTCTTCCTACAGAACGCTCCGACATGGTGAATCCGGGTTTTTCCGCATTGGTGGAATCGGACATCATCGCCAATACGCCATTTTTCCCCAGCTCCGCAAAACGCTGTAAATCAATCTGATCACCGAATACCGGCGTATAATCCACCTTAAAGTCTCCGGTATGAACGAGTACACCTGCAGGCGTCGTAATCGCAAGAGAAGCCGCATCCTGAATGGAGTGATTCGTCTTCACGAATTCCACCTTAATGTCCCCAAAGCTTACACTTTGCCCGTACTTCATGTTCTTCATCTTTACAAGCTTATCCATCCCATTTTCCACAAGCTTCTTCTGGATCAGAGCCAGAGTCAGCTTTGTCGCGTAAATAGGAACATTTACCTGCTGTAAAACATAGGGAAGGGCCCCGATATGGTCTTCATGTCCGTGCGTGATGACAAAGCCCTTCAACTTATGTATCTTAGACTTGATATAGGAGATGTCGGGGATGACAAGGTCAACTCCCAGCATATCTCCGCTCGGAAACGCCAAGCCGCAATCCACGATAATCATCGTGTCTTCCGTTTCAATGGCGGTAATATTCATTCCGATCTGATCCAGTCCTCCGAGAGGAATAATCTTCACGGAACCGTGGAAGCTGTTTTTCTGCTTTTTCCCCTTGTTTTTACTCTCCTGAATCTCCATCGGCTTCGCAAGAAGCGGAAAATCCTCGGAACTGTATTCTCGTTTTACAGTTTCATTTGTTTTTTGGGGAATAAAGGTCTTTGCGGCTCTTTCCGCAGTTTTCGTCCTTGTTGTCCTCGTTGTTCTTCCCGTATCTGCCGCTTTTGTATTTTTTCCCCTATCTATACTCTCTTCCAATCTGCCTTTCCCGGAAATCCTCTTTCCTCTCCGATTGATTGTCTTTCCCGCCTTATACTCCGTACTTTCCTCTAAGGCCTCTTTCGAACTCATATTGCTTCTATGAATATTCACGATTCTGTGCGGCGAATCCGCTTTCATGCTTTGTTTTTTTTCTTCTTTCATTGTTTTCCTTTCCAAAACTTTACCTCTCTATACTGATGTCTTCTCCCTCCAAAAGTTTGGCAAAGACATCCATAATCCTTTCCGCCTCATCCCCTTCGGCAAAAACATAATCCGCATCCTCATCTTCCGGAGCGGAAATATCCTTCATCACATAGCAGGTGCCGTCTTCCCCTTCCGGGGCATCCGTTACTAAAATATAATTAATTCCGCTAACTACAGTTTCTTCCAAAATCTCCAATTCCAAATTTCCGTCATCCGACTGTAAACGTATCCTTCCGCCTTCCATTTCAACCTCCTCTACATAAAGTCTCGCAAGATAAAGGAGAACGGCTAACTTTTTGTTTCCGTGCGCCTTTTCCGTAAAGAAAAATCTATTTTTTCTTATAGCCTGCCCTTACTGCGCAGATAATCCTCTAAAATCACCTCGGCCGCCACCTGATCTAAAACTTCCTTTTGCTTGTTAAGAGGAACTCCATTTTCATCCAAAATAGCTTTGGCCTCTACGGTACTCAAGCGTTCATCGAAGAAAACAACGGGACAGGACAGGTTCTTCTTCAATAAATCATAAAAAACTTCTGCCTTCTCTGCCCGCTCTCCTCTGCTGCCGTCCATATTAAGAGGCAGTCCCAGAACGACTTCCTCTACATTCTCCTCTAAAACCACTTTAGAAATCTCTCTCACTGTCTTTCTCAGCTTCCCTTCTCTTTCTCTCCAAAGAGTCTTGTAGGGTAAAACAGTGTAGCCCAAAGCATCCGTGATAGCCAAGCCCACGGTTTTAGAACCGTAATCCAGTGCCAAAATGCGCATACTACTCCTAATAAGGAAGAAAAGGTCTCCCCGGGATTCCCGAATAGACTTATCACGCTTTCTTCAACTTGTTTTCCACATAATTTCGCATAAGTTCTTCCAGAATCTCATCCCGTTCCACTTTCATAATCAGGCTTCTTGCCCCCTTGAAGCTCGTAATGTAAGTAGGATCCCCGGACATAATATACCCTACTATTTGGCTTATGGGATTGTATCCCTTCTCGTTCAGAGCCTCATATACCCGCTCTAAAACTTCCGTCACAGCCAAACTGCTGTCCTGTAATGGTCTGATTATTTGTGTATGGCTTAAATCGTTATTCATCATGGCACGCCCCTCTTAAAACTCGTTTCATTCTATCGCATTTCCCGATATCCTGCAAGTCCGGACAAGATTTTTATAAAAATGTAAAAAAAGACTTTTCGGCGTCTTTCTCTCCTCCTTTTCCACGAAAAAGAAGAAAGAATTTCCACCGAAAAGTCTTTGCAGGCTTCGGAAAATCTTACTTTGCGTAGCTTGCTGCGGATTCTCCCGCAATCTTACCGAATACGGTAAAGTCGCAAACGGCATTTCCGCCTAGGCGGTTTGCTCCGTGCACTCCTCCGGTAACTTCTCCTGCCGCGAAGAGTCCGGGAATCGCCTTTCCTTCCTTGTTCAGGACTTCCGTCACGGTATTAATCTTTAAACCGCCCATGGTGTGATGTACACCCGGAGTAACCTTGATGGCATAGAAAGGTGCGGTGTCTAAAGCGGCTGCAAAGCTCGTTCTTCCAAACTCCGCATCTTCCTTCTTCTCTACCGCCTCATTCCAGCTCTTTAAGGTCTCTTCCAAGGCATCGCCAGGAACGCCCATAGCCTCGGCAAGGCTCTTCGCATCATTTCCCGTTACGGTGTAGCCGGACTTGATATAGCCCTGAATAACAGCGGATTTCTCCACCATCTTGTTGTCAATTACAAGATAAACCTGCGAACCGGTCTGGGCAATCTCCGCCTTGGAAACGGCATCTCTCGTTCCTACCTCGTCGGTGAAACGCTTTCCTTCCATATTCACAAGAATGGCACCGTCACCGCGTAATCCCTCTGTAATAAGGTGTGCATCCGTAGTCGTTACTGTCGGGTGAATCTGAATCTGATCCATATCCACGGTGTCCGCGCCGATGGCTTCCGCCATCGTAATTCCCTGTCCGAGTGCCCCGGAAGCATTTGTAGACATATAGCCCTTTAAGGACGGCTGATACTTCTCCACCATTTCCTTATTTGCCGCAAAGCCGCCCGTTGCAATGATGACTGCCTTGGCCTTTACATTGACCTGACTGCCATCTGCAGAAAGAGCGTGCACACCGGTCACATTTCCGGCATCATCCTGCTCAATCTTATCCGCCGTTACGGAAGTAAGAAGAGTGATATTCTTTCTGTCGTTTACATTCTTCTCTAAAATCGGAACCATATAGGAGCCTACGGCAATTACCTTATTGTTCTCATCCACCGGACGGTGAATTCTCTTTACGGAAGCACCGCCAAAAGCTCCGACATTATGGATTGTCATACCGAGAGTTTCCAGATAATCGATTGCAGGACCCGAATTCTCCGCAAGAACCTTTACAAGGTCGGGATTGTTGATTCCCTTTCCGCCGACCAGGGTATCCAACTCCATTAATTCCACGGAATCAAAATAGCCTTCCGGATTCGCCTGATAGGCTGCATACTGCTCTTTCACCTTTTCTGCCAAAGCGGTAATCGCTGCATTATCGGCATATTTTTCTGCCGCAGTAGCCAAGGTTTTCTCCACACCGGAGCCTTCTTCAAAGGGATTCTCCGCCTGCCACTTGGTCGCAGCCGCATTCATACCGCCCGTCGCACGTACGGAGTTTCCTCCTACGATACCCTGGCTTTCCAGAAGTACTACCTTCTTTCCGCTGTCTGCTGCGGTAATAGCGGAAATCATGCCTGCACCGCCTGCACCGATGACACAGACATCCGCTTCCAGATTCTGATCTTCTTTTTTAGCGGAATCGGCAGCCGCCTGCGCCTTGGCAAACTTTTCGCTGTCCAGTCCCATCTCCTTTAAAGCCTGCTCCACACCGGTACGAAGTGCTGTAGAAGAAATCGTAGCACCGCTGATTCCGTCTACATTAAAAGTCTGCTCTTCTACCATCTTCTCCGGTAAAGCTGCTACGGCCTTACTTCCGATTCCCTCGGTTTCCTGATTACTCAGCACATTTACCGCATAAATCTTGTTCTCATCCGCACTGACCTCGATCTGCATATCTCCGCCAAAGCCCGGAACGGTAACGGTCGTTTTCTTTGCCGTAGCGGGAGCGTCCACGCTTTTCACAGAAGGCCCGCTCCAAGAACGGATTCCCAAAATCACGGCAACCAAAATTCCGGCAAGAATGACTAAGTACGATAAAAATTTCTCCTTTTTCATAAACTCCCCTACATTCTGATTTTGCCAAGTCTATGTCATTGTCTTCGCAATGCTCTTTTATGTATTTTGCTCTTCCGTCTTAAGTCTTCCCGCTTAAGATTTGCCAAAATCCGGTATGCAGACAACTCCTATAGTCTTGGCGCTCTTCATGGCAAGAAAAAACTTTTTCTCACCGAGCTACTAAAAGTACATTAATATTTATACCATAGATGAAAATATTCTACCATTGACAAAACCGGCGGAAAAATCCTATTCTTCCACCGGTTTTTGGCAATTTTGACAAAATATTCACTAACTTACTTTTCTACTTTAGTAAGCGATAGGAGAATCTTCTCCGAGCGGGCAATAAAGTTCTTCATTGCCTCTCCATTAAGCGGTGCATTCTGGATGCGCGCCAAGTCATAGAGCTGCTCTTCAATGAGCTTTCCATCTTCCTTTTCCAAGCTATCTTCATGCTGAAGAAGGTGCTGCACAAGCGGGTGTCTTTCATTTAAAACGAGGGTTTCTTCCAGCGGAAGCTCTCCCATCGGCATACCGGACACCGCGTACATCTTCATCATGTCCTGCATTCTGCGGGATTCCTCGGAAATAGAGAGGAGACTTGCCGGCGTTTCGGAAAGAAGTCTGTCCACCTTCACATGAAGCTTATCCTTGGAAAGTACAGTTTGAAAAGCCTTCTCCAACTTTTCTCCCGCTTCTTTCAACTTATCCTGTTCTTCGGAAGAAAGCTCGTCCTTCATGGCATCCTGCACATCGGCATCGATTCTTTGGAAACGAAGTCCGCTGTTTTTCGCCTCAAGTTCCGTGATAAAGGGCTGGTCGATTCGCTCCGTAAGGTAAACCGCCTCTTTCTTATGCTCTTTAAAGAGGGAAATGTACTGGCTCTGCGCTACGCTGTCGGAAACATAGTAGACCTTTTGAATCTTCTCTTCTTCCTTATTTTCAGACTGATCCGTATTGTCTGCTATTGCAGACTCTTTTTCATCCGCTTCAGCGTTTTTATCGGATGCAGCAGATTTTTCCGTTTCCGTAGTTTTAGCGGATTCAGCAGAATTTTCCACTTCCG
>ERZ773196.1762-NODE-1762-length-11811-cov-4.594505_pt1 | contig 11811 bp, 9 predicted proteins | sample MGYA00581009_ERZ773196 | MGnify/ENA primary metagenome ERZ773196 (study PRJEB29015, sample SAMEA2738162) | human oral metagenome | biome: human oral; feature: human-associated habitat; material: saliva | place: China | collected 2243 ...
AATCTGAGCCCGTGGGTTCTTGGCTTTTGTCTTTTAAAAGCTTAGAACCCCTACGTGGCGAGGTTAGCGAGAGCGTGCCCCGTTTTAGACCTATACTGCATAAAGGCTATTTATAAAACTGATTAAAGTCTCTTTATAATCCTAAAATTTTCTCTTTGGATTTTTCGGGAACCATCCTTTTTCCACTCTCTTTTCCTGTTCGTATAATTCATGGATGCTCCAAAAGCAGGAGATGCCAAAGATGGCCAAACTTCCGGAGAGGAAGAGAGAAGGAAGAAAAAGGCTGGCTATACAAGCGGATAAACCTACGAGAAAAAATAGCCAGGCGATTTTCTTGCTAAAGTAATACTCCGCATAAACCACAATGGGATGAAATGCCCCTATACAGAGAAAGCAAACCAAGCCTAAGAGTAAACCTTGAATGCTCATAGTTTAAAATACTCCCGAAGCTCTCGAAGCAGGGTATCCAAATCAACCTCTGCCCGTTCACTCATAATCTTCACCGTGGCTTTAGGCATCATAATGCGGGCAAGAGGGGTGTTTAAGGCCTTAAAGCGGTCGCTTAATCGGAAAAGAAGAGTCTTTACATTGGGATCCGCTTCCAAAATATCCTTTAGTAGGGTGTCTTCGGTGATTTCCGTTAGCTTGCCGGCTTTCAAAGTTCCTGTATTTTCTATATTACTTTCAGCTTCTAAAGTCCCTGTGTTTTTGCTATTGCCTTCTGCTTCCAAAGTCCCTGCGATTTCTTTATTGCCTACATCTTCAGAAGTCTCTGAGCCTTTTCTCTTGTCTTCGTCTTCAGAAGTCTCCTTGCTTTCTCCCTTTTCCTGCTGCTCCCAGGTCAGAAGAGTTTGAGAGCCCTGTAGGGAACGGATATGGGTGCAGTCCTGCATCATTTCCAGCACACCCCGGAACTTTCCGTTTTCATCTCGAACCGCATAGTAGATGATGTAAATAAATAGGTCCGGCTTGTTGATCCAAAACTCCGCCTTATCCTGTTCTCCGGAACGGAACTTCTTAATGATTTCCTCAACGATATGTACCGAAGCCTTTGGATGACAGTTTTTCACATCTCTTCCGATGACATTTTTACTTCTGGGGAAAACTCTGTGCTTGGTGTCGGTGTAGAAGCACACCAGTTCATTTTCGTCCACATAGGAAAGATCCACCGGCATATGCTGATAAATCAGATTAATCTGCTCCAGAGTAAGCTGACCGGTAGTAACATTTAATTTTTCTTCTTTACTGTTAAAGCCGTATTTTCCTAGAAGACCGGCAAGCTCTTCCGCAAAGCCGGGAGCAGAGGAAAGACCGGAGAGGGGAGAGGTACTCTGAGAAGCGGTATGGGAGATGTTTTGCTTTGGAGATTTTTCCGGCTCTACAGTAATATAAGCAAAGCCGATTTCCCGGTCTCCCTCAGCCATATAGCGAAACTCTTCGTCACTTATCATTTCTAAGGAAGTGGGATAGAGGATATTTTCCTCCTTGTCCATCAAATCCCGAACATCTGCTACAAGCTCTGCCTGCTTTCCGATAAACTCATCTTCCTTATCCTCTAAAAGAAGCTTGTAGCACTCTGCAATCTCATCCCGGATAAAGTCATCCAGCGTCCACATGGTGGTGGTAGGGCGGGTAAAGCCCTTCTTTTCCAAAACCGGATATAATTGGTTTTGTTTTCTGGATAGATGAATTTTGAATTTCAACAATTCCTCGTAAAGTTCCAGCCATTGATTTTTAATGACAGGATACTGCACCAAATCCTCCACGGAAAGGAGTAATTCCTTCATTTTGGCATTTTCCCTACGATAGCAGGAGATGGGATGATTTTCCGGAAGCTCTTGATCCTTTGTGACCAAAACATCCTGGAAGACCTCCAGCATGGCCTGAATATCTTCCTTAATGCACTCGTCTTCGGTTTCCTCCACCATTTCCTGCTCGATAATGGCAATTTCATAGGGGGCCAGGTGTTGTACTCTATCCTTCAGCGCTTTTCTGGCTTCTTCCAAGGAAATCTTACCTTCATCATAGGCGGACTTTATCTCGTGTACGATTTCCAATTTCTTTCCATCAATATTTTGAAAATTCTCTCTCATCGCTTCCTCCTTATGTAGGTTTTCCAATCTACTAAACAATTAAATCAGAATAAGACAGCTCTACTAGTCTATTGAGTTAGAACTATCTAACTAACATTATCATAACAAAAATGATGAGGGAATAACAATGAAAATTCCATATCAAATTCTAAAGAGATTTTCAGAAGATTTCTCTAACACATTGTCACGTTGTAAAGGGTATGAGCTCTTTTAATATATGGGGAAAAAATATAAAAATTATTAATGATATTCATAACGAAGATTTTATTTATTATTCTTAAAAACAGCAATATACTGATTGGGTAGACGTGGCTAACCGATTTAAATAATAATAATTGAAACAGACAAGTTCGACTAACTTTTCTATATAAAATGATTTCCTATCATTTTTAGAGGATGCCGGCAGAGAAAAGCAAAGAACTAAGCTTCATTTTTGGATAAACCGGAAAGCATAGTAAGGGGCGTTAAAAAGATGAAACCTGAACGTGAATCGTAAATCACAGTTTTGAAAAGAGGTTTAAAATGAAGAAGATGACGAAAGGGGTTATTTTATCCCTTGCTTTTGTCTTGCCCACAATTCTGGTGCAGGGAAAAGCATTTGCTGTAGAAAGCGGAAATTCCGGTGCATGGAAAGCAGTAAACGGAAAATGGTTCTATGAGAAAGAGGGTAAGCCTGTAAAGGATTGGCTTTTGGATAAGGGAAATTGGTATTATCTTTCTCAGGATTCGGGAGAAATGCTTCTGGGAAGCCAAGAAATTAAGGGCGTTAACTATTATTTTCAAAATAAAAATGAGGCGGTAGAGGGTGCTATGGCAAGAGGCTGGCATCAGGACAGTAAGGGTGCTTATCGCTTTTATGATAATCGGGAGGGAAGTCCAACCGAGGGACAGGAGCTTAGAGGCTGGCAATGGATTGACGGATATTGCTATTATTTTGAAGAAGAAGGCGAGAAAAAGGGAATTCTCCTGCAAAACGGCATTAGCAAGGACGGTTATACCGTAAATGAAGAGGGACAATGGACCGTGAACGGTGTAGTGCAGTTTGTTGAGGGAAAAGGCTTTATCACAAAAAAATCCGATGTAAAGGGTGTTTCCAGAACGATTGATAATACGGAAGCTCGTCCGGAGAGAACAAGTTCTACACGCAGTCACTCCGGAAGAAGAAGCAGTGGAGCAGGAAGTAACGAAAGCGGTAATATAAACAGGAATGGAAGCAATACCGGAGCAAGCGGAAATGCAGGAGCTTCCTCTAGCGGAGTGAGTGAGCAAGATAAGAAAAATTCCAAGACCGAACTGCCACAGGAGAATCCTAAAGCGGAGAACGAAAAAGAAAAACCGGATAAAAAGGCAGAATCCTTGCTTGCAGATGGTGTTTTCTACGGTACGGGAACTTGGTCAAGATACTATGAGCAAAGCGGTCCGGATATCGTAAAAGTCAGCATTAAAGACGGCAAGATTGCAGAAGTTAGCAATGTGAAATACACGGAAGATGACAGCTATCAGGACAAGACCTTTAAGATCTTTGATTATCTCAAAGGCTTAGAGGATGTAAAAGAACTGGAGAAAAACCTGAAGGAGAAAAAGGGCGAAGCCTATGATGCGGTAGCTTCTGCAACCCAGTCCACATTGGGCGAGGTCAGTGCAGTGGATAATGCTCTTGCCCGTTCCAGAAAGCTGAAAAAAGACGGAAAAGAACAAAAAATTGCCTATTTTGATTTTAGCAGAAAACCAAATGCCAGAGCAGTAGGGGATAGCTTGGATCTTTCTGACACCATTCTTGACCTGCATTTTGCAGACGGAAGCAGACAGGATGTTCCTTATGCAGACTTTGCAAAGCATGGCATTACCGTGGATAAAGAACAGGGAAGCCCCTTACCGGAAATTGGAACAACTTTTCCGGTATATTTCCAAAACGATGAGTCTTTGATTAAGCTCCCAAGCTTCATTCAGGTGCAAAAGGATTATAGGTGGGCTTATGCGGATAAGATTCGTCTGACCTATGAAGATGGAGAGGTGGAAACCCTTCCGACAGATAAGGAGCATTTTGTCTACCGTGCTGTAGAAACGGGAAAAGCAATCGCAAAGGCAGAGCTGCTTCGGGAGGAAAAGGTCCTTGTAGAAGCTGTATATGATGCAAATCGCTCTGTTTGGGATTTCCAATTAGATGATAAACAGCTACCGAAAAACTATGATGCTTGGAGATATAAGGATATTCAATTAAAAGAAGTTATGGATGAAGGAAAAATCCCGGCTTCCGTAGAACTTCTTTATGATGGGGAGTATATTCTGGAAGACACAATCCATCTGGAAAAAGAAGCCATTCTTTCCGGAGAAGTTCTTGAAAAGGACGGGGATGTAAATATTGATTATTTTGACGAGATAGAGAAAAATCCCGCTTTACTGCTTGGAGAGGCGGAGAATGAAAATGAAAAGCCTGTAAAAGTGGAACTACGCTATATTCCTTACAAGACGGAGAAAAAAATCACCGAAGAAGGAAATTCTGAAAACGGAGACGGAGAAGAAGAGAAAAATGCTACCGTAGAACTAAGCTTTCCGGATTTAATCATTAAAGGGAAGACGGCGAAGCTAATTCTTCATCTTCACTATATTTCTATCGAGGAGGAAGGCGAAGACGGAGCGGCGGAAACAGAGTAATGCGCATAGCAATCTTCCTATTTTGAGCATCTAAAGAAATCAAAAATGTTTTCCATACAGTATAGGCCTGAAAGTGGGGCACGTTCTCGCTAGATTCGCCATATAGGGGATACTAAGCGAAAAACTGCGTTTCCCTTGTTTTTCGCAAGTATCCATGGGCTCAGACTACTCCTTTTTCAGGCCTATACTGTCGGAAAACGGTTTATTATTCTGGTTGCTCATAAATTTAAAAGGGAAGATTACTAAAGCTAAATTCTACCCTTCCGTTTTGCTTGTCTATACTGATATCAAAATACTGATTTTCAAATAGTCTTCCATTTCCGTAGAAAATGCTCTCTTCCTCCACCTTTTGTTGGAAGTTCAGAGTGCTTTCCAAAAGAATTATACTTTCCTTCACATCCTGAAGGGTAAAGAAGAACTGGTACTGGAATTGCTCTATATTTCCCTCTCCATAGTGGAAAAAGCTCATTTCATAAAGGGGAGTCTCCGGGAAAATACTAAGGGATTTTTCAATAGCTTCCCGGGAACTGTCCGGAAGACTTTCGCTGTAGGAATACAGAAAATTCGCCTCCTGAACATCTGCCTTGGATAGAAGAGCGGAAGTTCTTGAGCAGTAGAGGGGATGAAGAAAGAGGGGAAGGGAAGAGAATAAGGATAAAAGAAAAATTACTAGGGTTCCCTTCCTGAACAATTCATAAATAGCCTGTTTCTTCACATAGGAAGCCAAAAGTCCCAGCCCTCCATACAGTAAGGGAAGGACTGTAAAAAAGAAGCAAAGGGACAGTAGGGGCGAAGTGGGAAGCAAAAGCTTCGGACTTTTATAGCTGTAAAGCAAGATGGGAAGAAGAAACAGAAGGAATTGTAAGCCGATTCCGAAAAGAATCAATGGAAAAAAATGATGCGAAAAAAGCAGTCTTTTGGGACTGCCTTTTTCTGTTACAAGATTTTGTTTCTTCTGAAAGAGGGCGCCTAAAAAGGACTTTCCGCTCTTATTTTTATTTTCTGTTAAATGTAAATCCTTAGACATTTGCTTAGATTTCCCATGGCAGGTTTTCCTTACCGAAGTGTCCGTAAGAAGAAACCAGATTATAGTCTGTATTTAAAAGATTTAAGTTGGAAATAATGCCCTTTGGCGTAAGGTCATACTTCTCGATAACGGAACGCCAAAGGTCTCCCACATTTTCATGCTCTGTACCGAAGCAGTCCAGATAAACGGATACAGGCTCCGCCACACCGATGGCATAGGCCAGCTGTACCTCACATCTGTCGGTCTTTCCTGCAGAAACCAGGTCTTTCGCAATCTTTCTGGCCATATAGGCTGCAGAACGGTCTACCTTGGAAGGATCCTTTCCGGAAAATGCGCCGCCGCCGTGATGAGCAGCGCCGCCGTAGGTGTCGGCAATAATCTTACGTCCTGTAAGACCGGAATCTGCAAAGGAGGAGCCGAGAACAAAACGTCCGGTGGGGTTTACCAAGATGTGGAAGTCGGTATTTAAATTCATTTCGGAAGCGGTTTCCACCATGATTTTCTGAATAATCTCCCGAACCTGAGACAGGGAAACGGATTCACTGTGCTGAGAAGAAATCAGGAAGGTATCAATGCGATTTTCCTTGTAATCATAGCTTACTTGAGCCTTAGCATCCGGCTTTAAAATAGAAAAGGCATTTTCCAGATTAAAGGCACGGAGCTTCTGCAAAGCTCTGGTGGATAAAACATAGGGGATAGGAAGCATTTCCTTGGTTTCCTTGGTGGCATACCCGAACATCATTCCCTGATCTCCGGCACCATCATGGTCAACACCCATAGCAATATCGGGAGACTGTACAGAAATCAACTCCTGAATCTTATAGCGATCCAAGTCCTCCAAACCGATATTCTTCAATACATTTCGGCAAAGAGTATCGTAGTCGGGGGTGTGGCTGCTGGTGATTTCTCCCAAAATCACAATATCATAGTCTTTAATGCAACATTCTGCGGCGATTCTTCCCTTGGGATCGTGCTTTAAAATGTCTGTAACGATGGCATCACTAATCTGATCGCAAATTTTATCCGGATGTCCGTTGGAAACCTGTTCTGATGAAAATAACATAAAAATAATCCTTTCTATTTTGCATACAGAGTGGGAGAAAGCTTCGAAAAGACATAAAAAAACCATTGGGCTCGCCAATGGTCGATAATCTTCTTATTGATCGAAACAAATGGTTCGCTCAGGTTAGCACCTTCCGTTTCCGGGGTTGCTGCGGCTTCTTAGCTCCTATGTAGCTCCACCGACTCTGAATAAGTTATGAAATTTTGTTCTGTTATACTAACAAAGAGAAGCGTAAAATGCAAGGAAAAGTTCGGGAGAAGAATATAAAAAAATAATAAATTTAAGTTTTCTTTACATTCCGGGAAGAATGAGATATAAGAGAGGACACGACTTTGCCGATATAAAATAAAACGTAATAAGAAAAAACAATAGTGTCAAAAAGAAAATGAACAGGAATAGAAGATAGAGGAAGGGATTAAAATGTTTAAAGCGATAGCCTTGGATTTGGATGGAACATTGACCAATTCGGAAAAGAAGGTCAGCGAAAGAAACAAAAAAGCTTTGCAGGAGGCTATCAAGAGAGGCGTCAGCATTATCCTGGCTTCCGGAAGACCTACCTATGGCATGTCCGAGGTGTGGGAGGCCTTAGAGCTGGAAAAATTGGGAGGCTATGTTCTTTCCTATAACGGAAGTCTTTGTATGGACTGTAAGACCAAGGAAGTTTTGTATGAACATACGATTCCAAGAAAGTATTATGAAGCTATTGCCAAGGCAGTAAGAGAGGCGGATTTAGGCCTCCTTTCCTATCAGGGGAAGGAGATTGTAACAGAACGACCGGAATTTCCCTATATGGATAGAGAAAGCACCATTAATAAGATGCCTTTTCGGAAGGTGCAGGATTTTCCCAATTCTTTAGAAGAGGAGGTTTGTAAGCTCTTGGCTTTGGGAGAGCATGAAGATTTGATTCCCTTAAAGGAAAGACTGGAAAAGGAATATGGGGAGGAACTAAGCATCTTTTTTTCCGAACCCTTTTTCCTGGAAATCTGCCCTTTAGGAGTAGACAAGGGAGAATCCTTAAAAAGACTTTTAGAGAAAAAGGGCTGGAAGAGAGAAGAGCTGATGGCCTTTGGAGATGGAGGAAATGACCTGACCATGCTAGAATATGCAGGAAAAGGCATTGCCATGGCCAATTCCCAAAAGCATGTCTTGGAAATTGCCAACGAAGTCACACTCAGCAATGATGAAGATGGAGTAGCAGTAATGGTGGAGAAATACATCTTAAGCAATATATAAGAAATAGTATTGATACATGTTAGTTTTGCATATTCATTTAGGGTGAAATCAAATTTGTAAGAATACGTATACAGCTTTTTATGCAAAATAGGTCTGAAAAAGGGGTAATCTGAGCCCGCGGGTACTTGCGAAAAACAAGAGAAGCGCAGTTTTTCGCTTAGTATCCCCTGCGAGGCGATGTTAGCGAGAGCGTGCCCCAATTTCAGACCTATTCTGCCTATAAAAAGCGTAATAATTATAATTCAACACACTATTTCCTTAAATACTTTGCGCAATGGGCTTCCTTATCCTTGCTCCATCAAGGACTCCTCCACCTTCATCATAATGGCGCATTCCATTCTCTTTCGGAAAAGCTTACAGCCATACTCATAGGTGCCGGCAATATCTCCGGTGGAGTGGTAGGCATTGGCGGCACAGCCTCCGGCGCAATATAGCTTTGCCCAGCATTTTCCGCAGTCCTCTCTGGTATAGACATTGGTGTTTCGGAATTCTTCTCTAGCTTCTTCCTTGGTGATACCGTTCCAAATATCTCCCAGCTTATATTCCTTGTCGGATACGAACTGGTGGCAGGGGTATAGCTCTCCCTGGGCGGAAACCGCCATATATTCCGTTCCGGAACCGCAGCCGGAGATTCTCTTGTAAATGCAGGGGCCTCTGTCTAAATCCACCATATAATGGTAGAAGGTTACAGGATCTCCTGCTTTTTTTCTGCGAAGCAGGTCCAGCGCCAGCTTTTCATACTGCTCATAGAGGATGGGCAAATCTTCCTCGGTTAGGGCGGAGGGCTCTCCCGGCTTTAAAACTACCGGTTCCATGGACAGCTCTTTAAAGCCCAGCTCATCAGCCATGTGAGCAATATCTTCCGTAAAATCCGTATTAAAATGGGAGAAGGTTCCTCTCATGTAGTACTCCTTGTCCCCACGTTTTTCCACAAAACGCTGGAACTTGGGGACGATTTGATCGTAGCTTCCCTTTCCCTTTCGGTCTACACGGAAACGGTCATTGACTTCCTTTCGTCCATCCAGACTTAAAACCACATTATGACATTCTTCATTTGCCCAATCCATGATTTCTTCCGTGAGTCCTACACCGTTGGTGGTTAGGGTGAAACGGAAATTCTTTCCCTTTTCTTTCTCGATGGAGCGGGCATAGGCCACCAGGTCCTTACAAACCTGGAAGTTCACCAAAGGCTCTCCACCAAAGAAGTCCACCTCTAAATTTCGGCGGGTGCCGGAATTTTCAATGAGGAAATCCAGGGCTCTTTTTCCGGTTTCAAAGCTCATAAGCCCTGACTCTCCGTGATAATGCCCTTGGGAGGCAAAGCAGTAGGAGCAAGCTAAGTTACAGCTGTGGGCTACCAAAAGGCAAAGAGCCTTAATCACATTTCCACTGTGGGACTTTAACTTTCCCGCTAAAGGGGCATAGTTGTCCTTGGTAAAAAGCTTTTTGCTCTCAATCAATTCGTCTATATCCGAAAAGCAGTCCTGAAAGTCCTGCTCTGTATTCTCCGGAAATTCCACTTTAAGCTTTTGGAGCACTTCCTCTCTGGAAAGTCCTTTTTCCAAATAGCCGATGGCAGCATAAGCCATAGGATCTGTAACATGGATGCTTCCGCTGTATACATCCAAAACAATGTGTCGTCCGTTCATCAAATACTGGTGAATCATTTACCCTTCCTTCTATAAAACAAATGTATACATAAAATTAATGTATAAATTATATCAGTATAAATAAAATCAATGTATAAAGATAATCAATGCCTAAAGATAATCAATGCCTAAAGATAGTGTTTCAATCAATGGCGAAAAAAAAGAACTGTGTCTGCACACAGCTCCTTCTTCTGAGAAATCCTTAGTTGTTTTCGTTCTCGCAGTTTTGATTTGCGATACCGCAGCTGGTCTTACAAGCAGATTGACAAGATGTTTGACACTCTCCACATCCGCCGTGCTCAACGCTCTTCTCTAAATCTCTGGTGCTTAAGGTAATAATGTGCTTCATTTCCTATCCCTCTTTCTCCTGAATGCTTTTTCAAGCAATTTATTTACTCCTGCATTTTACCTGTTACGCTAAAACTTTGTCAAGATTGGAAAGGGATTTTCTTTCCCTTTAGAGGAAAATATGGTAGTCTTAGAGGGACAAAAATGAATTTGCTTACCATAAAGGAGTGAGTCTATGGGATTGATAAAAGCAGGTAAAGAAGCGGGAATTTCCGTTTTAGCAGATCAGTGGAGAGAGTATTTCTATTGTTCTTCCTTAGACAATGATACCCTCATGACCAAGGGGCAGAAGAGAATTGGACAAAACAGTTCCAATACTCGAGCTTCAGACAATATTATTTCCAACGGTGCTGTCATTGCCGTAAACGAAGGACAGTGTATGCTGATTGTGGAGCAGGGTGCCATCGTGGAGCTGTCTGCAGAGGCAGGAGAGTTTGTTTTCGATTCCTCCACGGAACCCAGTATTTTCTACGGCCCACTGGGCGAAAGCGTAGTAGAAAGCTTTAAGACCTTTATGAAGCGTTTGAGCTTCGGCGGAGATACGGCAAAGGATCAACGCATTTATTTCATTAATCTCAAGGATATTGTGGGTAATAAATATGGTACCGTAAACCCCATTCCTTTTAGAGCGGTGGATCCCAACATTAATCTGGACATAGAGATTTCCCTTCGCTGTCACGGAGAATATGCTTATAAGATTACGGACCCTGTACTCTTCTATAGGAATCTTGCGGGCAATGTGGAGGGGGATTATAAGAAGGAAGAGGTGGAGTCTCAGTTAAAGTCTGAGCTTTTAACCAATTTACAGCCTGCTTTTTCCCGTATTTCCGAACAGGGAATCCGCTACCACAGCATTCTTAGTCATACGGATGATATTGCTCATGCCTTAAATGATATTCTTTCCAGTACCTGGGGAGGACATTACGGTATTAAGATTACCAGCTTCGGTATCAGCTCCATCAAGGCACCGGAAGAAGATGAGAAGATGATTAAGGAAATGCAGAGAGATGCTGTTTTCCGGGATCCCAGAATGGCGGCGGCTTATCTTTCCAAGGCTCAGGGAGATGCCATGAAGCTGGCTGCAGGTAATACCGCTACAGGGCCTATGATGGCTTTTGCGGGAATGAATATGGCAAACCAGACCGGCGGTTTCAATGCTTCCGAGCTTTTCTCCATGGGGGCAAATCAGGGGAATCCACAGGCTGGACAAAATACCGCTAATCAGGCAAATGCAGGAGCTCAGGGAAGCATCTTTGGACAGGTAAATGTTCCTATGCAAGAAACTGCAAATGGTGCCGTACCGGCTGCAGAAGCGGGAACGGCAGAGGATTGGACCTGCGCAAAATGCGGACATACCCATAATACCGGGAAGTTCTGCTCTGAATGTGGAGAGGCTAGAGCAGATAAATGGGATTGTCCGGAGTGCGGACATACCGGTAATGTAGGTAAGTTCTGCCCGGAGTGTGGACATAAAAGATAAAGTATAGAACGGACTGTGAAGAAGAAAGGGCAAAAGAGACTTTCTTTTTCACAGTTTTTCTATATCAACAGCTATAGGGTAAAATTCTTGACTGATGTTCTTAAGGATGGAGGACGATATGGAAAAGGAATTACTGGGCTGGCTTTCCCCCAAGGGAGATTTCTTCCCTACAGAATGGGGAAAGCATTGTATGGAAGCGGAAAGAATTTTAATGAAATTAGGGCTATATGAGGAATTTGCAAAGCAAAGCCTATTCAATGCCG
>ERZ773196.1763-NODE-1763-length-11807-cov-3.368873_pt1 | contig 11807 bp, 13 predicted proteins | sample MGYA00581009_ERZ773196 | MGnify/ENA primary metagenome ERZ773196 (study PRJEB29015, sample SAMEA2738162) | human oral metagenome | biome: human oral; feature: human-associated habitat; material: saliva | place: China | collected 2243 ...
TTTTAACTCAGCAATCGAACAGCCTTCCCAACTGCGGTTATAGAACATCTCGTTTGGTTCCCCAGGCAGATCCGGCTACATGACGCAGTCTGGCGCAGACGAGCATTAACGCGCTTTGGCCGTCAGGAAAGGCTCCGATTGCCCTGGTCCTACGTTTAATCTCGCGATTGACGCGTTCAATCGTGTTGTTCGTCCGAATTCGAAGCCAATGCTGGCTTGGGAAGTACATATAGGCAAGCATCTCATCAACGCCGTTTTCGACGATCTCGGCAGCTCTGGATAGTTTCAATTCCTTCAAGCGATCAGCGACTGCCTTAGCTTTCTGAGCCGCAGCTTCGTGGTTCTCCTGCGCATGAATGGCCTTAAGCATCATGGATACTTCGCGCATCATTTTTCTCGGCGTTGCCGAGAATACGTTGCGGTAGAAATGAACCGTACAGCGCTGGTATTTAGCTTCTGGATAGACTTCACCAAGCGACTCCAACATACCGAGACATTTGTCACCAATGACGAGGCGGACGCCTGTGAGACCGCGTTTTTTAGGTCGATGAAGAAGTTTTTCCAGCTTTCTTTGTCTTCTTTCATGCCTTCTGCAGCGCCTATGATCTCGCGATAGCCATCATGATCAACACCTATGGTGACAAGGATGGAAACGTTCTGGACCTCGCCACCCCAGCTACGTTTCAGGAAAACGCCATCCACATAAACATATGGATAATCACCGCTAAGAGGTCTGGTGCGCCATTCCTCGATGTGTTCGTAAGCCTTCTTGTTGAGGTTGCTGATCGTTCCCGGTGAGACCTTTGTTCCCCACAGAGCTTCGGTGATGTCCTCGACGCGGCGTACTGATACACCGGCCAGGTACATCTCGATCAGTGCTTCTTCCACGGAGCATTCACGGCGTCGATACCGTTCAATGATGGCAGTCTCGAACTGAATCCCCTTCAGCTTCGGGACATGGAGAGTAACATCGCCCGATGTGGTCGTAAAGTTTCGGTCATAGTGCCCCGAACGATAGCCTTTACGATCGCCACTTCGCTCGTATTTCTCGGCTTTCACGAGTTCATTGGCTTCGTGATCAAGCAGGGCATTGAGGGTCTCTTCGACACTGTCGCGGACAAGATCTTTGAGATTATTCTTTATGAGATCCTCGTTCAATTGTATAATGTTACCAGACATAGTTATTGCCTCCTTTCGGCGATTAGAGTTGTGGTGACTTAATCATACCGATGGCAAGAAGCTATGTCTATTTAATTGAATTTGCGAAATTTATTTTACGTTATTAGTAGAAGTGAGGGAAGTGGCAGGAAGCGGAGGATCTCTCTTCTGGCATCCGTTGCAAACAAAGGGAGCTTTGAGGAGATTCGGGCAAGTGCCATCCTCCGTAGTGAAGGAGTTGCGGTGTTCACAACGATGGCGCTTGATCTCGTAAGAAATGGTCGAGGGGTCCTTTTGGATGAGCTGGGCTATGTCCTTGAAGGTCATTTGCCTGCGGAGGCAGTCCTCGATCTCTTTGCGGTCTTCCGCTGTCAGATGTTTGTTCTTTTTTAGAAGTATCTGTTTTGCCCATGATGTGGTCTCCTTTCTGGGATGTTTCCCAGAGTAAATCCAACCACATCTGGATTCCTAAAGTAAATCCCATCGCAAATCCCACTGTGGGGCTTACTTTGGGAATTTACTTGTGGCAGGTCATAGAGATTTTGACCGCCCCTACCATTGTTTTTGTGATAAAATTATGATAAGGTAACGATACAAAGGAGGTGCCCTATGATTAACATTCGACCAGTCTCGGATCTCAGAAATAAATTCCCGGAGATTGAAGAAACGGTTATTAATTCCAATGCGCCTGTGTTTCTTACCAAGAATGGTTACGGAACGATGGTTCTTATGAGTGTTGAGCAGTACTCCGCACTCACAGATGACATCGAACAGAAACTGGATGAGGCTGATGCTGCTGCGGAACAAACTTCTGTCCGACACTCTGCATCAGAAGTTTTTGGAAGAGCAAGGAGCAGGATTAATGAACACGCAAAAGTATAAGCTGTCATTTATTCCTCTCTTTGAGGAAGACCTGAACGAAATTACGGACTACATCGCAAACCATCTGCAAAACCCGGATGCCGCACTCCGGCTGGTTGATGATATAGAAATTGCAATCAATAAACGGCTGGAGGCTCCGCTTGCCTTTGCGCCGTACCAGTCAGCGAGGAAAAGACCGCATTCATACTATCGAATCAACGTAAGGAACTTTTCGGTCTTTTATGTTGTTATCGGTGACACGATGGAAGTGCGTCGCGTCTTGTATTCCAAGCGCAATCTGGACAACCTTTTGAGGTAGTGACAGTTGGCCGCCCTGTTGGAATGAGGCGGCTCTTTTTTCTATCTATCTCTGCGTTTCTTATGAATCCTTTCATGACAGGAACGACAGAGGCTCATGAGGTTTGACTCATCATGCGTCCCACCTTCGGAGATATGAACGATGTGGTGAACTTCCTCAACTGTGACATAGTGATGCTGTATAAATAAAGTTGACATCTTATTCGCAAGAATTTTATTATAATCAAGAAAATAAGGAGGCGTTTACGGTGGCAACTAACAGACAGTACGATCAGGAGTACAAAATCCAGGCAGTTAAGCTGGCAAAAGAGATTGGCCAGGCAAAAGCTGCACGTGAACTAGGCATCCCCAAAAACACGCTCTATACATGGATACGCGCTAATAGGCTCGGAAATCTGGATCTTGGAGCGGGATCCCAGACCCCCAAAAGTGCTATGACCCTGAATGAGGAGCTGATCACCTTACGTAAGCAGGTCAAAGATCAGGATAAGGAAATTCGTCGTCTTAAAGAAGAAAACGAGTTCCTGGAGGAAGCCAGCGCTTTTTTCGCCGCGAGCCGTCTGAAGTCAGCAAAAATGAAAGGCTGAAATATATCACTGTTAAGACAGAAGGCGGCATGATGAAAGGGAAACTTACATTCTACTGTCGGATGCTCCATGTGAGCCGCCAGGCATTCTATAAATACCTGCAACGTAAGGATCGGCCTTGGAAATATCAGAAGCTGGCCGATGCTATGAGGGACATCCTAAAGGAAGATGAATGTAATGATACCTATGGTCGTTCCAGGATGCGTGATGCTCTTCTGCAGAAGAAGCCGAAGGATATCGATATCCCGAGTGAGCGGACCGTCTATCGAGTAATGGAAGAAATCGGCATCAGTCATCGTCCAAAGCGTAAGCCAAATGGAATAACGAAAGCCGACAAGGCTGCTCGTAAATCGGATGATCTGCTCAAGCGGGATTTCAGGTCAACAGAGCCACTGATAAAATGATGGTGGGCGTTGCCATGATAATGCTCGTTGTGAGAGCATGTGGGTGAGAATGAAATCTGAACTTTTATATGACCGCTATGACACTGAGAAGATGACTGTAACAGAGCTAAAAGAGCTTATCTGGCGTTACTACATGAGCTACTGGAATAACCGTCGAATCTGTTCCGCAAATGATGGCCTTCCACCCATGGTCAAGAGACAACAATACGATTCATCTTTACAGGAAGCAGCTTAGGGTTGTAAATCCTTGAGGAAAATCTGTCAACCATTATTGACAATATCAATCTTCCAAAGAAGATGTTAAGGGCATACGGTGCACCTCCTTTTTTGTTTTTATTCCTCTAATTGAGAGAAAAATGCTTGAAGTTTTTCAGTACCAACACTGTCTAATAGATATTGTTCCTGTACCTGTCCATTTTCAACATGAATCACGCTATCGCAGACAGAAGCAATCAATTCGTAATCATGAGTAATAATGAAAAGAAAAACATCTTCTTTCTGGAGTTGTTTTAATAGCTGGCAAGTCTGTATCATGTGGCTAAAATCGAGGCCGGATGTAGGTTCATCGAAATACAAAATCTTTTTCCCGCAGAACATGGCAGAAGCAATGATAACCCGCTGCTTTTGTCCGCCGGATAAAGTCATAGGATGGCGCTCTGAAAGAGCAGAAATATCCAGTGCAGTCATAATCTCTTGCAGACTATTTTCTGAAGATTCGCCGCTTCCCAGCACAATTTCTTCTCTAACACTATCAGAGAAAAGCTGGTGATTCACCTCCTGCATGACAAGGTAGCTATCCCGTACCCGCTCTTTTGCACTTTGTTTTTTTCCATCCAGCAGGAATGTTCCTTTTGTCTTTTTCATAAGCCCGCACATGCAGGAAACAAAAGTGGATTTTCCTGCCCCATTGGTGCCGATGATTGCAGTAATCCTGCCCGATGGGATAGACAGCTTAGGGATAGACAAAGCCTCCGTTTGCCCATAAAAACAATGAATATCTTTTAGTTCTATGGTATGGCTGGATGAACGCGCATGGTGAGCTGTAATCGGATAAGACAGTAAATCTACCGTCCGAATCCCGCTGTTTACCCGTTCTTCATAGGTCAAACGAGCTAATTCTGCCATTGTATATTCCCCGACAACTTTGCCATCCTCCATATATATGGCACGGTCTATCAGATCTTTCAGGTAATAGGTGCGGTGTTCCGCAATGATGACGGTTTTGCCCTGCTGTTTGAGCAGGCTTAAAATTTTCCTCACCTTTTCAATCGCCTGAATATCCAGATTCGAGGATGGCTCGTCCAGAACATAGATTTGCGGGGACATCGCATAAATGCTTGCAAAGGCGATGATTTGTTTTTCCCCTCCGGACAAATTAAAAATATTCCGATTCAGCAGATACTCAATTTGTAAATCTTTTGCTGTCTGTTTCACACGTTCAGCGATTTCCTGCGGTTCCATTCCGAGGTTTTCACAGCCAAAAGCAATCTCGCTGGTGGTATTGACAGTGTAAAACTGCGTCCGAGGATTTTGAAAAACGCTGCCAACTCGCTTAGAGATTTCATACATGGGAAGATCAAAAAGATTTTTCCCATCCACCATGACAGTTCCTTGTAATTTTCCTTCGTAAAAATTGGGAATCATACCATTGAGCAGACGGGTTATAGTCGTTTTTCCGCATCCGCTTTTCCCGCAAAGTAAAATACATTCCCCATCCTTCACCTCCAGATTGATGGAATCCAGACTTTTGGGTTCCCCGCTTTCCTGATAGGAGTATGTAACATTTTGAAACGAAATCATAAAATACCCACCCCTTTCAAGATAATCGCAGCAATCGCCAAAGCTCCTGTAATACACCAAACAAGGACATCAGAGAAGCGGAATCTTACCTGTACCAAACTGGTATGCGGTTCTGGACTGTCTAATCCGCGGCACAATGCCGCTGCCGACAATTCCTCGCTGACATTCACCGCGGACATCAAAAGCGGAACCATAATATGTTCCAGCGAGACATGGATTCCCCGCATTTTCATCGCAGCCCGGATAGAAGCCCATTCCTCTTTGATCGTAGGAAAATAACGGAACACTACAGATAACGGAATGATTGCGGTCTGTGGAAGCCGCAGCTTCCACATAACCGCAACAAACTCACTGACTTCTGTTTTCGTCAAAATCCATTTCCCTAGAATAAAACAAGGCAAAAACTTTCTCAATGCTACTGTGATAAAGGATACCAAAGTAAAGAAAAAGCCGTTTATATAGGGCGTCAAAAGCTGGTCGATACCGAGCATAATCAAAAAGACAATCAAAAAGTGAAAGGCGCTCTTTGCCTGCCCGTCTATGGTAATGAGCAGCAGACAGCCGAATACCAAAACCAATTCAAAAATCACGGAATGGCTGAGAAGTAAAAAGAGATTCACAACCAATATGAGCATGAACTTTGTCCGCAGATCAAATTTTACTTCCCGTTTCTCCATCATACCATTCCAGCCTTTTCAAAGTGTTTCTTGAACATCCTCTTGCCAATCATGCAGCCAATCAAAGCAAAAATAACGGTTCCTGCAATCATCAGGAACAAAACCCAGATAGGCGTCATAGCTTCCAGTGTGTTGCAGAAATCTGCGCTCATACCACGTTCCAGTGTGTCAGCAAAGTAGTAATCCCGCATAATCCAGATAGGAAGGAAACCGCCCAGCAAATTCTGAGAAAAGAATAGATAGCTTAGAATGTTCAGCTTATTGTTGCGGAACTTTCCAATACCTGCGATGACCTCTGCCAGAATCCCCGCTACAGCGCCGGTAACAGCTACCACCCATATATTTCCCTGGAGTAAAAGGAACAGGCAGGGCAGAATAGCCGCAATAAAGATGGGACCGTGCATAGGCGCTTTTGCCAACAACATCAGATAAACCGGAGCGGCTACCAAAGCAATCAAGCTGGACATACAAAGATAAAGGGGCGGCACCGGCATACAGCACATTCCAATAATCAAAAATACGACAAAGTACAAGGCAATAAATACGCCCGCAGACACCAGCCACTTCGATTTTTTTGTATTTGTTTTTTCGTTCATTTTTTATGTACCTCCTAAAAAAGATGATTTAGATTTCACACCGGCTTTGGCGCCGGTACTCCAATGGGGTTTCTCCCAGAAAACTTTTGAACGCCGCAGAAAACTTACTTGCGTTTTCGTATCCTACTTTAGCCGCGATTTCTGCTACGGGCTGATTACTCTCCCGCAGCGCCATAGACGCTGCCGACATTCTTGCCTCCCGCAGCCATGTGGAAATATTTTTTCCATACACTCCCTGAAAATAGTTTTTCAAAGAGGATGGACTAATTCCAAATGGAGCCGCCAGATTTTCAATCGAATAATGTTTGCTCAAATCGGCGCTTATAATTTCCATGACTTGCTTGGTGATCTGAACCTGCCCCATAGTCATAAAAGAGCTTTCATCGCTTTTTTCCGGCATATCCGATTTACAAAGCAGAAGCAACAATTCTGTTACTTTTATCTGTAAATATGGTGTGCGGCACTCCGGTGGAGCATTTCCCATATCTTCAAATAGCTTGCGCAGCCGATCATCCGCCCGGACAACATAGCTTTGTGCGTCCTTACAAAATCGGAGCTGGGCTTGTTTTCCATCCACTTCGACGGTTTTTAACAATTCAGGCGCGTCCCTATTTAGTGTAGAAGAATGAAACAAAAGCTCTACTCCATGGTAGTGGCCGCAGGGAAACTGAAAGCTGTCCTGCGCCTTTCGCACATCAACGCTTAAATTTCCCGGTTCCATAAACAAAAACAGGTTATCGGACATCCGCACTTCCATGCGTCCCTCTGTGCAGTAGTTGATTTTCAGGCTATTCCCAACCTCTTTACTTTCCGACAAATGAAATGATTTACAATGAAAGCTATGGAATTGCAGGACTACACCGGGAAAAAGTGTGATTACCTCTACTGTTCCAGTACCATCTACACAATCGATTTGATAGACAATGCGTTGCTCACTATGAGTCAACACCCGGATATTTCCTTGCGTTTTTAATTCGTCCATATAGGCGGGGAGAATTGCTGTAGGCTCCAAAGGCACACCTCCTTATGATATGCAGATTAGATATAACTAACTCTTTTTAGCGTATCATAATATATTTTCGCTTTCCACTCTGCCGGCCAAAAATGATCCGTCTGACAATAACTTTCAGACCGCCCACTTCTGGCTCTTTGACTGAATCTGATACAGATGTTGGTACAAGCCGTTCTTTGACATCAACTGTTCATGGGCTCCGGCTTCCTCTATTTTTCCATTATTCAATACCAGAATCTGATCTGCGTCTGCAATGGTGCGAAGTCTGTGAGCGATAACCAGGACAGTTTTCCCTTTTATCAGCCGAGAAATAGCGTTCTGGATTAACACTTCATTTTCCGGGTCGAGGGAAGCGGTCGCTTCATCAAGCAAAATAATCGGAGCGTCTTTTAAGAGTGCGCGGGCAATGGAAATCCGCTGGCGTTCACCGCCGGAAAGCGTAGAGCCGTTTTCTCCCAGCAGAGTGCTATATCCATCCGGCAACCTTTTTACAAATTCATCACAGCAGGCTACTTTTGCCGCAGCCAAAACCTGTTCATCCGTTGCCTCCAGATTTCCGATTTTGATGTTATTCCAGACAGTATCGTTGAACAGGGTCACATCCTGAAATACAAAGGACATATATCCCATGAGGTATTCAGGATCGAGGGTTTTCACACCGCCGATTGCAACTGTGCCACTGTTCACATCCCAAAAGCGAGCAATCAGGCGAGACATGGTACTTTTTCCGCTACCGGAAGGCCCAACCAGCGCAGTAATTTTTCCTTCTGGAATAGTAGCGCTGATATCTTTCAAAACAGGTTCCTTGTTATAGGAAAAGCTGACATGGTCAAAAACAATATTATTGTTTTTAATAGGTACATCTGTACGGCCTTCCATTACGGGAATACCAGCCAGTTCTCTCATTCGCTGGGTGGATATTAAGGTATGGAACAGCATAGGAAGCAGGGTGAGAATCGTCAGGATTGGTCCGTACATCCGGCATACAATCACCAGCGAAAGCAGCAGCGGCAAAATGGTGATACTGCCGCCTGTCAAAAGATGGACGCCCACAAAAACTGTAATTCCAATTCCGGCCTGAAGAACGAACTGCGCGATGGAGATAAACACACTTGTGCCCAATTCCATGTGAATGGATTGCTTCTTTAAGTCTTTCAGCGCGTCATTCAGTTTGGAAAACTTCTCACCATCCAGATGGCAGGATTTTATAATACGGATACCTTCCAAATATTCCTGTTCTTCTTCAGAGGCTTTCAGTTTTGCCTCTACCTGTTTCTTGCTGCCGCGCTCTTGGAGTTTTCTGCTTCCTAAAATAATGAGGAACGACAGGGGCAGCGTACAGAAAATGGACAACCCCATGCGCCAGTCAAAGATCATTACACAAACGCAAATCAGCGTACAGGAAATTGCATTGGCCATCAACGGCGGCACAATGTGGCTCATGGAGTGTTCAATGCTGGCACAGTCCCCCATCATATTCGTGGTCAGCTCTGTCAAGTCTTTGTTGTTGAACACGCTCATGGGGAACTTGCGTACCAATTCCGCAATACGGATACGGGAATCCTCCGCAGCGGTATAGCATGACACATACGTTTTCCGATAATCGTTTTTGCAACAGAGAAAATGAATGATTGCCGATAAGACACCAGCCCCGAACAGAATCCACATCTTGCTCCAGGAAACTTCTTTGCCAGTCAGCGGTTTTAACACTTCCAGAAAAATCTGGATTGTGACAACCACCGATAGCATAAGAGAAAGATTTGTGAGGGTGCAGGCAAAAATACCTTTTTTCAAATCCTTTGCTCCGCGGTCTGAGAGCTGAAACATTTCTTTCAAATTCATCATGACCTATGCCTCCTTTCCTACGCTGAACTTCCAGGTCAACGCCGCAGTATAATTATTCCACAAATCCTGATAGCGGCCAGCCTGTGCCATCAATTCATCGTGTGTGCCGGACTGGACAATTTTTCCATGGTCTACTACAAGGATTTGGTCAGCATTACGGATTGTCGAAAGACGGTGTGCAATCATAATGACCGTTTTGCCTTTCATCAACTCGAAAAGAGCCTGCTGAATAAGATGTTCATTTTCCGGGTCGCTGAAAGAGGTTGCCTCATCCAATACCAGGATAGGAGCATTTTTCACAATGGCTCTCGCTATGGCAATGCGCTGAATCTGTCCACCGGAAAGTTTGACTCCGTCTTTACCAAACACGGTTTGATAGCTCTGCGGCAGCTCGGAAATAAATTCATGGCACTGAGCGGCTTTGGCGGCAGCTATAACTTCTTCTTCAGTTGCATTTGGATTTCCCATGCGGATATTATCCAGAATACTCTGCTTAAATAAGAAATTGTCCTGGAATACAAAGCTGACGGTATCCATCAGATCACCGGTACTCATATTACGGATGTCTACTCCACCGATACGGATAACCCCTTGTTCCACATCATAGAAACGTGGAAGCAGGCTGGCAATGGTACTTTTACCGCCGCCGGACGGGCCGACAATCGCAGTAACCTTTCCCTGTGGTGCAGTAAAGGACACGGATTGTAATGCCGCATTTGTCTCATCTTCTGTATAGGAAAAGGTTACATTATCGTAAACAACATTGTATGTAGACGGTTTTTGAGAAGTGCCCTTTTCCGGAATCTCCGGTTCTGCCAAAACTTGATCCATGTGTTCCACAGCATTACCTACCTGTATGGCATTGACAGAAGCATACAACACTTTCATGAGAATTGAGGCAATCACCGGCACGAAAATCAGATAAAAGATAAAGGGGGCTACAAATGCCTGATAATCATTTGTGGAGCTGCCAATCCAAATGCCCACCGGGATGATAAATAGATAAATTCCGTTAAGGGCGGCTGTAAAGGCTGCCGTCATCAATTCCTGGCTCAGTGAGTATGGGATAACGGTTTTCGTGTAATTCTTGATAGAATCATGCAGACGTTTGAAAGAGAACGCCGTCTGCTTAAACGCTTTGACTACTGCAATTCCCCGGATGTACTCCACAGAGGCATTGCTCATGTCCTCCAAAGAAGTTTGATAGTCCTCCATCAATTTTTTTGTTTTATTTCCGCCAGTGGTCACACCGTACACAAGGAACGAAACAATAATTCCCACGAATGTTGCTAAACCAAAGCGCCAGTCTACCGCAAATACCAACACCAGCATAACGATTGGCGCGACAAAAGCGGAAATCATATTGGGAAGATCATGGGCGATAAATCCCTCCAAACTTTCAATGTTATCGTCCATAATTTTCCGCAGCTTACCGCTTCCCATTTTTAAGTGATACCCCAGAGGGAGCTTGGCGATATGGGATACATAATTGATTTTACATTGATACAACGTGCCATAGGCCGCGATGTGGGAAAGAGCCACGGACGCAGTGTAAAGCAGCACATTCAAAAGAACCCCGCCGAGAGCCAATCCGCCGTATCCCAATACCTTTGGAACGTCCAGTGTACTGAAATCCGGGTAGATTCCCACAATTTCCTGAATGATAAAATAAATAGCCAGATAGGGCAGAAACGACGCAATCGTAGCCAGGGCAGAAAGAATCATTCCTCCTACCATAGGCGCTTTCTGCGTCATCGCCAGCTCTATGAGGCGAGGCAACCCTTTTTTCGGTTTACCTTCTTGGCTTTCTTTTTTTGCCATAGTGATTTCCCTCACTTTCTGATAAATCGGTTAGTAAGCACTAACTATGTGTTATTATATAATGAGGTGTTTTTTTCTCCAACTCTCAAAAAAGAAAAATGCTCCATCTGACAATGAGATATTATTTAAGATTTCTCAAATCGGCAAGCAATGCAAACATTTACATGTTTGCGATTTTGGTGGGTTTCCTACCCGCCAAAACGCTTGTTGAGGGATAATCCCCCCAAAGCCCCAAGATCGCCACCTGCGGTGACGGCGGCGCGTCCTACGGACGCTGAAAAATTTTCCATGACAAAAGAAAAACTCTATGCAAATGGTTCATCCATTCACATAGAGTTTTCTTATTTTCCGTTCACTTGGCATAGGTCAGTATTTTTACAATACTTCTTTATGTTCCTCTGCCTTTAGTGCGGCATAGTTTGTCCTATTTTCTAATTTAACACGATGAATCCGGTCTTGCATACTCTGACCGATACGATACACCCAATTCGGAACTTCTTTTTTCTGTTTAACGGAGAGCTCCAACAGAAAATAAAGATAAAAAGAGAAACCGTAAGCAAGACAAATGATAAAGCCATAGAGCAAGAAGAATAAATAATAGCCCATATAATCTTATCCCTTCTTAGCTTGGATTCTTTGTTTGATTCCCTACGAACCAGTAATCACAGATTGCGCCTCCCGTTGCCAGCGTTTGCTCTCTATGCAATACACCCTTGTTTCGTTCAACC
>ERZ773196.1771-NODE-1771-length-11753-cov-3.132330_pt1 | contig 11753 bp, 9 predicted proteins | sample MGYA00581009_ERZ773196 | MGnify/ENA primary metagenome ERZ773196 (study PRJEB29015, sample SAMEA2738162) | human oral metagenome | biome: human oral; feature: human-associated habitat; material: saliva | place: China | collected 2243 ...
CATTGTGGCATTGCTCAAGTGCGTCAATGTCCTGCTCGGTCTGCTGCATGCATCGCTCTCGCTCGAGCTCATCCTCGGCGTCGTGCTGTTCCCGTTTGCGTGGCTGCTCGGCCTTGCGCCGGCAGAGGCGTTCCAGATTGCCCAGTACATGGGCACAAAGCTCATCACGAACGAATTTGTCGTTATGCTGCAGATTCAGGGGATGGTTCCGACGTGGCCGGCGCACATGCAGGCTGTGATGACTGTGTTCATTACGTCATTCGCCAATCTCGGAACGGTCGGCATCATCCTCGGTTGCTTCAAGGGTCTGGTTGACCCTGAGCGCAATATGATCGTTGCGCGCAACGTCGTTTACATGATGCTGTCCGGATTGCTGGTCTCGCTGCTGTCTGCTGCAATCTGTGGATTGTTTGTCTGGTAAGCTGGGACTCTTGGTGCTGCTGTACGAAATCAATGTGCAGCAGCATTTTTTCATTGATGCTCATAGAACCGCACGGATAAATTCAGTTGCATCAATCTGGCATACTTTATTTTATCTTCGATTGCTAATGACAGACGTCCTATGGATAAAATCTGTTTATTAGACAAAGATAATATTTTGTGGTAGAATGTTCCTATATTCTAAGCGGTTGACGACACAATAATTATAAATAGATTACATAGTAGTAACAGTAAGTATTTTTTCAGAAAGGAGAGAGACGGATGATCTGCAAGGAATGCGGCGCGAAGATCGAGAATCTGACGCGCATCTGTCCGCATTGCGGGGGACGCGCCCTCGTCGATGATGAGCTTGAGACATGGAGCTTCATCGCCGATACGGCCGCGAGCAAACGCCATGCGATGCCGGAGGAAGTCGCGCTGAATGCACCGTGTCCGCCGCCGGAGACGACGGCGGCACAGCTGGCGGGACTTGAGCGACTGCGGGATTACTTTGTGGAGTACAGCAATCTCTATCAGGTGGCAGATGATCTGCAGTATATTGAGAGCGGCTTTTCGCATCCGTCTTTCCTGTTCTGGGGACTAGCAGGCGGGCTTGCTGCTGCGCTCGTCTATTTCCCGCTGTCGCCCTTTTTGCCGCATTTTGTCTGGACGTACTACTTTGTCCTGTGGGCGGCGGTCAGCGTGATCGGCTATTTGCGCGCGGGGCGGCGCTATGAGCGTCGTGCGGCAGAGTATGCAGTGCTGCGGCGGCAGGCGGAGAACGATCTGCACGTCATGTATAATCACTGCGAGGGCTGCTTCCTCCCGCTGGAGTGGACGCCGCCGCCACGCATCAACCGTATGATTGCGGCACTGCGCACGGGCGAGGTGCGTTCCGTTCAGGACTATATCGGTATGGATGCACCCATGAAGGCTGTCCGTTCGGCGTGAGGTAGGAATTATAGCTGAGAGATATGAGCAGATGCGAAAGATTTTCTGACGCAGATGCGAAAATGTGCTAAGATAAATGCGGATATATTTCCGATGCGATAGGAAGAAGCGTTATTATGGCAGAAATTCGTATCAAACGCGTTTATGAGGCACCGGCGGACGATGATGGGTTCCGCGTTCTCGTAGATCGTCTCTGGCCACGTGGCATCTCGAAGGAGCACGCCGATCTTTCGGACTGGTGGAAGGACATCGCACCGACGCCGGAGCTGCGTAAGTGGTTCGGACACAAGGCGGAGAACTTTGCAGCGTTTACCGAGAAGTATCGGACGGAGCTCTCGACGGGAACGGCTGCCCCCGCCCATACGAAGACGGTCGCCGAGCATCTCGCAAAGGGGGAGAATGTCACCCTCCTCTATGGGGCAAAGGATCCGAAACTCAATCAGGCCGTTGTTCTGCGCGACTGGATGAACGGAATGATGGATAAGTAATATATTGTCACTTTTGATATAGTGATGTCACTTATGTGACGGTGTTTGATCAATTATCGGGAAAAGACTGTGATTATTTCAAATCATGGTCTTTTTTTCTTGCACTCAGGGAGAAAACACGCTATATTTTATCTGTAGCAGCAACATGTGAGCCGGTTCATCACAAATGTGAAAGTTGATGGGACAGGGGGATGATGATGCAGGCCGTTGATAAACGGATCCTTATCAAGGCGGCAAATCTATACTACACAGAAGGCTTGAAGCAGAGCGAGATCGCACAGCGGCTCGGTGTGGACCGCACGACGGTCAGCAAGTACCTGCGGCGTGCGCTCGCATCGGGCATCGTACGCATCAGTGTCGCGATGGACAGCAACGAGGAACTCGAGAGTGCCTTGGAGCGGCGCTTCGGGCTGCGTGAGGCGTGTGTCGTCGCGCACAGCATTGACCTCGAGCAGGTCAAGAAGCGCATGGGACAGGCAGGGCTTGGCCTCTTGCGGCGGATTGCGGCCGACGGTCAGACCATTGGTCTGGCGTGGGGGACGAGCATTCGCGAGCTGACGCGCTGTGCGTCCGAGGAACAAATTCGTGCAATACGTGCGGATTTTGTTCCGCTCGATGGAGGGCCTGAGAGCCTCGACAGTGAGCTTCATGTGAACACGCTCTGCTATGAGCTCGCAAACGCTTTTGGCGGGCGCAGTCATTATATCTATGCCCCTGCCATTGCGCGCACGGGCGAGATCGCAGAGGCGATTCGACAGGATATCAATTTCGAGCAGATTTCAAAACTCTGGGAGAAGCTCGATATTGGGATTGTCGGCATCGGCGCCCCCGTCAAATCCTCCAACTTGGTTTGGATGGGGAGTTTTGGTCGGGAGGGGATCGAGAGCCTCTTGCGCAGCGGTGCTGTGGGGGAGATCTGTTCCGTGTTTTACGATGCAGACGGTCGCCCCGTGACGAACGAGTTTCATGACCGCATCATTGCCGTCGATCTCGAGCGCCTCAGCAGCCTGCCGTACTGTATTGGCATGGCGGCGTCACGCGAGAAGGTGCCTGCGATTCTCGGCGCCCTGCGTGGCCGCTATATCAATGTTCTCATCACGGATGAGGAGACAGCAAAGATTTTACTCAATGAATAATTCGGAGGTGAGAACAATGTTTTGGCTGATCGTTATCGCGGTGAGTATGTGGATTCTTCAGCTTGTACTGAGTATTCTCCAGTTTCGCCGCTTTGCCGCGCATGTGCGTGAACTGCGCCGTGAGGGGCGCGTTGCCATCGGCAAGGCAAAGGGGCGTTTCGCCGCAGGGGCGATTGTGCTCTTTGTGATCGATGGGGACTGCAATATCCTGCGTGGGGAGATCATGAAGGGCGTCACCGTCTTCGCGGGGTTCCGACCCTTTGATGACTTCAACGGGGTGAATCTTCTCGATCTCGATGAGGAGCATGTCGCCCGCTATGATCGCCAAACGCGCCGCGCCGTACTCGGCGCGCGTGAGGAGTATATGATCTATCAGGAGCAGGGCACGGCGTTCGCCGGTTCAGCATAAGACTCAGGAAGCACTGATAAATTCAGCCCTGTCATCTTGGCGCATCTTTTTCGCCCTGCCATCGTCGACAAATCCTCCACATAGCTTTGGCTATGCGTCCGGTTTGTCTCCTTGACAGGACAAAAAATCTACACCAATCTGACAGACTTCATTTTATCAGCGATTCCCTAACTTTTTCCATGTGAAAGGAGACAAACGCATGGACACACTCATTCTTTTCGCACAGGGCTTCATCGGGATGTTCAACAAGGGCGGTGAGACACTCATCAGCTGGGTGACGGGCATTATCCCGACACTGCTCTGTCTGCTCGTTGCGATGAACGCAATCGTTCTCTTCGTCGGAAATGAGCGCGTGGAGCGATTTGCTCATTTCTGCGCGGGCAATCCATTTTCCCGCTATGTCATTCTGCCGTTTATCGGGGTGTTCTTCCTCTGCAACCCGATGGCACTCTCGCTGGGGAAATTCCTCCCGGAATTTTACAAGCCTTCTTACTATGCAGCATCGTCTTCGGCATGCCATACGATGAACGGTATGTTCCCGCATGTCAATCCCGGTGAGATGTTCGTGTTCCTCGGCGTCGCCAACGGCATCACGACACTCGGACTGCCCTATACGGATCTTGCTGTCCGCTATCTGCTCGTCGGTCTCGTGGTCAATTTCCTGCGCGGCTGGCTGACGGACTTTACGACGGCGTATGTGCAGCGGCAGCAGGGCGTTGAGCTCAGCAAAGAGCCCGCTGTACTGAAGTAAGGAAGAAGGGAGCAATACTATGGCAGAGTATAAAAGTGTTGTCGTCTCGGCAGGTTCGGGCGGCTTTGGCGGTCCGCTCACACTGACGCCGGATGAGAAGCGGCATAAAATCGTCAATATCACGGGCGGGGTCATCTCGGATGTTGCCCTTCGCCTCGGTGAGATGACGGGCGCAGAGGTCGTGGATGGCTTCAAGACCAGTGTTCCCGAGGAGGAAATCCTCGCTGTGGTCATTGACTGCGGCGGCACGCTGCGCTGCGGCATCTATCCGCAGAAGCGCATCTTTACGGTGAACGTCAAACAGACGGGACCCTCCGGGCCGCTTGCCCAGTACATCAAGGAAGATATCTACGTCTCGGCGGTCAAGCCGAACAATATCGCATTCAGTGACGGCTCGGCAGCGCCTGCTGCACCGGCTGCATCCGATGCAGCTGCGGCGGCACCCGCGCCGAAGTACGATACGACGAAGAAGATCACGGAGCAGTCCGGCGGCCTTATGGCAAAGATCGGACAGATGATGGGCGGCATTGTCGCGACGTTCTATCAGGCAGGACGCGAGTCCGTCAATACCATGATTACGACGATTCTGCCGTTTATGGCGTTCGTCTCCATGCTGATCGGCGTTATCCTTGGTTCGGGCTTTGGCGACTTCGTGGCGCATTTCATCTCGCCGCTCGCCTCCTCGCCGATCGGTCTCGTCATTCTGGCACTGATCTGCTCCTTCCCGCTCCTGTCCCCGTTCCTTGGACCGGGCGCGGTCATCGCGCAGGTCGTCGGTGTGCTGATCGGCGTTGAGATCGGTCTCGGACATATTCCGCCGAACCTCGCGCTTCCTGCGGTGTTCGCTATCAATGTCCAGTGCGCCTGCGACTTTATCCCCGTCGGTCTCGGTCTTGCCGAGGCAGATGCCAAGACGGTGGAGATCGGTGTGCCCGCTGTCCTTTACTCCCGCTTCATGACTGGCCCGCTTGCTGTTATCATCGCGTGGATTGCCAGCGCGGGGCTGTACGAGAACTAATGGTAGGGAAAAGGAGAATATGCAATGAGCTGGCTGAATCTTGAAGGAAAGACTGCGATTGTTACCGGGGGCGCGTCGGGGATCGGCAAGGCGGTCGCCGAGGAGTTTCTGGCACAGGGCGCGAATGTCGTCGTCTGCGATATGAATCCGCAGGCACCTGCCTTTGATGAAAAGAAAGGCAAGATGCTCTACGTGGTCACCGATGTGACAAAGCGCGACAGCGTTGCGGCAATGGTCGCGGCGGCGAAGGAGAAGTTCGGACACATCGACATCCTTGTCAACAATGCGGGCATCAACATCCCGCGCCTTCTGGTCGACCCGAAGGATCCGCATGGGAAGTATGAGCTGGACGACGCTGTCTTTGACAAGGTGACGGCGGTCAACCTCAAGGGCGTCTATCTCTGCGCACAGGAAGTCGGGCGCGAGCTCGTCGCACAGGGACACGGCGTGATCATCAACATGAGCTCAGAGAGCGGCATCGAGGGCTCTGAGGGGCAGAGCATCTATGCAGCGACGAAGAATGCGGTCAATTCTTTTACGCGTTCATGGGCAAAGGAATTCGGCAAGCTCGGCGTCCGCGTGGTCGCAGTGGCGCCCGGCATTCTTGAGGCAACGGGCCTGCGTACTCTTGCCTATGAGGAGGCTCTTGCCTACACGCGCGGCATCACCGTCGATGATCTGCGCAAGGGCTATGCGAGCACGAAGACCACACCGCTCGGACGCAGTGGAAAGCTCAGTGAGGTTGCCGATCTCGTCGCTTACCTCGCTTCGGACCGTGCATCCTATATCCACGGCGTTACGTACAACGTCGCCGGCGGTAAGACGCGGGGCTGACAACCAAATATGACAAAACGCCGCCAACGGGGCATAGAGCCCGTTGGCGGCGTTTTCGTATCGTATTGTTTTCACCGCTCTGCCGAAGTGACGCGTGAGGAGAGCACGACCATGAATACGGCGAGGGAAACGATGCCTACGGCGAGTCCGATGTAGCCGTTTTCGGTCAGTCCGTCGGCGATGTAGCCGATGAGGGAGCAGGAGGCGACGACGGCGACGTAGGGAAGCTGGGTCGATACGTGGTCGAGGTGGTGACACTGTGCTCCTGCCGATGCGAGGATGGTGGTGTCGGAGATGGGCGATGCGTGGTCGCCGCAGACCGCACCCGAGAGGATGGCAGCAACGGAGACAACGAGAATGTCAGGCGCCGTCTGTCCGAGGACGGCGATGGCGATCGGGATGAGGATGCCGAACGTCCCCCAGCTCGTGCCCGTTGCGAAGGCAAGCCCTGCTGCGACGAGGAAGAAGAGCGGCGGCAGGAACATGACGACGCCCGCATTGGCGGCGACGACCGTGCCGACGAAACCGCCGAGGTTCAGGTACTCCTTGCTGCAGATGCCCGAGAGTGTCCACGCGAGGCAGAGAATGAAGATGGCAGGGGTCATCGCCTTGAACCCCCAGCCGAAGCTGTCGCAGAATACATTAAATGAAACGACGCGGCGCGGCAGGTAGAGCAGCCCCGTAAAGACGAAGGCGATGAACGAACCGAGCACAAGGGATTTTGAGGAGTCACAGCCGGCGAATGCCTGCGCAATGCTCTTGCCCTCGTGGATGCCGCCCGTATACAGCATCCCGTAAATGCAGGCGACGATGAGGACGAGCAGGGGGAGTACGAGGTCGATCATCTTGCCGTGTCCCTCGCTCGCCGCACTTGCTGATGCCTCCGCCGTATCCTGATACTCCTTCGGGATCTCGAACGCTACGTTGGATTTCTCGACGCTCCTGCGCATCGCACCGAAGTCACGTCCCGTCCATATAATATAGAGCATAAAGAGGATTGTCAGCCATGCGTAGAGGTTGAACGGGATGGTCTGCAGAAAGAGCATGAAGCCGTCGATGGGCGAGTCCTCCGGGAGCGACGAGCCGACCGCTGCTGCCCAGCTGGAGACGGGAGCGATGATGCAGATCGGTGCCGCTGTCGCGTCGATGATGTAGGCGAGTTTGGTCCGCGCGATCTGGAACTTGTCCGTGACAGGGCGCATGACCGTGCCGACGGTGAGGCAGTTGAAGTAGTCGTCGATGAAGATGACGATGCCGAGGAGAACGGTGACGAGGGATGCACTGCGCTTCCCCTTGATCGTCCGTGTTGCCCACTCGCCGTAGGCGTTCATCGCACCTGAGCGCGTAATGGCGGCGACGAGAATGCCGAGGATGACGAGAAAGACGAGGATGTTGACGTTGCCGCCCACCTTGTCTGCCATGACCTGAAACATCGTGAGCGTTGCCTGCAGAAAATTTCCGCCCGCAAAGAGCATCGCACCCGAGAAGATGCCGATGATGAGGGACATATAGACTTCCTTTGTCCAGAGGGCGAGGATAATGGTGATAATCGGCGGCAGAATCGACCATGCGGTTGCTGTCATGAGATAGAAGCACTTCCTTTGTGTTTTCTTTGTTGTGAGAACTGTTCAACAGTATACCATAAAAGAGAGAGCGGAAAAACAAATAATTTTTTAGAGAAGGAAAAGAAACATTAATGACGAACTAAAAGAGGAAAGGGGAAAACGTGTCTCGACAAACCACCATATTTTTGTGGGGGCTATGAACGAGTAACCTGTGCTCCGGGACTGTGCACAGGAGAAAGGAGAGGAAATTGTGGAGGAACAAGGACACAAGCAGGGGAGGGGCATCGGCTTCCAGCTGAACGCCGTCATCTTTATCGGGGTGGCGGTGATGGTTGCGATCCTCATCTCCTTCGTCGGCTATCGTGCGTACGACGAACTGCTCGCAACCGGTTCACGTGCCCAGTACAACGAGTTGGAAGGGCACGCGAATTTGATCCTGTCGCGCTATGAGAGCATCAAGCAGTCGACAGAGGATATGCGTGCGCGTGTGAACAAGGAACTGGAAAAGCCGAAGGAAGCACGCAGCCGCGATGATCTGAACGAGATCCTGCGTGAGATCGTGCTCGCGAACGACAATATCGAAGGCGTCAGCGTTGTCTTTGAGCCGGATGCATTCGATGGGCAGGATGCCGCCCACGTTGGTGATGAGCTCTCGGACAGCTCGGGACGTGTGACGCTCTATGCGGCACGTGATGACAATGACAATGTCGAGTTCGAGTCCGAGTGGGGGTACGACAGTGCATCTTGGTACCAAAAGCCGAAGAGCTCGATGAAGCCGACACTGACAGAGGCGTTCTACGATGAGGTCGACGGAGAAAAGACGATGCTCGTCTCGTACTCGATTCCACTCATCGAGGACGGCAAGTTCATCGGAGTGGTCGACGCGGATCTCAACCTCACCTCGGTGCAGGAGAATTTTGCAAAAGCCAGTACACCGGATAACGTCTATCTGCTCGTGGACAATACCGGCAATCTCGTTGCACATGGCATGAGCCCGGACAGCCTGATGAAGAATGCCTTTGATCTGATGAAGTCCCCCGATGAGGAACGGAAGGCTGCCTACGGGGATGCGATGTATACGGTGACACGTGTCTCGCCGACATCGGGCAAGGATATGGTCTATATCTATCATGCCCTGAAGTTCCCGGGGACGGATGCGGTATGGTCGATATTCTCGTCGACAGAAAAGAGTAAGTTCGTCGGTACGGCACATGATATGGTGATCTTTGCCCTCATACTTGCCGTCATTGGCATCGTCGTCCTTGTCATCGTCCTGTCACTCTTTGTACGGCGGCGGCTTGTCGTTCCCATCGGTGATGTATCGGATACGCTCGCACGCTTTGCTGATCTCGATCTCGATAAGGACAAGGGGGCGAAGGTGCGCGAGCATCAGTACCGCACAGATGAGATCGGCTCAATGGTCAGCTCACTGGCGCGGATGGCAAACAGTATGCGTGACATGGTCGGCAAGATCAACGGTGCATCGCAGTCCGTTGCCGCGACGAGCGAGGAGCTGACGGCGACGGCACAAAATACATCGCACGCTGCCGGCAAGGTGCGTGACAACATTCATGGCATCGCCGAGAGTGCCCGCGTACAGCTCAGTGATACGCAGACCGCCTCAGAGCATACGGAGGAGGCGATGCACCTCATCGAAGACAATGGCAAGGTGATGACTGCCCTCAACGAGGCGACAGAGAACATTAAGAAGCGGCAGGTCGAGGGCGCAGAGATCCTCTCTGACCTGATGAAGAAATCGACGGAGACGGCGGACGCCACACAGGAGGTCGCGCGTGTCGTCGAGGAGACGAACGAGCGCGCAGAGCGCATCGAAGAAGCAAGCGCGATGATCCAGTCGATCTCGGAGCAGACAAATCTGCTCGCGCTGAACGCCGCGATCGAGGCGGCACGTGCAGGCGAGGCGGGACGCGGCTTTGCGGTCGTCGCCGAGGAGATCCGCAAGCTCGCCGAGCAGTCGCGCGGGTTTACGGATGAGATCAACGGCATCATCGCCGAGCTGAAGACGAAGTCGCAGCAGGCGGTGGATACGATGGAGGTCTCCAAGAAGCTGGTCGAGGAGAGCAACGTCAACCTCGGACGGACGCAGCGCCGCTTTGAGATGATTGGCGAGGCGGTGGAGAATGCGGACAGCGTCGTTGAGCGCCTCAATGCATCGTCCAAGGATTTGACGGAAAAGAACAAGTCCATCGCGGACATCGTCGAGCGCCTTATGAAGCTCGCGAAGGAAAACGATGTGACGACGGACGAAGCCGAGGCGTCGGTGGACTCGCAGACGCAGGCACTCGCAGACATCGCAGAGGCGAGCGAGAGCCTCGCGCAGGTTGCGACCAATCTGCAGAACGAGGTTGGACGCTTCCATATTTGATTCTATCTAGGGGGCTGTTGCACGAAGCTACAAACTTCGTGCAACAGCCCCCTTTTATGTGATACTTGCGAAAGAAAATATGACAAACGATTCAATTTATTCATGAGTGATAAAACCTTAAAAATTTAATTTATATATTTGATGATTAAGATCGTTTTAGGGAAGGAAAAGCAAGAAACGTGCCGAATAAGTCCCCATAGAGAGTGTTCGTACCTCTTTGTTAGGTGCGTTAAGATGCAGCCCATGCAGGGGATCTGCGTCAGGGAAAGGAGAGATGGCTTTGGAGCAAGGTCAGAAAACGGGAAAAGGCATCGGCTTTCAGATGAATCTCATCATCTGTGTCGGCGTGGCAGTCATGGTGGGGATTCTTGTTGCCTTCGTGGGCTATCGAGCGTACGACGAGCTCCTCGACATTGGCTCGCGTGCGCAGTACAACGAACTGGGCTATCGTTCCCAGGCGATTCTCTCGCGCTATGAACGAGTTCAGCAGTCCGGCGAGGACCTGCGTGAGCGCGTTCTCTCCCTTATGGAGCAGCCGATCGAGGCGCGCAGCCGTGCAGCACTTGAGCCGATGCTGCGTGATGCCGTCCTTGCGAATGATGATGTGGTCGGCGTTGGTACCGTCTTTGAGCCGGATGCCTTTGATGGACAGGACGCGGCTCATCTGGATGATCCACTCTCTGACGGCACAGGGCGCGTCATCACGTACGCCGTGCGTTCTGGCAGCGATGTGTCGTTTGAGGGGGCACCGACCTACAGCAAGGAATGGTATCAGAAACCAAAGCGCACGATGAAGACGAACATCACCGAGGCGTATACGGATACGGTCGGCGGCAAACAGATGCGGCTGGTCTCTGTCAGCGTGCCGATTCTCGTGAATGGCCAGTTCATCGGGGTTGTCGTACTCGACTTCTCCGTCTCGGAGATCCAGGAGGACTTCACGAAGATCAGTACACCAGAGAATCTCTACGCATTGGTCGATGGAACCGGAGCTTTGGTGGGGCATGGTATCAGTCCGGACAGCCTGATGAAGAATGCCTTCGATCTGATGAAAGCCCCCGATGAGGAGAAGAAGGGCGCGTACGGGGATACGATGTATACGACGACACGTGTCTCGCCGACCTCGGGCGCGGATATGGTCTATATCTACCACAGTGTCAAATTCCCGGGGACAGATTCGGTTTGGTCGATCTTGTCCGCCACGGAAAAGAGCAAGTTTGTCGGCGCAGCGCGCGACATGGTGATCTTTTCCGTCGTTCTTGCCGTCATCGGCATTGTGGTGCTCGTCGTTATCCTGTCGCTCTTCGTGCGGCGGCGTCTCGTGATCCCCATCGGCGACGTGTCGGATACCCTCGCACGCTTTGCCGATCTTGATCTCGACAAGGACAAGGGCGCGAAGGTACGCGAGCATCAGCACCGCACGGATGAGATCGGCTCGATGGTCAGCTCGCTGGCGCGGATGGCAAACAACCTGCGCGACATGGTCGGCAAGATCAACGGCGCATCGCAGTCCGTTGCCGCGACGAGCGAGGAGCTGACGGCGACGGCACAGAACACGGCACACTCCGCGACACAGGTGCGCGACGGCATCCACGGCATCGCCGAAAGTGCGCGCGTACAGGTCAGTGATACGCAGACGGCATCGGATCATACGGATGAGGTGCTCGGTCTTCTCTCAGACAATGAAAAAGTGATGATTGCCCTCAACGAGGCGACGGACAACATCAAGAAACGCCAGACCGAGGGCGCAGAGATCCTCTCTGACCTGATGAAGAAATCGACGGAGACGGCGGAC
>ERZ773196.1776-NODE-1776-length-11713-cov-3.231429_pt1 | contig 11713 bp, 8 predicted proteins | sample MGYA00581009_ERZ773196 | MGnify/ENA primary metagenome ERZ773196 (study PRJEB29015, sample SAMEA2738162) | human oral metagenome | biome: human oral; feature: human-associated habitat; material: saliva | place: China | collected 2243 ...
GACAAGCCTGTCAGTGTCTTTATGTTTGACATAGATGACTTTAAGAAATTCAACGATACCTATGGCCATTTTGAGGGAGATGAGGCCCTTAAGAAGGTTGCGGGTGTTATAAACAATAATATTATCAAAAACGACGGAATCGCGGCCCGCTTTGGCGGTGAGGAGTTTATCAGTGCCTGTATGGGGCTATCTGAGGAAGAAAACCTTGCCCTGGGTGAAAAGATAAGGAATGAGGTGCTTGAACTGGGCATCAATAACATAGATACGAGGCTGGGTACATTAAGTATAAGCGTCGGAATAGCCATATCCAATCCGGGGAGAATAGTGGTCAAGTCAGAGATTATGAGCCTTGCAGATGAGATGCTGTATGAGGCCAAGAAGTCTGGGAAGAATAAGGTTGTGATGAAGGTCGTGGAGTAATACGAAAAGGATGGCGTATGAAAAAATTATTAGTTTTAATTTGCTTAAGCCTGTCAATCAGCACACTATGTGCTTGTGGCAGTAAAGGAATGCGTGGAGGAAAAAACGCAGAATTATCTAGTGAATTTACCCTTGAAGCAGGAAGTGTTGAAGGTGGCATAAAGCTGGATAATGTATTGTTTGCAAAAGAAGTGACCAAGGCAAAGGTTAGCTCTCTTTCTGCTGATAAAAACGGAGTGGCTCTTGGATTTTCCTTAGATGAAGAAGAGACTGAAAAGCTGATTAACCTTTTTCAGGAGGCGGATATCTCAGGAGTTGAGGCTGACCAAAGTGAGTATAACTCAGCTGCCATGAGGGACAGCTATGGATATACGATTGACTTTGTAGACGGTACTGACAGGTTCTATATGGGTGTATCAAGGCTTACCTGCTTTACTACTGCCAAGGAGAATTACCTGGCGATAAGAGAGGAAGGCGGTGGCACAAAGCTATACAGGATTGGACTTTCAGATGATATAGTATCATTCTTAAATGATGTGGCTGCAAAGAACTATGACCCTTCTAAGGGAAGAACGGGCTGGTTTGACAAGGTGTTTAAATGATACAGGGATTGTATCATATAAAGCCCTGGGAGGTCATTCCCCGATGATGTGTAAATAGCAATCAAGTTATTTTGATAATAAGGAGACAAGATGATTACAGGTATAATAGGTGCTATGGAAGAAGAGGTAGCTAAGCTTAAGACTGAGATGACCAGGGTCATAGAGAGCAAGAAGGCAGGCATGAACTTCTTAAAGGGTAAGCTCTTTGACAAGGATGTGGTTGTAGTTAGAAGCGGTATAGGTAAGGTAAATGCAGCTATCTGTACCCAGATACTTGTAGATGACTTTAAGATAGACAGGGTAATCAACACCGGAGTTGCAGGAGGTCTCTACAATGAGCTTGAGGTTGGAGATATTGTAATATCAAGCGATGCCCTCTACCACGATTTTGATGTGACGGGCTTTGGCTACAAGGAAGGTGTGATACCTAGGATGGAGACATCTACCTTTACAGCGGATATGGAGCTTGCAGCTAAGGCTAAAGATATCTGCTCTAAGGTAAATCCTGATATCAAATGCTTCATAGGCAGGGTAGTAAGCGGAGATGAATTTGTAAGCACTAATGAAAAGAAAACCTGGCTGGTAGATACATTTAACGGCTATTGTACAGAGATGGAAGGCTGTGGAATAGCTCATGCTGCATATCTTAACCACATACCTTTCATCATTGTGAGAGCAATCTCAGATAAGGCAGATGGCAGCGCCAAGGTAGACTATAGCGAATTTGAAATGAAGGCTATTGAGCATACAGTGAAGCTTATGAAGGAGCTTGTAAGGGAGATTTAATAGGAAATGTCATCAAAAACTTCTAATTAAACAAATAATAAAGAATCCTTTTATGCGCCACCACATATGGTGAATCCCGCAAAAAGGATTCTTTATTTTATCTTAGTCCTCTTCAATTACTTCAATCTCAAGGTAGTCAAAGTCAATTTCGTCTACAAAGTTATCCTTTGTGAATCTGGTTTTGCTGCTTTTCTTAAATTCACTAATATTTTTGTCCAGCCAAAGAGGCTTGCTAAGGTCATAGGCATAGCAAGCCTCATCTATTGCATGAAAGATTTTTTTAGTTCTGTTCAGGGAAGAATCACTGTTTTCAATTGTCATATTTTTAACTATCTTCCCTGCATCTATTATTTTTGCCCAAAGTCTAAACATTGTTACCTACTTTATAGGCTTGATTCCCCAGATTTCATCAGCATATTTCTTAATAGCTGTATCAGCTGCAAATCTACCCGCAGAGGCGATATTTACAAGGGATTTCTTAGCCCATTCTCTCTGATTCTTATAGTCGTTCAACATTTCATACCTTGCCCTGCAGTAGTCACCAAAATCAGCCAGACACATATATGGATCAGCTATTCCGTGGTCGCCTACCAAGAGATAACGGTGGATATCGGAGAAGTCGTTTCCGTTGATACCCTGTTTTAGGTAATCTACAGCTCTCTTAAGACGGTGGTTCTCCTCATAGTACTTATAAGGATTGTAACCGTCACGCCACCTGTCCTCGACCTCTTTGTCTGTCATACCGAAGATATATATATTATCCTTGCCTACAGCCTCTGATATCTCCACATTTGCTCCGTCAAGAGTACCTAAAGTAATGGCACCATTTATCATAAGCTTCATGTTACCGGTACCGGAAGCCTCTTTACCGGCAAGGGAAATCTGCTCAGATATATCACTGGCAGGCATAATCTGCTCGGCCATAGTTACCCTGTAGTTCTCAAGGAAAACCACCTGAAGCTTCTTGCTGATTACAGGATCCTTAGCTATCTCTTCTCCAAGGTCAACGATGAGCCTGATGATGGACTTAGCCCTGTCATAGCCCGGAGCAGCCTTTGCAGCAAAAAGATAGGTCTGTGGGACTATATCCAGATTAGGGTTGTCCTTTAAGTCGAGGTAAAGGGCGATAATCTGAAGTGCATTAAGAAGCTGTCTCTTATACTCATGTAAGCGCTTAACCTGCACATCAAATACCGAGTCAGGATTTAATTTAATGCCTGAATCGTGATATAAAAGCTCGGCAAAATCCTTTTTATTGGCTGCCTTAATCTCTGTAAGCTTGTCAAGGATAGCATTGTCATTGCTAAAAGCAAGCAACTTAATAAGCTCAGGACCATTCTTCTTATATGAACCACCGATTGTCTTATCAAGAAGGGCGGCAAGTCTTGGATTTGACTGGCAGAGCCATCTTCTGTGGGCGATGCCGTTGGTAACATTGGTAAATTTCTCAGGAGTGTCATCATAAAAATCCTTAAATACTGACTTCTTAAGTATTTCAGAATGTAGCTCAGACACGCCATTTACACTATGTGAGCCAATGATTGAAAGATTAGCCATATGAACCAAGCCACCTGATATAAGAGCCATATGGGCACACTTATTCCAGTCACCCGAGAATTTGTCAAAGATTCTCTTGCAATGCCTCTCATTAAGCTCGTGGATAATCTGGTATATTCTAGGAAGGAGCCTCATCATCATATCCTCAGGCCATTTCTCAAGAGCCTCCGCAAGTACGGTATGATTGGTATAAGCAAGGGTCTTGGTTATAATGGCAAAAGCATCATCCCATGAATAGTGATGCTCGTCCATAAATATACGCATAAGCTCAGGAACTATCATGGCAGGATGGGTATCATTGATATGGATAGCCACCTTATCTGCGAAATTATCAAGGGTTGGATAGTACTTCATATGGTCCGCAATTATATTCTGTGCGGAAGCAGACACAAGGAAATACTGCTGCTTCAAACGAAGCTCCTTGCCCTCGTAGTGGCTGTCTCTAGGGTAGAGAACCTTGGATATAAGCTCAGCCTTGTTGTTGCCAAGTGTAGCCCTGGCATAATCACCTCTTGAAAAAGAGTTCATATCAAAAGTATCTATATCACGGCTGCGCCATACTCTAAGCACGCTTACGCCCTTGCTGTCAGCTCCTGATATCATCATATCATAAGGAACGGCTTCAACCTCTTCGCAGTCCACCTGCTCGGTAACAAGTCCCTCATCCGTCCAGGTTTCATTGATACGTCCACCGAACTTTACTACGAAGGTCTTGTCGGTACGAGGTGAGAGCCATACTTCTCCGCCCGGAAGCCATACATCAGGTAGCTCTATCTGCCAGCCTTCAACTATTTTCTGGCGGAATAGTCCATACTCATAAAGGATGGAAAATCCGGTAGCAGGGTAGTTAAGAGAAGCAAGAGAGTCCATAAAGCAGGCAGCAAGCCTCCCAAGACCACCGTTGCCAAGTCCTGCATCAGGCTCCATCTCATAAAGCTCCTCTAAGTCGTAGCCGTGCTTTGCAAGTATCTTCTTGTATACATCAGTCAGACCTAAGTTGTAGAGGTTGTTCTTAAGCGAACGCCCAACAAGAAACTCCATACAGAGATAATATACCCTCTTACCGCCGGACTTGTTGTTAGCCTGCTTAAATTCACGCTTTTTGGCAAGTAAGATATCCTTAACAGTTATTGCTGTTGCCTTATACACCTGATCCTTTGTAGCCTCATCAAATGAAGCTCCAAAATGTCTGGATAACTTATCTACAATCGCCTCTTCCACTTTTATGGCATTTGCAGAGGAAGATGCCTTGGCTTTTGTCACAGGAGTGGCAACTTCTTTTTTAGTAGTACGTTTTTTATTAGTTTTATTGGACACAGTGACCTCATTTCTTAGGGACTATCCCTATGTATATTAATTCATATAAAGCTAACCTTAATTATCACATAGATTCTTGATAAAAGCAAGTTTTTATGTAAAATCGTCACTTTTACCTGTCTTTAATATATTGGTATAAGTGTCAAAAGCATAATAATTCGATTGGGCTTGTTTGTAAGAGAATTTGTTATCTTTTGACACTTGTATCATGCAGTGTATACGGATAATATAAGCCTTATCAGAGGTGGTATGGCAAGCAAAACACCTCATCATACAGCTTACACTATATGAATAAGGTGTTTTGAAAGGAAGGCCTAAGCCTTTATACATCAAATTTTAATTGATCGGATATTTCCATAAATCGCTAAAAGGATATCCGCTCACCGGCATTAGCTTCTTATCTTCCTAAAAGCCAGCTATACATCTCATCATACTTATCAGCAGACTTAGCCCAGCTAAAGTCAATGGTAGAAATGTACTTACGAAGCTTGTCCCAGCCCTCAGGATTGTTGTAGTAGAGGTCGATTGCACGGTAGATAGCATTTGCCATGTCATCAGGATTGTAGTCAGCAAATGTGAAGCCGTTGCCTTCACCGTAGCTGCAGTCAACTATCGAATCCCTAAGACCGCCGGTTTCCCTTACGATAGGCACTGTACCGTAGCGGCAGGCTATCATCTGTGACAGGCCACAAGGCTCAGCCTTGCTAGGCATAAGGAACATATCAGCACCGGCATATACTTTTCTTGAAAGGTCTTTGTTGTATGTAATCATTGCTGATACCTTGCCGTTATACTGATTCTGAAGCCAGATGAAGTAGTCCTCATACTTTCTGTCGCCCTTACCGAGCACAACAAGCTGCACCTCGCAGTTTCTTACGATATTTTCCATAGCCTTGGTAATGAGGTCAAGTCCCTTATGTGCAACAAGCCTTGATATGATGGCTATTACAGGCACTCCTGCATCTTCCCTAAGCCCTGCAAGCCTCTGAAGTTCAAGCTTGTCCTGAACCTTACCGGAGAAATCAGTAGAAGTAAAGTTGTGGGCAATAGCTGTATCTGTAGCAGGATCATAGCCCTCTGCATCTATACCGTTAAGTATTCCTCTGGTCTTCCAGTTATTTTTCTTTATCATATCCTGAAGTCCGTGTGCAAAGGCAGGGTCTTCAAGCTCCTTAGCATAGGACTCGCTGACTGTTGTCACACAGTCACTTGTCTCAATCGCACCCTTTACAAGGTTTATACAGCCTTCATACTCTACATAAGCACCTGCTTCAGGTGGAAGGTCAAATACGGTAGGAAGTATCTTTAAGTCATACTGTCCCTGATATTCGATATTGTGTATGGTAAATATCAGCTTAATGTCATAGTGATATTTGCTGTTGTTGTATATAGGTATGAGGGCAGTCTGCCAGTCATTTGCATGAATGATGTCAGGCATAAAGTCTATGAAGTAGAAGCTGTCCATTACAGCCTTACAGAAGAAGGCGTATCTCTCACCATCATCGTAGAAGCCATAAAGTCCGTCACGGTGGAAGTAGTATTCGTTGTCGATGAAGTAGTAGGTCACGTTATCCTGCTTTAACTCAAAAAGCCCGCAGTAGAGATTTCTCCAGGAAAGGCCTACATTGTAGTTGCAGAGATACTTAGCAGAGTTCCTATACTGTTCACCGATATCACTGTAATAAGGCATCATAACTCTTACGTCATAGTCGCCTCTTGCAGCAAGTGCCTTTGGAAGACTTCCAAGAACTTCTCCGAGGCCGCCTGTGGCAGCAAATGGAAGAACCTCAGAGCCCACAAAAAGTATCTTCTTCTTTTCAGGAGCAGCCTTCTTTGACTTTTTAACTTCTTTGGTGATTTCTTTATTAATCATAGCAGCCACCTGTTCCACGTTATCCTTTGTTTCTTTTACCTCAGCTTTCTTACGGCCTCTCTTAGCAGGCTCTTTTGCTTCAGCCTTTTTACGGCCTCTTTTAGCAGGCTCTTTTACCTCAGTTTTAGCAGTCTTAGTAGTTTTTCTGGTCTTCTTAAGAGCTTTAACTTCTGTGTCCTTGTCTTCCTTCTTTGACTCCTTCTTTTCTTTATCCTCAGCCTTCTTACGGCCTCTCCTTCCAGGCTTAGCAGCTTCCTCAGCTTTCTTACGGCCTCTCTTAGCAGGGGTAGCGGTTTCCTCAGCCTTCTTACGGCCTCTCTTAGCAGGGGTAGCGGTTTCCTCAGCTTTTTTGCGTCCTCTCTTTACAGGCTTAACATCTTCCAAAGCCTTGCTCTCTTTTACATCGGAAGCATTAACTTCTGCCACAGGCTTGGCATCCTTTACCGGAGCCTTTGTCTCCACCACCTTTAGTTCTGCCTTTTTCTCAGGCAATACCATTACCTCGGATTTCTCCTTAACCGCTTCCTTTACAGCAGCCTCAGCAACCTTCTTGTCTGCTTCTTTATTCTTAAGCTTCTTTCCAGCCATATTGACCTCCCTTTATATATGGTTACAGAGCCCGAGAGAAAACCTATCGGACTCTTTAAGTTATTTAGAGTACGGAGTTCTTATCAATAAAGAACGGATGTCCCTCGCAGCCGCTTAAGTATCTTCCGCCACGAACCACTACACGCTTGTCCATAACAAGGTAGTCTATGGCAGAATTCCTCTCAAGTACACAGTCCTGCATAACTATACTGTTGCGGATAACTGCACCCTGAGCTACACTTACATCTCTAAAAAGTATGGAATTCTCAACTATGCCATCTATACGGCAGCCGTCTGCTATGATGGAATTCTTAACTCTCGCATTAGAGCCGTACTTGGTAGGAGCGGAGTCCTTAACCTTGGTATACACAGGGTAGCTTGCACTGTGGAAAAGCTGCTGACGGGCGTCCCTGTCAAGGAGAGCCATATTAGCCTCAAAGTAGCCTGTAAGGGTATCTATACAGGAAAGATGTCCTGTATATTCATAGCCCATTACCTTAAACTTCTCAAGACGAGGTGCAATTATATCCCTAGAAAGGCTTACTGTACCGTAAATAATAGAGTCACGCACAAGGTCCTTAAGCAGCTGACTGTTAAATACCCATACATTGAGGGAAAAATTCTTCTTGCCGCTTATGGACTTTTGAACCTTAAGGTCGGTGATTCTTCCCTCTGCATCTATTTCAAATATGCTGCTAGGACGCTCTATATTTCTTGTTGACTTGTTCTCTGCATATACACCTGTAATATCCGCACCTGAACTCTTGTGGAATTCAAGAATCTTGTCAAAAGGAAGGTTACACACTATGTCACAGTCCGACATTATAAAGTAGTCCTCATCACAATGCTCTATGAAGGTAACTGAATTCTGAAGAGCCTCAAGCCTGTTGGTATAAAGCGGTCCACTGCTTGCCTCACCAAAAGGAGAAAGGATGATGACACCTTCATTCTTTCTTGCAAGATCCCAGTCCTTACCTGAGCCCACGTGTTTCATAAGACTCTGGTAGTTAGACTTGGTGATAACGCCTACCTTGGTTATGCCGGCATTTACCATATTGGAAAGTACAAAGTCAATCAGTCTGTATCTTCCACCAAACGGAACAGAAGCCATTGTACGGCCACTGGTCAGTTGTGAAACATTTTTATCATGAATATTTGAAAAAACTAAACCCGCTGTTGCCATATTAACCTCATTTCTTATCTTTTATTTAATATCTTCCTCAACCATAACTCCGGCTTCAACCTGTTTTCCTTCGCCAATCGTTATGTCCGCACCTACTACGGTAATATCCTTATCAGGGTCATTTTCACCTATAACTGCGTTATCACAGATATTGCAGTCTGCATCAAGTATGCTGTGGTTAATCTCCGCATTTTCTCCGATAACCACATTTGGCATAATCACGCTGTTTCTAATTACAGTGCCCTTTCCTACCTTGATGCCTGAGAAAAGCACAGAGTTAATTACAGTGCCCTCTATATCGCAGCCCTCAGCTATGATGGAGTCTGATATCTTAGCATCATTACCGATGTACTGAGGATTGAGAGGGTTGTGGCGGTAAGATATCTTCCAGTCCGGATCAGAGAGGTCAAGCTCAGGTGCCTCACCGAGGAGGTCCATATTTGCCTCCCAGAGGGAGCGGATAGTACCTACATCCTTCCAGTAGCCCTTAAATGGATAAGCATAGAGCCCACGCCCATCTTCAATCATAGTAGGAATGATATTCTTACCGAAGTCGTTTGAGGACTTAGGATCCTCTTCATCGGCCTTAAGATAATTTACAAGGATGTCCTTGTTAAAAATATATATACCCATGGAAGCCTTGGTACTCTTTGGTTTAGCAGGCTTCTCTGCAAATTCCACTATCTTGTCATTGTCATCTGTGGAAAGGATACCAAAACGCTTAGCCTCTTCAAGAGTTACCTCAAGTACAGCAATGGTTACGTCTGCACCTTTTGCTTTGTGGAACTCAAGCATCTTGTTGTAGTCCATCTTGTAGATATGGTCACCTGAAAGGATGATAACGTATTCAGGGTCATATCTCTCTATGAAGTTTAGATTCTGATATATAGCATTCGCAGTTCCCTTATACCAGTCAGCTCCCCTGCTCTTTTGGTATGGTGGAAGAATATGTACACCGCCGTAGTTGCGGTCAAGATCCCAAGGAGAACCATTTCCTATATAGTCATTTAATTCTAAAGGCTGATACTGTGTAAGTACACCGACTGTGTCGATGTCCGAATTGATACAATTTGATAGTGGGAAGTCTATAATCCTATACTTACTTCCAAAATACACCGCCGGCTTGGCAACTTTTTTGGTAAGAGTATAAAGCCTGCTTCCCTGACCGCCAGCAAGCAGCATAGCAAGGCACTCTTTTTTTCTTAACATAGAAAAACCTCCTGTTTATTGTTATACGATTACAACCGCAGCTAAGGAAGGGACAGTAATGGAAATATACTGCTCTTTTCCGTTTACCTCACCCTTTTTGGCGGTGAGCTTACCTTCATTTAAGATACCGCTTCCGCCGTACTTTACATCATCTGTATTAAAGATCTCTTTATAAGGCTTTTTCTTATCAACACCGATATAGTAGTTCTCTCTGGTTACCGGTGAGAAGTTGATTACAAATATGATTTCTCTGCCTGATTTAGCCCTTCTCTTATAGGAAATGATATTGTGGTCTGCATCATCAGGATTAATCCACTCAAAGCCTGACCAGTCATCTTCGATTTCCCATAGAGCTTTGTGTTCGAGGTAGAAATGATTCGCATCCCTTACAAAGTCGTGAAGCTTGCGGTGGGATTCAAAGTCTAAGAGATTCCAGTCGAGTTCTTTAGTAAAGTTCCATTCATCAAACTCACCAAGCTCGCAGCCCATAAAGGTAAGCTTCTTTCCCGGATGACTAAGCATATACATAAGAAAACCTCTAAATCCGGCAAACTTCTGGTTATAGTCTCCAGGCATCTTGTTAAGGAGTGAACCCTTTCCGTACACCACCTCATCATGTGAAATAGGAAGTATATAATTCTCGGAATAAGCATATATCATAGGGAAGGTCAGCTTCTGGTGTTCATATTTCCTAAAATAAGGGTCTGTCTTTATGTATGAAAGACTGTCATTCATCCAGCCCATATTCCACTTGTAGTGGAAGCCAAGACCTCCGCTTTCTGTAGGACGGGTAACAAGAGGCCAGGCAGTAGATTCCTCTGCTATCATGATAGTGCCTTCGCTCTTTGTAGCAATAGCGTGGTTCAACTTCTGTAAAAATGCTATGGCCTGAATATTCTCGTGTCCTCCGTTTTCGTTAGGACACCACTGTCCATCAGGTCTGTCATAATCAAGGTAGAGCATGGCAGCTACAGCGTCTACACGTATTCCGTCTATGTGGTACATCTTGGCAAACATCATTGCGCTTGATACGAGGAAGGACTGTACCTCAGCCTTGCCAAAATCAAATATGAGTGTGCCCCAGGCTTTGTGCTCACCCCTTAGTGGATTAGGGTCTTCATAAAGTGGAGTGCCGTCAAATCTTGCAAGGGCAAAATCGTCTTTTGGGAAATGTGCAGGAACCCAGTCGATAAGGACTCCAAGTCCTGCTTTATGCGCCTTATTTACAAAGTACATAAAGTCAGCAGGAACGCCGTATCTGGAGGTCACTGAAAAATATCCCGTTACCTGATATCCCCAGGAGGCAGGGAAAGGATATTCTGTGATAGGCATAAGCTCAAGATGTGTATATCCCATATCTTTTACATAAGGGATAAGTTCATCCGCCAAATCACGGTAATTAAGAGGATTGCCGTCTTCGTGCACCTTCCAGGAGCCTACGTGGACCTCATAGATGTTCATAGGAGCAGGCTTAAATATATCTGCTCTATTCTTAAGCCACACAGCGTCAGACCACTTAAAGCAGTCATCCATAAAATATACCTTGGAAGCAGTTTTGCCGTCAGTTTCACTGTGGAATGCATAAGGGTCTGCTTTGTAATGTGTTGAATAGTCCTGATGGGTGATTGCGTATTTATATGCGCTGTATTCTGCTACATCCGGGATAAAGGCTTCCCATACTCCCTCAGCGATATGCTCACAAGGGGAAGCGGATTCGTTCCAGCCGTTAAAATCACCGACTACAGACACATTTCTGGCATTTGGAGCCCATACCCTAAAAACTACCCCATCTTTTTTTCTCTTGGTAGTTTTGTGGGCACCAAAATATTCATAGGCAAAATAATTTTCGCCCTGCTTAAAAAGCTGTAGTTCTTTTGGAATTCTTTTGACTTTTGATTTGACCATACTTTGACCTTCCTTAGTTAATCTCAAACTATTCACCTTAGCGTCAGGCAGCGGTTAGAGAATGTATATCGATGTCACAGATGAAGTAGTTTGGAAGCTTTTTTAACAACCTATAAATCTATTAATAATGGTTGCAAAAAAGTGAATATACCTTTATAGTTATTATACTTATAAATTGGATTATTTACAAGGTTTTTATGCGTTTTATCTAAAAAAATATCAACAAATTTTAAACTTTGTGTATAATAATTACAAGAATAAAGACAATATTAG
>ERZ773196.1777-NODE-1777-length-11712-cov-14.474136_pt1 | contig 11712 bp, 9 predicted proteins | sample MGYA00581009_ERZ773196 | MGnify/ENA primary metagenome ERZ773196 (study PRJEB29015, sample SAMEA2738162) | human oral metagenome | biome: human oral; feature: human-associated habitat; material: saliva | place: China | collected 2243 ...
TCCCGTACCCAGGGTTCAAATCCCTGTCTCTCCGCCATAGTAAAAGCAGTGCTTAAGCACTGCTTTTTTATTTGCCAAATTAGAGGTTATTTATCACCTATTTTATATTCAGTATTCTGAATCTTATATGTATATAATAAGGCTATTCGCGTTAAATGCGAATAGCCTTTTTTCTATTTTATGTATTTCACCATATTAATTATGGATTTTCTTAGCAATATCACCGATGATCTCAGGTGTCGTTCTACAACATCCACCAATGATAGTAGCACCAGCCTTACGCCATACATCTACGTAGTCTACAAAGGATGCTGAATCACCGTACCAAGTCTTAGTTTTACTATCATAGCTTTCACCAAGATTAGGATATACCGCAATAGGTTTGTCCGTAACAGTACGAATATCCTTAATCAAGGACTCTACATATTCAGGTTTACTACAGTTGATACCAATGCCAGTAACAGGACGCACCTTATCAATCATTTCAGCACATTTAATAATAGTTTCCCCACTAGCTACATGATGTTCATCCTTACAAGCAAAGGCAATCCATGCAGGAATACCTTTTGACGTAAAGGGATCGGACATGGCACGAGCAATGGCAATGGCCTCATCATAAGATGGTATCGTCTCAAAGGATAATATATCTGGATTCTCTTCTGCGAACAATGCTAACCGAGGGATATGAAATACCTCAAGGTATTCTGTTTGTACGTCAGGATATCCACGGTATTCAGATCCATCAGCCAAAAAAGCCCCATAAGGACCTACAGAGGCCGCTACCAACGGTTTAGGCAATGCGCCTTCAGAAAAATACTTAACTCCGTCTGGAGTCTCTTCACCTAGGGTAATGCCCCGTAACGTAAGTGCTCCGCTAGCCTTAGCCTCTAAGAACTCATTACGAGCTTGTACGGCTAGGCGAACAGATAATTTAACGAGCTCTATTGCCTCTTCTGTACCATAGCCTAAGCCTTTAAAGCCCGCTACAGTAGCTTGATAACCAGAACTTTGAATGATGTCTGCCCCAACGGCTAAGTACGCAATGTGTATTTTTTTGATAACATCAGGCTGTTCCATGAGAACTTTTGCGGACCACAGCTTATGCTGAATATTACAACCATAACGCTCTAATTCAGTCCCTAAAGCCCCATCTAAGACGAGGGCCCCCTTATCCTTAATAATATCTAAAAATGCACTTCGTTTAGCCATCATATCACCCATTCTAAAGCCTCTTACAACTTGAGGCTTACCAAGCGTATTATATCAAATAATACGTTTTGGTACTATCTACAAACTATTTTAACACCTCTGCTGGTGGTTCTTTACCAAACCATTTTTTATAAATCTCAGCATATTTACCATTAGCTTTAATTTTTGCTAATCCATCATTAATTTTATTGAGCACTTCTCCATTGCCTTTTTTAACTGCAATACCAAGTGGTGCCGCATCATAGTCTTCTCCAGTGACTTTTGCGATACCTTTGCCCTTCCCATTAACATAATATTCGTTTACCGGTGTATCGTTAATAACTACATCGACACCTTTATTTTGTAGTTCTAAAAAGGCATCAACGATGATATTAAACTGGCGTACATCAGCATTTTGAATCTTGCTAGCAATTTCTGCACCCGTAGAACCAATAGATACACCAATGCGCTTGCCTTCTAGATCCTTAAAGCTATTAATGTTTGTGTTATCTATATTAACAACGAGACCATTACCTGCAATATAGTATGGTTTACTAAAATCAACAGATTTTGCTCTATCTTCAGAAATGGTCATATCTGAAATAGCAATGTCGATGGTATTACTTTGTAATGCTGGTAACAGCGCATCAAAGTTCAAGTTTTGAATATCCGCTTCAATGCCCTCTTCTTTTGCAATAGCATTGATAATATCGATATCAAAACCTGCTAACTTGCCACTATCTTTATCTTTAAAGCCAAATGGTGCATAGGTCGCATCAGTACCGACGCGCCATACCTTTTGACTACTATTTGTATTTCCACAACCCGCAATAAATAGACTGCTAGCAATGGTGAAAGCTCCTAAGAGAGCTGCGATTTTCTTAAATTTCATAATTGCCCCTACTTAACCCTGTTTACTTAGAAACAGGAGTTCTCTTTAATCAACTATTATATCTATACTCACATTATATGAACATAATAAAAATAATACCTCTAGAGGTATTATAGTATTATGATAACATTCGATATAGTTAAGGTCAATTATTCCAATCATATAAATAGGTTTTAATGCACATAGTTTTTAGTTATATCAAAAAAGTTTTCTACCTATATAAAAAGACCGCCTTCACCAAGCCCTGATAAAACTTAGTAAAGGCGGTAATTATTATGCTTTTTTAGCTTTTACGTACATAGCTACTTTGTACAAGAATACACAAAGTAATAAGTACATTACGATACTGAGGTATGTTGCTTCTGGAGTTTCAACCCAAGCTTCTGCAAATACATCAACACCTACAATGCGGAGCACCGCACTGAATAAGGAACCAATAGCACCGCCAGCTACGAGACCGGAGGCAATTGTACTACCTTGAGCGAAGCGAAGATCTGCCAACGCTTTATCTTTTGTACTATTTTGTACGAAGTATGCAATCAAACCACCAATAAGTAATGGTGTATTGATTTCCATTGGTAAGTAAGTCCCCAAAGCAAATGCCAAAGGTGGAACTTTTATCATCCACAAGATAATAGCGAATAATGCACCTGCCATGTATAGAGGCCATTGAGCACTACCACCAGTCATCAAAGGTTCAATGATAGCAGCCATAGCGTTTGCTTGTGGTGCATTTAATGCATGGTCTCCTACAAAGCCGTATGCGTCGTTCAAGAGAATCATAACGCCTACAGAAAGGACTGCACAAAGAATAGTACCAACGATTTGCCATTGTTCCATTTTCTTAGGTGTAGCACCTGTCATATGAGCTACTTTAAGCTCAGACATAAAGTTACCAGCCATACCGATAGTTGTACCGATAAAGGATGCCATCATAAGAACTGCAATCATGCCTACTTTACCAGTCATACCTGCAGCTGTTAAGCATACAGCGGAGATGATAATCATGAAGATTGTCATACCAGATACTGGTTCTGTACCTGTATAAGCGATGGAGCTAATACCTACTACAGATAATAGGAAGGACATAATAAGAACGATTAAGAATGCTACGATTGTTTGACCGAAGCTTTCAGCATACATAAAGTGGAAGTATGCTGCGAATAGAACTGTACATAACAAGATGCCAGCACCGATCCAAGATGTAGGAATATCGCGTTGTGTACGAAGTAAATGAACATCAGTCGTTTTAGAGCTAAAGATATCAAGCACCGCATTTTTAACAACGCTTGCTACAACTTTAGACATATTGAGTAGACCGATGATACCTGCCATAGCGAGCATACCGATACCAATATGACGAACATAATCAAGGAATACCTTACGAATCGGAGCCTCTGCTAAAGGAACAGCTTGACCGCCAATTTGCATGATATGTTCAGGCGCTAAATAGTACACGATTGGAATACATACAAACCAAGAGAAGAAGGAACCTGCTGCGATAATCGCTGCATAGCGAAGACCTGTAAAGTAACCAAGACCAAGTAATGCTGCGTCAGTATCTACGGCTGCAGTCAATTTAGTTTGATCAGCAAGAGCCGCGCCCCATTTAAAGGTAGTAGTACGAATAACCTCTTCCCACCAACCTAAGCTATTAAGAATAAAGTCATACACGAGAGCAATGAGACCAGAACCAAGCATGAGTTTTGCTTTGCTACCTTCATTACTCATCAATACTTCTGCGGCTGCACGACCACTTGGAAACGGATACACATAGTGCATTTCCTCAACGAAGTAGCGACGGAACATAACGCATAATAAAACACCTAAAACGCCACCAAGGATGATAGGAATCGCCATTTGCACAAAGGATACATCCGTAACATTCCAAATGTATAGAGCTGGCAAGAAGAACATAGCGCCCGCTAATGTGTTCGTACTAGAACTAGCGATAGCCTGAATGTGAACCGTTTCAGCAAAAGCATTTTGCCGTTTCAAAATAACTGCTGTACCCATTGCAAGTACAGATACTGGAGCAAAGGCATCTACTGTTTGACCAATTTTCAAACATAAATAACCTACAGCCAGTGTGAAAATTGCCGCATAGAATAGGCCCCAGAATACTACATATGAGTTAATCTCTACGTAATCCTTCTTAGGATCTAATACCGGTTCTACGGGCGGAATTGAACGAGTTTCGTCCGACATAGTAAAACCTCCTAACATAAAAAAGTACAAACGTATAACTATTCACCTTTATACTAACATGGTACTATGCATGGTTCAATGGTTTTCTCTGCATTATGCGAATAAAATATCGCTTCATCTATAAATAATTATTTTGCAATTTTATCGCCCCTGTTCTACAATGAAAGTAAATTAAGAATCTCTATATGTAACAGTATTGAATACTGCCATGTATAACAGGTATGTTTACTTACGAGGAGGCTTTATTATGGAATCAATGGTTGAACGTTTTGTCCGCTACACAAGTATAAACACACGCTCTAATGAGGAAAGCACTACTATTCCTAGTACGCAATCACAAGTAGATTTTGCAACGAACGTACTCGTTCCCGATTTAAAAGCAATCGGCTTGGACGAAGTTATTTACAACCGTGAAAACGGCTTTGTCATCGGTACACTCAACGCTAATACGGACGAAAAAGCCCCTGCTATCGGCTTCATTGCTCATATGGACACAGCTGATTACAACGCAGAAAACATCAAACCTCGCATCGTAGAAAACTACGATGGCGGCGATATTTGCCTTAACGAAGAACATCAAATCTACACACGTCGTGCAGATTTCCCTAATTTAAAAAATTACATTGGTAAATCCTTAGTCGTAACAGATGGCCTTACTTTACTCGGTGGTGATGATAAAGCTGGTATCTGCGAAATTATGGAAGCCCTCGCCTACCTCGTAGCTCATCCAGAAATCAAACACGGCAAAATCATGTGCGCCTTCGGTCCAGACGAAGAAATCGGTACTGGTGCAGATCACTTTGATGTTAAACAATTCCCTGTAGACTATGCTTACACTATCGATGGTGAAAGCCTCGGTCAGCTTGAATACGAAACATTTAATGCCGCTGGCGGCACCGTTACATTAAAAGGTGTATCGGTTCACACAGGCACTGCCAAAGGCATCATGATTAACTGTGCAAAACTAGCAATGCAATTCGATGCTTTACTACCAGGTGCTGCCGTTCCTGAACACACTTGTGGACGCCAAGGTTTCTTCATGCTTATGAGCATGGAAACCCAAGTAGACACGGGTAAAATGAATTACATCATTCGCGACCACGATAAAGAATTATTTGAAGCGAAAAAAGCCTTCTTCTTACAAGCAGGTCAAACATTAAACGAAATTTACGGTCGTGAAGTATGTGAAGTAACTGTTAAAGACCAATACTACAACATGTACGATGTGATCAAAGATAATATGGAATGCGTTAACGTAGCTAAAGCGGCGATGGAAAAAGCAGGTATCACGCCTCTTTGCGATCCTATTCGCGGCGGTACAGATGGATCTAAAATTTCCTTCATGGGCATTCCTACACCAAATATCTTTACAGGCGTAGAAAATCTACACGGTCGTCACGAATTTGCATGTATCGATGACATGAAAAAAGCAGTTGAAGTTATCGTTAACATCGTGAATATCGAAAAATAATATATTCAGATAATCAAACTAGCTTACATCAACATAATAAAACTAGTAGTCACAATATCATCAAACTTTAAAATTAACAGTCAAAAGGACTATACGAGTTATCGTATAGTCCTTTTAATTTAGTCATAATAATTATCGAATTACATGCTACGCAAGCTGTCCATTGCCTTTACGATTTCTAATTCGTTCTTCTTCAGCGCGAGCTTTCAAAGAAAGATCTTTTTCAGTACCTACATAACGACCGTAGAACAAGTAGTAAGCAACAAGTGCTAGAAGCGCTACAACAACAGTTACATGGAACATACTTGTATAGCCCACGACCTCTTTAATAGCACCCAAAATATAGGGACCAAAGCCTAGACCCATATCTAAGGCGATAAAGTATGTAGAAGTGGCAACACCGATGCGGTGAACAGGTACAATTTTAACAGTTACTGCTTGTCCGTTAGACATAAATGTACCATAGCCAAGGCCCACAAATACAGCAGATAAAAGTACAAGCCATGTAGAATGAGCAATGGATAATAAGAAGATACCAAGCGCTAAGGATACGAAACAAGGATACAGAACAAAGTTTTCCCCTTTCATATCAAAGAGAATCCCCAGTAATGGTCTTGTTATAGTAATGACTACCGCATACACAACAAAGAAAAATGTCCCTGCCATAATAAGATCAAGATCTTTTGTGTACGCCGCCATAAAGCCGATAACACCAGAGTAGGCAAAGCCTACAAGCATAGATACAAGGCTAATAGAATTCATACGGGGTTCAATGTAATCGGAAATTCTAATTCCCTTATGTGCGTCTGAATCAATATCGAGCTTAGGTTCATTAAACTTCATAATGACGGAACCGATGCCACAAAGAATTATAAGACCAACACAGAAGGCAATGATAAAATCATAGCCAAGGTTATGGAGCATTAAAATGCCCAAGAATGGCCCTACAGCAGCGGCAAGAGATGTAGACAAGCCATAATAGTTAATCCCTTCCCCACGGCGCGACGTAGGAATTATAGCGGCTACGATAGTGCTAGTAGCAGTCGATGTAATACCATAGGCAAAGCCATTTAAGAACCGAACACTATCAAGGATTAACAAGCTAGGTGTGTAGAAATACATGGCTGTGGAAATCAAATATATCAACAAACCTAAATAAAGCATTTTACGACAGCCTAAGACACTAATAAATCGCCCTGCCAACAAACGAGCCACAACGGTACCGATAATATAAATACCAACCGCTAAACCAGCTTGGCTCGCCGTAGCATGGAGATTATCCTTTGCTACAACAGCAATAATAACGATTAATAAATAATAAATTAAAAATACTAAGAAATTAATCAAAGTGTCGAGGACAAAGGATTTTGTCCATAAGGCATCTTTAGCCTTATCCATAATATCAACTCCATTTTCCAAAATGATTGTCAACCAATTTGTGACAACGGTTAATTATAGACCTCTCATTTCAAAAAGCAAGAATTAAAATGTTATACACCTCATAAATATTATTTATAACAAACAAGATTATGTATATACTTTCTGGTTATACCCATTTTAAAAACTCATATATATTTACGATAACAAAAACACCTTTAACAGTTAGTAGCGAGTTCAAAAGACTCAACTTCAACCATTAAAGGTGTTATTCTTAGATCTATTTGCTTTAAATCTATTTAGTTGTTAAGCCACAAGCCTTAAAGAAATTCTTATAGGCTTCAGCCTTTTTCGCCAAACTCAAAGGATACGCCCGCGATGTAGATGGTAATCGCGTCAATGTTAGTTCACGACCATTATACACATACGGTATCGTTTCGCCCGTTTTAGGCAATTTTACCTTTTCTGGTAAAAGACTTAAGAGAATTTCTGTGGCCTTACCACCTGTAGTACCAATGTGTTTACAGTCTGGAATTTGCTCCAGTACCTCTGCCAACGGTACAGGTTCAACAACCTTAAGAAATGCATCCGATGCATTTCCCTTTTCTCGAATAGCTTTCAAAACAGTAGGACAAGAGGCAATGCCGATTTCAGATAAGAATGCTTTGATTTTATCCGCATCAAAGGCCTTTTCCTCACCTTTTCTAAAGTAATCCTTATCATCAAAGAATACCAAACCATATACGCGCCACATATCGTTTTGAAAGTTAGGATAGTGAAATTCCATAGATCGTTTTTCAGAAGCTGGTGGGAATGTCCCCATCGTCATCACCGTTGCATTCTTTGGCAAGAATGGCGGAAATGGTCGCGTTTCAATTACATCTGCCACTAAGTATCAACTCCTTTCACAATCTATTATGAACTCAACTTTCACCATAACAAATGAACTATGTCACATGTGATAACAAATGAATAAAATCACTACTGGCGAATATAATCTATTCTATAAAAGACTAGCACTCAAATACCAACCATTATTGACCAATCGGCTGAGATACCAAGGTATTGATATGGTCAAAGCCAACTGGCGTTGGAGATACCAGGTACAAGCACACTACAGCAGCTACAGCAAAGCCAATCGCTAAGTAAGAGAAGCTGCCATTGCGAGGGAATTCATATAGGCCAAAGAGGCGAATACCTACAGCAGCACCGATGGCAGTAATCAAAGAAGGAATAGAAAAAATATTGTAGAAACCAAATACTACCATGAGACCTGCATAACCACCTACTACAGTAATCATAGGCAACATACGATCCATAGGATTTGGAATGGAGCGAGTAAGAGCAGCTGGATAGTAAGAAGCCTCTACACCAAACATACCTAAGAACAAATTAAAGTCAGCCCAAATAGTTTCCCAAGGACCTCTAAAGGCATCTCGATGATTGCCTGCGTACCAAGCAAAGCCTGTAATGATTAAAATCGCCAAGCCCGCACAGATGAAGTAGTAGTCACTAGGAATTTTAGGACCTGCATAAGCGCCTACAGCTGTGACTACAGCACTCAAGATAGATGTAACTACGACACGGTGTAAACGAGGCCGTTGTTTTTCAGGAATGCGTTTATACACAGTAGCGAGCAATTCTAATACGAAGCAGGCCATAAAAATGGCAATGCCTGCTGCAGGTACAAAGAATGCAGCAACCAAGCTCAAAATAAAGGGAATGCACAAACGCCATTTTGGGAATAACACAAGGTCTTTATAATCCAAGCGAACATCTTGTGTTTCCATAGTAAAGTTGTTGTACACTACAAAGAGCAACATAAAGGCGATTACGTCTACAGCAGTGGCACCCCAAATCAATAGAGTAGGCACTATAACCATCGACAAAGCGACACCAGAGACGCGAGATAAACCAGCGGCCGCTAAGCCCAGTAATAAAAACGGTATTAAAGCAGAGATAATTTCGAACATAATAATCCTCCCATCATTGTATAAATTTAAGTATATAGTATCTACTACACTACATCAAGGAGAGATATATTTTTTCATAGCAAGTCGCTTTCGTACCGCAGTGGCAGAACAGCCCATCATCTGTGCAATCTTGGCTACCCCATACCCTTGGGCGCGGAGATTTTTAATCTTATTTTCGTCTAAATCTAGAGTGTTGGTCCGTATTTCTATACCTCGGTCACGCAAATACATGGCCACCGTAGAGCCCCGAACGCCATAGGCCAGACCGATATCATCAGTACTCATGTGGTGCTGCATATATAAATAAGCCATCTCCTCTACTCGTTGAGGTTTACGAGCCTTAGATGTCATACAAACACCCATATGTCGCAACACATGATGCACCTTCCAACGAGATACGCCATACATACGAGCAATAGCATCTGTACTATTCCCACTTTTATAAGCCCTACAAATGCGTACTACGTCTACAGATACATTTTTACTCGAGCGCTGACAAACCAAACCATATTCCCTCATTCGGCTTGCCATGGTCGTTATGGACACATCATACCGCTTCGCCAAGGAATGTAAGGACCACTTCCCCGTCTCATACAAGGCCTGTACGTGAACCATGTTAATTTCCTTTTTAAGGGGCCGCCGCTCAATATCGTACGCTTTCATCCGGCGCATAATCGTATCCACACTACACTGGAAATAATCTGCTACATCGCGAACACTCCACTGCTTTTCTACATATAATTGCTCTAATAACTGTTTTGGTATAACGCGCACATTACGATACATAACATCACCTTTCCTTATGGACGAACTCCCTTCCCTATTATTGTGAAAGCTCCAGCAAGAAAAGACAATAAAAAAGAGGTTCCTAATAGTCACATAGGTGACCAATAGGAACCTCTTTCAATATGTAATTATATGCACCGCATACGATAGGTGTAATTCTAGTTGCTATCACAATATCTGTGCACAAACCATCAATATATCTATGTACTAACCAATTACCAGTACATTTATTATACTGATATTTTGATTAGCGATATCTTCGCTCAAGGGCTTTAGGCTTCCCTAAAATAATAGACCACTTCATCCCCTCTTTTAGAGCATGATTAGATTTACGACTGCGAGTCGAGGTTACAGCTGGAGCAGTTGTAACACCTACCGTTTCAACAAGGACACGCCCCTCTTTAGAGGCTTTATCTCGTTTAAACTCGGCCAGTCGCTCATTTAAAGGAGCCCCTGTAACAGTCTCACGGTCTAAGTGAGTCGTATTCTTCGTATAGCTTGATGAGCTACTAGTGCGCTTCTTAGGTAAAACCTCAATATCTTGTTGAGTTGCTGTAGCAGGTGTAGACACATCATCTTTCGGACGATTTCCAGATGATATATCATCTACTTTAAGGATTGAGTCCTGCGATGAAGGTTCTTCAACCTTACGTTCTATGGAGATGCCGTATTCGCGTTCCATATCTTCCCAAGTCATTCCGGAACTTGAACTTTCATAGCTTTCATACTCATCAGATTCTTCGTTATTCTTGCCTCTTATAATAGAAAAAGCAACATAGGCGATGATACCTAAAACAATGATAGGATTATGCGAAAAAATGGATAGCACTGTAGACAAAATAGAGTCCATAGCTACTCCTATTCACTATCTGCTAAGTTTTCACGCATTTTAGTGTCTGCAATAATATTGTTCATATTGTAGTAATCCATAACGCCAAGATTACCGTTTCTGAAAGCTTCTGCCAATGCTTTAGGAACTTCAGCTTGTGCTTCCACAACCTTAGCTTGCATGTCTTGTGTTTTCGCGCGCATTTCTTGTTCTGTCGCAACAGCCATGGCACGGCGTTCTTCGGCACGAGCTTGAGCGATTTTCTTATCTGCTTCAGCTTGGTCAGTTTGCAATTGAGCACCGATATTACGTCCTACGTCTACGTCAGCGATATCGATGGACAAGATTTCGAATGCAGTACCCGCATCAAGACCTTTACCCAAAACAGTACGAGAGATGTGATCTGGATTTTCTAGTACATCTGTATGCTCTTCAGAGGAACCTACAGTCGTTACGATACCTTCACCAACACGAGCGATAATAGTAGCTTCACCAGCACCACCAACGAGACGGTCAATATTAGCACGTACAGTTACACGAGCACGAACCTTGAGTTCGATACCATTTTTTGCTACTGCAGAGATAATTGGTGTTTCAATCACTTTAGGATTAACGGACATTTGTACTGCTTCCAATACATCGCGACCTGCAAGGTCGATAGCTGCGGAACGTTCAAATGTCAAAGGAATAGATGCGCGCTCAGCGGCAATCAACGCATCTACGACGCGGTCAACGTCACCACCTGCAAGGTAATGCGCTTCTAGCTGATTTACATTTACATCAAGGCCTGCTTTATTAGCTTTAATCAAAGGCATTACGATTTGGGATGGATTTACACGACGCAAGCGCATCCCTACGAGTGTGAAGATACCTACATTAACGCCTGCTGCAAGAGCAGATACCCAAAGGCCTAATGGCACAATATACAAGAACACCATAATCCCAATCAGTAGAATGGGAATCAAAATTAAAATACCTACATCCATAA
>ERZ773196.1778-NODE-1778-length-11706-cov-4.695133_pt1 | contig 11706 bp, 7 predicted proteins | sample MGYA00581009_ERZ773196 | MGnify/ENA primary metagenome ERZ773196 (study PRJEB29015, sample SAMEA2738162) | human oral metagenome | biome: human oral; feature: human-associated habitat; material: saliva | place: China | collected 2243 ...
AAGCGAAAAACTGCAGTACCTTTGTTTTTCGCAAGTACCGGCGGGCTCAGATTGCTCTCTTTCATATCTATACTGCATCTGTCGCTTCCGCTTATTTATACAGTCCTTCACTTCGCTGAGCTCGTTAGTTCCCACGGGTTCGGATTGCCTATATTTCATGCCTATACTGCGTCTGTCGCTTCAGCTTATTGGTTTTTACAGTCCTTCACTTTTACTGAGAAAAATTATAAAGAAGCCAATTCTTAATGTACAAAAATAAACCGTTGCAGAACAATTTATCTATGTTCTGCAACGGTTTGATTTTACAGTGATAGTATTCCTGGTTTTCTGTTTCGACAGTCAAATGTATAAAATGCAGAAAAGGGAATTGCTGATAAATTAATTTTCTTTTTTCTTCTGCAAAATCACAAAGCCTGCCAATGCCGCTAAGGAGATTCCGAAAAGGGAAGCCCAAAGTCCTGTAAAGTTGTAGTCTCCGGTAGCTACGGTTGCACGGTCTGATACACCCTTTACGCTTGGACGAGACTCTCCCAATACAGCTCCCTGCTTTTTCTCAGCGGTTTCCGCTACAGGAGTTTCACGATTCTCTCCTAAAACTTCACCTGCAGGGGTAGAAGCGGTCGGACGGCTTTCTCCCAGTACGATTCCGGGATTGGAAGGTGCATTGCTGACAGTGCTCACAGTCACTCTTGAACTGCTTCTTCCACCGCCACCATTGCTTGATCCGCCAATACTAGGATTCGTAGGAGTAGCCGGTACAGCAGGGGTTACGGGAGTTACCGGTTGTGCGGGCTGCTCCGGGTTAACGGGATTTGCCGGTTGTACAGGATTTACAGGCTGCACCGGATTGCTCTTCGGCTCTACAGTGTTCATTTTTACGGTAAGAAGAACCTTGTCATTTCCTTGACCGGCCACCTTGTCTCTGCCGGCATCATTTTGTACAGCTCCCCATACATAAGAGGTATTTCCGGAAGCATAAACATACCATAAATCAGACTTCATATATCCCACTAAAGTTCCGGCAATACTTCCCTCTGTACTAATGTTCTTTTCTGTCTCCGTTTCCGTTTCTACTCTATTGGAAGAAGTAGAATTAATTTTTAATCCTTTCATTACCAGCTGAATCTTTTGAGAGGACTTGTTAATGAGCTCCTGCAAATTTCCAAAAACACTGGTACTTGCATGTCTTCCCGTAGCAGGAGAGGGATTAAAGTTTTCAATGGGATTCGATTTTCCGGTAACAGGATCTTTGCCGTAGATTCTTTCGTTAGCAGCATTTTCATCGGAACCTTGCTTTGCCAGGGGGGTCATCTGGGTTAAATCCAAATCCATGACAAGGCTTACCTTCTTCTTGGAAAAGGAAGATTTTCCATAATTAATGCGATAAATCATAGGATTTCCATCCGCAGAACTTAGCTCATAATGCTTTTTGGCATCCTCCAGGTCTGTAGGAAGATGAAAGCTTCCCTCCACGTCATTTCCCAAAGTAAAGGTGGAACGAAGACCTGTTTCTAAATTGTTTACAAAAATATCATTTGATCCCGGTATAATTCCGGCGGATGCATTAATGGCATTGGTGACAGGAGAAACATCCAAATCCGCCTTCAGAGAATAGCTATCCTCCTTATTCACCGGATGTGCTGCAGTATTGGTACTATCATAGGCTTCTGTACTCTCATCCTTTTTGATGGAAAGATCCCCTTGAAGAACCACATCCTTGTTCTTCAGACCGGTGATAACGTTATTTTCTACTCCCGGGTGACTTTCTGCAATGGTCTTCTCTCCCTTGGCATCTTCTGCTGTCACAGTGGTATCTACGTGAATCACAGGTCTAGCTTGCCCTCCACGGGTAATATCTGCATGTGTGGAAATGTCTGTTCCCTGCTTTTGATTCTCCGACAGCACGGTATTCACATTGTTCGGTGCAGTGGTACCGGGATCCACTGCCGCTTCCTCTACGGTAACAATTGCCCCTTCTCCCCCGTTGGCTGTTCCCGATCCTGGGGCTGTTGCTGCTGTCGCCCCTGTTCCAGCCTCTGCCACTACTCCTGCTGTCGCTCCTGTTGCAGTTTCTGTCGCTGCTCCCGATGTCGCTCCTGTTGCAGTTTCTGCCGCTGCTCCTGATGTCACTCCTGTTGCAGCTTCTGCCGCTACTTCCATTGTTCCTGTCGTTGCCGCTGAAGCAGGATTTACTTCCTCAGCTCTGGCATTCATAGGAATCGCAACCATTGCTCCTGTCATAGCTAATGCAGCTACCTGTACTTTTAAGTTTTTCTTCTTCATTTTCATTCTCCCTGTGTTTAGAAAAGCTTTTTAAACTTTCCATCTGTCTTTTTAAAGCATTTACAGGACAAAACAGAAGAAATTTATACAAAGCAGCTGATACTCTTGTTCTATTTCTCCTGTTTTTGCTTTAAAAAATTAAAATAACTATAAACACTATACTAAGGAAAAAAAGTTAATAAGTCAAATCTTAATTCACAAAACGAGATACCGCACACTACGCGAGCGATACTCGTTAAGAAATAAACCGTTGCAGAACTGTTCTTTCCATGTTCTACAACGGTTTATTATTCCTCTAATGATATTCGTGTTTTTCCGTATTAACAGTAAAATGTACTCGATACAGAAAAAATGACTATCGGCATATTAATTTTCTTTTTTCTTCTGCAAAACCACAAAGCCTGCCAAAGCCGCTAAGGAGATTCCAAAAAGGGAAGCCCAAAGGCCTGTAAAGTTATAATCTCCGGTTGCTACGGATGCTCGGTCGGATACGCCCTTTACGCTTGGACGGGACTCTCCCAATACAGCTCCCTGCTTTTTCTCAACGGTTTCCGCTACAGGAGTTTCACGATTTTCTCCTAAAACTTCACCCGCAGGGGTAGAAGCTGTCGGACGACTTTCTCCCAAAACGGTTCCCGGATTGGAAGGTGTGGAAGAACTTGGTCTTGCCGGAGCAAGACTTGGTGTATTTCCTCCTCCATTGCTTGGTGCTACCGGGGTAACCGGCTGAGCAGGGTTCTCCGGCTGAACCGGTTCTACCGGCTGAACCTTCTTTTCTGTGGTAGTGAACTTCACGGTAAGATTTACCTTATCATTATTCTGACCTGTTACACTGTCACGACCGGCATCATTCTGAATAGCCCCCCAAACATAAGAAGCTTTACCTTTTACACGATTCATACCCATGTCAGCCTTCATATATCCGACTAATGTTCCATGAACGGTTCCTTCAGTAGTTGTGGTCTTTTCATTTTCAGTCTCTGTTTCCACTGGGTTAGAGGAAGCGGAATTCAACTTAACCCCCTTCATCACCAACTGAATCTTCTTAGCAGAATTATTAATCAGCTCCTTTAAATTACCAAAGACACTGGTCTGATAACGTGTTTTATATTCACTTGCAGGATAATTATAGTTCTCAATATGGTTTTCTTTTCCGGTAACAGGATCTGTTCCATACAGATTTTTGTAATTGGCTCCGGCTGAGGAATAACGATTTACCAATGGAGTCATCTTCGTTAAATCCAAGTCCATGGCGATGCTTACTTTATCCTTTGCAAACTTGGAATTTGCATAGTTGATACGGTAAATCATCGGGCTTCCGTCAGCAGAGCTTAGCTCGTAGTGCTTCTTGGCATCTTCTAAATCTGTAGGGGTATGGAAGCTTCCCTCAAGGTCATTGCCAAATGAGAAGGTGGCACGAAGTCCTGTCTCCATATTATTTACGGAAATGTCGTTGGAATTCGGAATGAAATCCGCAGAGGCATTAATGGAATTATTGACAGCTGTAACATCCAAGTCAGCTTTCAAAGAATAGCTATCTTCCTTGTTTACATCATGGGCTGCGGAAGCGGTACTGTCATAGGTCTCAGCTCCATCCTCTTTGGCAATAGAAAGGTCTCCCTGCATCACCACATCTTTGTTTTTTAATGCAGTAATACTATTATCCTCTAATCTAGGATTGCTTTCAGCAATAGTCTTATCCCCTTTGGCATCTTCTGCAGAAATGGAGGCATTAATATCCGCTAAAGGTAATGTGAAAAAACCAAGCTTCGCGCTTGCATTCGCCTTAATATCCGTTCCCTGCTTATTATCATCCGGTACTACAGTATCCACATTGTTGGGAACTGTGGTGGCGGGATCTGCCGGTGCCTCTGTTACGGTAACAGGGGCAGCTGCGGCTGTCGGGGCTGACGCTTCCGTGGTCGCTGTTGCGGCTGTTCCGGTGCTTGCTGATGTGCTGGTTTCGGTACTTGCTCCGCTTCCGGCACCGGTTGCCGTTGTGCTTGTTCCGGCAGTTGCGCTAGTTGCTGCTGTGCTTGTTGAAGGAGTTGTCGCTGTACTTGCTGCAGGAGCTGCTGCAGTGGCAGATGCTTCTGTACTGCTTGTGCTTGTAGTCGCCGGTGCTGCTGCGATTGCTTCTTCCGCTCTTACGGTCAATGGTGCAGCCGCAATAGCTCCTGTCATGGCGAGTGCAGCTACTTGTACTTTCAGTTTCTTTTTCTTCATTTTTCATTCTCCCTTACTAGGTATTTTTTTGTCCCATAGTAGCTACAACTCTCTTCCCTGATTTCTGCTATGGTACAAGTAGACCGGACTAAATACAGGGAATCGTCTTCTCCCTCCGATTCCCATCCTGCCTACAGATGATTATTAAAATCCAGAGTAAATATACTCCATATCCTAAGAGAAAATCAATAAAAACTTAATTTTTAATTTATTAAAAATGTATAAAAAAAGATTGACTGCCTCTTCCGAAGCAATCAATCCCTTTTATTCTCACTTGATTCTCATTGTATTTTTATTTTACGGTAGGCTCAGGAGTGGTGCCGCCTTTTTTACCTCTAATGATAGTAAGCGCAAGGTAAATGGCAGCCACAACCACACCGCCCACATAAGCGATTGGCCAGCTTAAACCAAAGCCCAGCTTTGCATTTAAGATATAGCTTGCGCAGATGAAGGTGTAGAAGGTACCGGGAAGCAGTGGCATCCATGCCCATTTTGCTTTTCCGTTAATCATGAGATAAATACCTGCCGCAGCCAAGGGGAATAATGCCATAGTCTGGTTAGACCATGCGAAGTATCTCCAAAGAATCTGGAAGCCCTTAGGATCTACCTTTGCCCAAACTAAGATTCCTGCTACCAGGATAAAGATTGGAATGGCAAGGCTTAATCTTCTGAAATTGTTATCCTGCTTAATGTGGAAGGTATCTGCAATGGTAAGACGTAATGCACGAAGTGCAGTATCTCCGGACGTAATGGGAAGAATGATAATACCGATAAGTGCTATTGCTCCGCCAACAGGTCCTAAAGCTCTTCTACAAACTACACCGACTACAGAGGTTGGAGAAATAGCAACCAACTCTCCCGCCTTCTGAATCATGTACTGGAAGGTTCCTGCCTTCTCATTAAATACCATGCTGATTCCGCCCTGGTCTGCAGTGAACTGAATCAATGCCATTGTTCCTGCCGCCCATACCATGGCGATGAAGCCTTCTACAGCCATCATGTTATAGAAAGTCATTCTTCCGTCCTTCTCACTCTTAATGGTTCTTGCCACAAGAGCAGTCTGGGAAGAGTGGAATCCGGAAAGAATTCCGCAGGCTACGGTTACGAAGAAAATCGGGAAAAAGTTCTGTGTCCAGAAATAATCTCCATAGTTAAAGGAAGGAGTATTCCAGTTTCCGAAAATCTCTACTAATGGGTAATGGGAAATTACCATTACAGCAAATACACCTACTGCGGAGAATACCAGGATTGCACCGAAGATAGGATAGATTCTTCCGATAATCTTATCGATGGGGAATACAGTAGCAATTAAATAGTATGCGAAAATAATACCGTAGATAATCCAGGTGGAAGCCTCTGTAGGCGCACCGCTGAATCCGAATACCTGGGTTGCGGTAATGTCTCCGGGGGTGTAAATGAAAACGGTTCCTACCAAGAGTAAAAGCACGCATACAAACACATCATAAATCCAGAACACTGCCTTGTTGGTATAACGTCTTACCATCTCCGGCATCTGGGCTCCGCCGTCACGGGTACAAATCATTCCCGCAAAGTAGTCATGTACCGCTCCGCCAATAACATTTCCGATAGGAATGGTAAGCAGTGCAATCGGTCCGAACAAAATACCCTGAATCGGTCCAAGAATAGGTCCTGTTCCGGCAATGTTCAGTAAGTTAATTAAAGCATTTTTCCAAGTAGGCATCGGAACATAATCCACACCATCCTGCTTGGCGTAAGCCGGTGTCTCTCTGTCGTCCGGCTGGAATACATGATCGCAAAGGCGACCCATAGCCATTCCGCCGACGATGAGAATCACAAGGCCGATCATAAAGGTAACCATAAGTAATCCTCCCCTTCTTTTCTCAATCTTTAGCAAAACTAAAAATACACCTTGTTCACAGAAATTTCAATATTTTATCTATTTATTTCAAAATCAATAAGTACTTTATTATAGTTTATTTGCCTAAATTTCCTTTCTATTGGCGATAATCTGTTAAATAAATAGCAATTTTGTATTTTGTACACATACATTATCCTCTAAAATCAAAGGATAGTTTTTTCATTTTTTTGTGCTATTCACATAAAAGATTAGGAATTTTTAGATTTCTGTACTAAACTGCGGTAAAATAGCCGTCAGAAAGAATAATAAAAGTAGATAGGGGATAGAAAATGAAGGATATTTTGACATTTTTAGAAGAAGAAGGTATTTCGGAGAAGCTTTTAGAGGAGCTGCGCTCCTTCCGTTCCTTTTACAAGCTGGAAGAAGAGGACGAGAAGCGTTTGCCGAAAATGGAGTATTTGTACTACGGAAAGGAAATCTGGGAAGCCGCCATTGCCGCCCTGCTTTCCGGAGCGAACCTGCTTTTGGACGGTCCTAAGGCCACGGGCAAAAACGTTTTAGCCCAGGGACTGGCTCTGGCATTTTCCCGTCCGGAATGGGATATTTCCCTTTATGTCAATTCAGACGCCTCCTCCCTGGTGGGTAGCGATACCTTTTCCCAAGGAGAAGTGAAGCTTCGTAAGGGACCGATTCTGGAGTGTGCCCTTCGTGGGGGCTTCGGCATCTTAGACGAAATCAACATGGCGAAAAATGAATCCTTGGCGGTACTGCACGCTACCCTGGACTTCCGTCACAGCATCGACCTGCCGGGCTACGGCCAGTTCCCCCTGCATGAAGCTACCCGCTTTATCGGCACCATGAATTACGGTTATGCAGGAACCAGAGAGGTAAATGAGGCCTTAGCTTCCCGTTTTCTGGTGCTCCACATGCCGGTGATCAGCGCGGAGAATCTGGATAAGCTTTTGCAGCAGCAATTTCCGAACTTATCGGAGGAATACAGAAAGCAGTTTGCCCTCCTCTTTTCTGAAATTCAGGAAAAGGTTTCCGGGGGTGAAATTTCCAGCAGGAGCTTAGACCTTAGAGGTTTAATTTCTTCTATTAAAGCAATGCAGAAGGGCTTATCCGTATCCAAGGCTTTGGAAATGGGACTGGTAAACAAGTCCTTTGACCTTTACGAAAGACAGTTGGTACAGGATTTACTGGATGCCAGAATTCCTAAAGAGCTTTCCGGAGAGCGTATTTTCCTATGATGCTGACAGAATTTGAAAAAAAACGGGCTGCCAATATGATTTGGAACGGTGCCCATAACTATAAGGTCTCTCCCGGCTACCGTATGTATGACTACGAAGGCAAGGCGGACCTTTATTGGAATACCATCATTGGTGCCAGCTATACGCATTTTGACTGGAAGAAATTAACGGCATTCTACAGCACCTTTCATGAAACTCTGGGGCAGGAAACCTACGAAACGCTCTTTTGGCTGGCTTTGGAAAATGCCACCTTCGAAAAGGAAAGTCCTCTAAGAGAAAGTCTGGCTCTCCTTCGTAGAGAATATTGCAAACGGAAGCTTCAGGAATTTATTCCCAGTATTGCGGAAAGCCGAGAAGGCTGGATCTTAGAAGGACATTATAAGACAGCCTTGGGAGAGGACTGCGGTCTACCGGATCTGGTGGATCGAAAGCTTCTAAAAGAAGTGGAAATTTCCGGGGAGCTGAATACCGAAGAATGGATTCAAAGTCTTTCCAAGACCTTACAAAAATATTTTACCTATCTCCCCGGTCTTCCGGCTGCCATGCAGAAGAAAAAGCGGGAATTCAAGATTCCCCATCTTTTCTTTTGGCTAAAGGATGAAAATGGAAGTTCCTCCGGAAGTCCAAAAAAGCTGGTTTTAGGACTTTTAGAGCGAAGCAAGGGAGGGGCGGACAGCCGGGATGTGGAAACTGCCTCCGAAAAATACCAAAAAATCACCGAGGAGGGTCTTCGAAAATACATTCAAAGCTATTTCGGACAGCCACTCTTCGATAAGAAAAAATCCGAAGCTATGGAAAAAGCCTGCTGCACCGGAAATCATCAGGGGGCAAGGCTGTATTTTACCAACGGCAAGGAGGAAGAAAATCTGAAGGGCTTCGCGGCGAAGATGCGAAAGGAAATGGAAGCCCAGCGAAAGAAAAATGAACAGGCCTATGAAAAAGAAGAAAGCTATAACCAGACGCAGATTTTCAGACTAAGTCAGATGTTGAAAAATGCGCTTCTTAGCAGCTTGGAGCCAAGTCCTGTCCTTTCCAATCAGGGCAAATTGATTCCTTCTCTTTTGTGGAAACCCCTATATCTAAAGGGCCACAATAAAATTTTCCAAAAGGAAATTGCAGACAGTCAAGGCTCTCTCACGGTGGATTTACTGCTGGATGCCTCTTCCTCCCAGATTCATCGGATGGAAACCGTATCCCAACAGGGCTATATTCTGGCAAAGGCTTTGGACAACTGCCGAATTCCGGTTCGGGTTTTTGGCTACTCCTCCATGAGCGGCTATACGGTTTTGAATCGTTATCGGGATTATACGGAACGGAATAAGAACAAGGAAATTTTCCGTTACTTCACCACCGGTGCGAACCGGGACGGACTAGCACTTTCCGCTGTTTTGGAGCAGTTAAAGGAAAATACTGCCTCCCATCGCCTGCTAATCTGGCTTACGGATTTAAGTCCCAACGATCTTTTGGAGGTAAAGAACAAAGCCAGAAACTATTCCGGAGATCTGGCCATTTCCGACATTCAGGAAATGGTGCATAAAGCCCACATGGAGAACATCTATGTACTACTGGCCTACACCGGAAAGGACAAGGATGTTCCCAATGCCCAGAAGATTTTCGGCAGAAATTTTGTGAAGGTCCAGTCCTTAGAGCATTTTTCCGAGTTGATGGGAAAAATGATTCAGGCGGAAATTCAAAGAATGTAAATAAAGTAAAGATTTTGTCAGTGGATAAAAGTAAAGATTTTGTCAGTGAATAAAAAACAAAAAGAGAGTAATCAAAGGCCGGAATCCGGCTATACCTTGACAGTACTCCGCATTGCCCTATAATGGATGTAGTATTGAAAACTACTTAGAAAGGGAAAACCCTATGAAATATCAGATTATTTGTGACAGCTGTGGAGATTTTACACCGGAAATGAAGGCGGATCCTCATTTTCGTATGGTCCCTCTAAGCTTGGAAATCGGGGAATACAGAATTATGGATGATGAGCATTTCGATCAGAAAGATTTCATCAAAAAAATGGCCTCATCCTCCATCGGCGCAAAAACCGCCTGCCCCTCTCCGGAGGCCTTTCAAAAAGCCATCGAAGAGTCCGATGCGGATGAAGTCTATATTGTAACCCTCTCCGACCAGCTTTCCGGTACCTATCAGGCTGCAAAAATCGGCATTGACCTCTATACGGAAGCCCATGAAGATTCTCCCAAGAAGATTCATTTGTTTAACTCCAAGTCCGCTTCCGCCGGTGAGTGCAAGCTTTGCCTGGATATTCGAGAATGTAAGGAAGCCGGTCTCGGTTTTGTGGAAGTAGTAGATATTATCGAGAAAAAATGTAACGACATCGTAACGGTTTTCGTACTGGAGTCCCTGGAAACCTTACGGAAGAACGGTAGGCTTTCCGCCGTAAAATCCTTCTTGGCTTCCGCCTTGAACATTAAGCCCGTTATGGGTGCGGTAAACGGTACCATTGTAAAGTTGGACCAGCAAAGAGGTATGCAGAAGGCCTTAAAGAGAATGGTGCAGTTAGCTGTTGAGCGTGCCGGGGGTGCGGAAGCGATAAAAGACAAACGACTGGTAATCACCCATGTCAATGCTCCTGAGCGGGCAGAACAGGTAAAAGAAGACTTCCTGAAGGAAGGAAGCTATAAAGAAATTGTGGTGACCAATGCCGCCGGTGTAGCCACCATTTATGCTAACGATCAGGGAATTGTTGCCGCACTTTAAAATATTTTAAATTTTAAAAATGGGATAGCTCCGGCTATCCCATTTTTATTCCTATTTCGCCTCCGCCACCTTCTCCTGATAATAGGAAAAGAAGTAATCCGCAGTGCTTCCCTCATGACTATGAAGGTCGATTTCCTTCCAGAAGGGTTCCCGGAAGCGGACAATATGCTCTTTTTGATAGGCCTCGTAGCTTTCCTGAAAATGCAGGGAGCGAATAGCGGTTTCCAACCTCTCCTTTCGTTCCTTGGTCGCCTCCTCATCATAGGAGCTTAGACATTTTAAAATGTAGTACTTTCCATCCTGAGAAAACACCGAGGAGATTTCATTGTCCTCTAAGGAAAAGGCCACCTTCGCGTATTCATCCTCCCTTTCTCCAAAGGCCAAGTTCTTCTGCAATTCCGGATCCTCGGAATACTGTCTGGCATAATAGGAGAAATTGGCTCCGGCAAGCTTTACCTTTTCTTCCAGCTCCTTCGCCAGGTTTTCATCCTGTACCACAATCTGTTCCACAGAAATCACCTTGGCTTCCGCCGCACTTAATTCCGTATCCACGTTGGCCAAAAGGGACTTTGCCGTCTTTTCCGCCACAAAGTAGGCCACATACATATCCACCACGTCCTTCAGACTGCAGTTTCCAAAAAAGGCCTTGTCCTCTTCGCTGAGACTTTGGTAAAAGGCATTGGCCGCAGTTCTAATGCTTTCCATCTCCGTGCCGTTGGCAATAATTCCCTTTTCCTCCGCCATTAAATTCAAAGTACGGATATCCTGCAGAAACTCCTTGGTTTTTGCCAGGAAATATTCTCCGTAAGTTTTTTCCACCTGTCCGGCTACAGGAAGATCCCAAACTTCCTTCCCCATCACATTTTGAATCCGATTTCGCTCAGAGCCTACCACAATCATGGCCTGTGCCTCAGTATAACCGGGGATATTCTCCGTTTTTCCACTGATGGCAATTCCTTTACAGGAGCTTAGAAGAAAAAGCAGGGAAAGGATAAGGCAGAAAAACCGCCTTATCCTTTTCTTCTTATCCAAAATAGCCATAGACATACCCCATTCCTACTGCAATGGCAAGACCCAAAATGGCTCCCATTAAAACCTGCAGGGGACTATGCCCCACATATTCCTTTAGCTTTTTTTCAAATTCCTTACCGGTCCAGGCAAAGGGATTATCCAGTAAGAGACGATTTAAAATCACTGCCTGCTTTCCGGTTTCTCTTCTGACTCCGGTGGCATCATACATTACCACAACAGCAAAAACCAGAGCCACCGCAAAAATAGCGCTATCCACCCCGTATGAAATCCCGGCCGCCGTGGCTAAAGCCACCACTGTAGAAGAATGGCTGGAGGGCATTCCTCCCGAACCGGTCATTCTCTCCCAATTTATTC
>ERZ773196.1781-NODE-1781-length-11689-cov-7.456421_pt1 | contig 11689 bp, 8 predicted proteins | sample MGYA00581009_ERZ773196 | MGnify/ENA primary metagenome ERZ773196 (study PRJEB29015, sample SAMEA2738162) | human oral metagenome | biome: human oral; feature: human-associated habitat; material: saliva | place: China | collected 2243 ...
CTGGCTCGTAAGGACGCTGAACGCGGTCTCTACGCAACTATGGCGTAGCCTGCATAATTAGCTTTTGAAATGCTGCTGCACTCTTGACGAGTGCGGCAGCATTTCTGCTTTTTGGCTGAGTTTCGGACGGGTTTAGCTCGGCTGGGAACGGGTGACTATACGCCTTTATGAAGCCCCTGATTTCTTCCTGACAACCGGGTACGTGTCCACTATGGGGTTGTTCCCTCGTGGTTCTTGAACATTGGTTAGCTCTTGGGTACTTTAGAGGTATCACAACCACTTCTGCGAAGAGACTTCCGGTGTTCTCCGTAGGTTCTTTTCGCGGTGTTGCCTCCGGTTGCGTCTGCATTGTTGCGGCGCTCCACCAAGAAACGCCCTAAGGAAAGGTACTCACCGATGAGTTTCACCAATATCACCTCTGATTACGAGCCCGAGTTCGGCAATTCGGCACCGAGCCGCGACAACGGTATTACTCACCCGGATCCTGTTCTGCTGTCCTCGATGACGAAGGCTCAGCGTGGCGCGGTGTGCCGTTACCTGGCTCGTTTTGCTGAGCTGGATGACGCAAAGATTTTCTACGCGTATGGTCACGCGGATGAGCTGGCTGCGAAGGAGTCGGCACGCGGCGCGTACGTGTAAGGTTTCCTGCTCCGGTGTGATGCGGTGAGGCTGCGCCTTCCGGATGCGCCCTCAGGGTGCCCGAGCTCTGCGAGGGGCGGGTTCCCTGCGTAGGCGCGGAGGAAGTGCGTAGCGAACCGCCACTGTAAACCCTTACCGCAAGTCGCATACGCCGCCCAGGCGACCATGAATTGAATACGAGAATGCCGCCGCACCCTCCTGAGAACCGGGGGAGTGCGGCGGCATTTCTGTATCTAGCGCCATAATTTAGCGCCGCGCTGTATAGCGCTACGCAAGCCCTAAAGACCGCGCACGACCTCCAACAGCTTGAGCGCCGAGTCGCGCCAGGAGTAGCGGCGCACATCCGACAGGCCGTCAATGATCACGCGCTCGCGAACGGCGGTGTCCTCCAGGGATCGGATAGCCTTCACCCAATCGGCGGCGTGCGCCTCCGGGGCACCGTCAACCGGCGCGAACACGGCGTGCGGCGCGATCTCACGGAAAATCGGGATGTCACTAATCACCGCGGGGCAACCGGCAGCCTGCGACTCAACCACGGGCAGGCCGTAACCCTCCTCGCGGGAGGCAGTCACCAGGGCGTGCGCCTGGCGGAGCAGCTGCTGGTACTCCTCGTCGCTCACGCCGTTGTGCACCTCCACGTTCTCACCGATGAGGCGCTCGTCGGTGAGCTGCACCAGGCGCTGCGGCGGCATCTTCGACAGCAGGTGCAGGCGGTAATCAGGCAGGGAACGCATCGCCAGCAGTAGGGTTTCTACGTTCTTGTACGGCATAAACGAACCCATGTACACCAGGTGCTTGACGGGCTGCTCTTCGCGGGTGGTGGCGCGCTCCAGCGCGGTCTGGCGGGAGACGACGCTACCGGGCTGCGGGGCGTTGGGTACCACGAACAGCGGCTTGGTGGTCAGCTCGTGCTCACGAATCAGCGAGGCGGTCGACTCAGAAACAGTCACGACCGCGTCGCCGTGGTTGAGCAGGAAGCGCTGCGGGGTGTAGGTCTTGTGGAAGAGCCGCCAGCCCACGCGCACCGGTGCGGGCAGGAACCCGGGCGGGGTCGGGTGCGAGTAGTAGATCAGGTCGTGCAGGGTGAGGATCAGCTTGAATTTGCGTCCGGTGGAGCCGATGGTCTGCATGGGGGAGAACACCACGTCCGGCGCGTACTTGTTCAGCTGCAGCGAGGCGGTCGGTTCGAGCGGGCCGGTGGGCGAGCAGATTTTCACGTGCGGCAAATCCGGTAGCATGTCCAGCTGACGCTCGTCGCTAATAATCATGGTCAGATCGAGGTCGGCGGCGGCTTCGTCACCGGTGTCGATGAGGGTTTTGAGCGCGCCCAGCAGGGATGCGGTGTAGCGGCTGATGCCGTCGTGGAAGCCGATACGGGTGTATCGGGCGTCAACCATGAGTTTCATGTTGGTTCCTTACTTCTCGTTCCCTGAGTGGTCGGCGGCGAAATCGGCGATGAGTTCCGCGGCGCGGCGAGGGGTTTCGTAGTGGATGAGGTGCCCGACTTCGGGGATCATGTCCAGGCGCTCGCGGGCGCCGGACGAAGAAGCGGGCAGGTCGCGGGAGGTCAGTGTCGCGTACATGGCGCGCGCTGTTTCGGGGGTGCCCAGGTCGTCGTCTTCGGCGACGAGCATCTGCACCGGTACTCGGATTGCGGCGGCGTATTCGGCGGCGGTGTGCGTAATGGACGCTTCGTAGGCGCTGAGCACTCCGCGGCGGGAGCCGAAGGAGCCGAAGTAGGCGGCATGCTGGCCGTTGATGAAGCGGCGCATTGCCTTGTCTTTGGTGCGCATCATGACTTCGCTGGAGGCGCGGGTAATCAGCTGCGAACGCAGTAACGGGTAGCCGATTTTTTCGGGTAGTGCCGCGCCGGCGCGGTAGTAGAGGGAGGCGAGGCGGGAGGCGACACGCTGGCTACCTTCGAGGGCGGGTTCGCTGATGGGGTTGATGAGTGAGAGTAACGCGAGCGAGTTCGGGTGTGCGGCGGCGAAGGCGCTGGTGACGATGGAGCCGAAGGAGTGGCCGACCACGTGCAGCGGCAGGGGATGTGCATCCTCGCGGGCGGGGTTGGTGTGCTCCACAAAGTCGTTCAGCCACGCCACGTACGCGTTGATGTTGTCTTCGCCCTGGCTGTTTTCGCCCTGAGTATCTTTGCCCTGAGCATTTTCGGGCAGGTCTGCGGAGCGGCCAAAACCGGGCAGGTCGGGGCTGATGATGCTGACGTTCGGGATAAGCTTCAGCAGGTAGTTCGCAATGATTTCCAGGCCGTGGTGGTCACCGCGGAAGCCGTGCACGAGCAGCACGGGGTAGGAGCCTTCGGGGAAGGTGCCGTCGTTCATGCCTTTGCCGTACTGCCAGTAGCGGGTCATGACCGCCTGCGCGCCGTCACCGATGAGGGCGTCGTGGCGGGTGCCGGGAATGAGCGGGCCGGGCACGCCCTCAAGAACTGAGGTATTGGGGGAGTGCGGGGTAACGGTGGAGGTCATGGGTACCTTTCGCGGGTTGGGTACTGGGACGGCAAAGTCCCGTTCTTAATTCTAGGGGAGAAGCCTGAAAGGGCTCTGAAACTTGCGCCCCGCATCGTCAGCTGGGCGGGCGGTGCCGTCCATTTGGTAGTCGGGGCGGCCTCAACTCTGGCGCGGTGCGGGTTTCGCGTTACACTTGGAGGGTTAAGTTTTTATCAACCTGTCTTTATTTAAGGAATCGCTGTGTCTGCTCAGGTAGAGACCGAACGCAACGAAAATGCGTACGACTTCCGCGCTATGGAAGCCAAGTGGCGCCCCTACTGGGACGAAACGAAGGTTTTCCAGCCCACCGGTGACGCCCCCAAGGGCCGCAAGTATGTGCTGGATATGTTCCCGTACCCCTCCGGTGACCTTCACATGGGTCACGCGGAGGCATTCGCTATTGGTGACATGAACGCCCGCTACTTCAAGCAGTGCGGCTACGATGTTCTGCACCCGATTGGCTGGGACTCCTTCGGCCTGCCCGCTGAGAACGCAGCCATTAAGAACGACACTCACCCCAAGGAGTGGACGTACAAGAACATTGAGACTCAGGCTGAGTCCTTCAAGCGCTACGCTATTGCCGCTGACTGGAGCCGCCGCCTGCACACCTCGGACCCCGAGTACTACAAGTGGACTCAGTGGCTGTTCGAGCAGTTCTACAAGAAGGGCCTGGTATACCGTAAGGACTCCATGGTCAACTGGTGCCCCAAGGACCAGACCGTGCTCGCGAACGAGCAGGTTGTGAACGGTGCGTGTGAGCGTTGCGGTACTACCGTGACTAAGAAGTCGCTGAACCAGTGGTACTTCAAGATCACTGATTACGCACAGCAGTTGCTGGATGACATGGAGCAGCTGGAGGGCAAGTGGCCCGACCGCGTTCTGCTCATGCAGCGCAACTGGATTGGCCGCTCTGAGGGTGCTGAGGTGCGCTTCGAGATTGAGGCGACCGAGGACCAGCCCGCTGAGTCCTTCACCGTGTTCACCACCCGCCCGGACACCCTGTACGGCGCAACCTTCATCGTGGTTGCTGCGGATGCAGCGTTCGCCGAGCAGATTGTGGCACCCGAGCACAAGGCTGCCCTGGAGCAGTACCGCGAAGACATTAAGGCACTGAGCGATATTGACCGCCAGTCCTCCGACCGCGAGAAGACCGGCGTGTTCACCGGCCGCTACGCGATTAACCCGCTGACCGGCGCGAAGCTGCCCGTCTGGGCTTCTGACTACGTGCTCGCTGACTACGGTACCGGCGCGATTATGGCTGTGCCCGCGCACGACCAGCGCGACCTTGAGTTCGCCCTGAAGTTCGACCTGCCCATCGTGAAGGTTCTGGACGTTGAGGGTGCTGAGGACCCGGCTACCAGCGGTATTGCTGCGGCTGGTGACGGTGTGCTCATCAACTCCGGTGAGCTGACCGGCCTGCCGAAGGCTGAGGCGCTCGCTAAGGCTATTGAGCTGGTTGAGGCTGCCGGCACCGGTGAGGGTAAGGTCATTTACCGTCTGCGTGACTGGCTGCTGTCCCGCCAGCGTTTCTGGGGTACCCCCATCCCCGTGATTCACTGTGAGGATTGTGGCGAGGTTCTGGTTCCTGAGGATCAGCTGCCGGTGCTGCTGCCCGATAACCTGCGCGGTGAGCAGCTGGCTCCTAAGGGTCAGTCGCCTCTTGCTGCTGCCGATGACTGGGCGATTGTGCCTTGCCCCGAGTGTGGCAAGCAGGCTCGCCGTGACTCGGACACCATGGACACCTTCGTGGACTCCTCCTGGTACTTCCTGCGTTACGTTTCCCCGAACTACGATAAGGCTCCTTTCGACCCGCAGGCTATGAGCGAGTGGGGTGCCGTCGACATGTACGTTGGCGGTGTGGAGCACGCTATTCTGCACCTGCTGTACGCACGCTTCTTCACCAAGGTTGTTCGCGACCTGGGTCTGATTAAGCACGATGAGCCGTTCAAGGCGCTCATGAACCAGGGTCAGGTGCTCAACGGCGGCAAGGCGATGTCCAAGTCGCTGGGTAACGGCGTGAACCTGGGCGAGCAGCTCGACAAGTTCGGTGTGGACGCTATCCGCACCACCATGATTTTCGCGTCCCCGCCCGAGGATGACGTGGACTGGGCGGATGTTTCCCCGTCCGGTTCGCAGAAGTTCCTGGCTCGCGCATGGCGTGTGGCTCAGGACGTCACCAGCGAACCCGGCGTGGACGCAACCACCGGTGACCTGGAGCTGCAGAAGCTGATTGCTCGCACCGTGCACGAGGTTCAGGGCCTGCTGGATAACGGCAAGTTCAACGTGGTTGTTGCGAAGACCATGGAGCTTGTGAACGCTACCCGTAAGGCTATTGACTCCGGTGCTGGTGCGGCTGACCCGGCTGTCCGTAAGGCTGCTGAGACTATCGCTATTCTGCTGTCTCTGTACGCACCCTACACCGCTGAGGACATGTGGCACGCTCTCGGCCACGACACCCCGGTTCTGACCGCGGGCTTCCCCGAGGTTGACCCGGCTCTGCTGGTGGATGACACCGTCACCGCTATCGTGCAGATTAAGGGCAAGGTTAAGGCTCGCCTGGAGGTTGCGAAGGATATTTCCGAGCAGGAGCTTCAGGAGCTGGCTCTGGCGGATGCCGCTGTTCAGCGTTCGATTGGTGACGCCGAGATCCGCAAGGTGATTGTGCGTGCGCCTAAGCTCGTGAACATCGTAATCTAAGCTTCCTAGAGTCTAAACTTCTTAGATAAAGTACAAGCCCCGCTGTGGCTTCGGTTCGTTCTGCGGAACTGCCGGAGGCGCGGCGGGGCTTTGCTGTACTGCACTAGTGATGAGTGCCATAATGTTCAGGGAACGCTAGGAGAGGGTTCGTCATCGAATCATGCACTGACGAACCGGAAGAAGGGTCGGGATATGGAGCGAGAAAACAACGCAGAGAACCGCATTGCCGTGGTGACCGATAGCGCCGCCGCCCTCGACCCACAGCTGGTGCAGCGCCTGAGCGCTCGCGGTAATTTTGTGCTGGTTCCGATGCCGGTGACTATTCGCACGCCCGGTGAGCCGGATCGTCAGCTGCAGGATTTGACCGCCGCCGAGGTGGACGAGGCGATTATGCTCGCGCACGTGATGGGTCAGACAGTGAGCACTTCCGGGCCCGCGCCGGGCGTGTTTGCTGATGTCTACGACGAGCTGGCGTCGCGGGGTTTTACGCATGTGGTGTCGGTGCATCTGTCCGGTGAGCTCTCGGGCACGGTGGAGGCGGCGCGCACCGGTGCCCGCCTGAGCCGCCTGGGCGTCGAGGGTGTGAGCGTGGTGGATAGCCGCACGGTCTCGGGCGCCTACGGTCATGCGGTGGTGCGGGCGCTGGAGGTGCTGAACGCTGCATCCGCCGGTTCGAGTGTTGAATATCCCACCCCCGCGCAGCTGGTGGACTACATTCAATCCGTCTGCGAGCAGTCCACGCTCTACTTCTATATCCCGACCCTGGATGCGTTGCGCCGCGGCGGTCGTGTTTCCCCGGCGTTGGCGATGGTGGGGCAGATGTTCCAGATCAAGCCGATTGGCACGATCACCGAGGGCAAGCTGGCGTATGTGGAGCGCCCCCGCACTGCGGCGCGCGCCCTGGAGCGTCTGGTGGAGGTGACGGTGCAGACCTGCCGTGAGCATCGGCATGCGGCGGCGCTCAGCTCTGCAACTGCACCTGACGTGAATTCTTCTCCCGTCAGTTTTTCTCTTAACGCAACCCCGCGCGGCGAGGTGGTTGCGGTGCATCATGTGGGTAATGCGGCGCAGGCGGTACAGCTGTACGAGCAGGTTCAGCAGATGCTGGGGGAGAGCTCCCTCGTTCATGATGCTGCCGATTCTTCGGCGCCGGAGTTTTTGGTGAGCGCACTACCGCCGGTGCTGTCGGCTCATTCCGGTTTGGGTGCTGTGGCGCTGGTCGTTTATTAGGATCGTGTACTAGCCGCCTTCCGGTGTGCCCGTTCTGACCCCGTGTTGTGTGTCTGCGGGTGCACTCGTTCGGTGTTCTTGCGCGGCGTTCTCGTATGATGCGCCGCGGGCGACACGAAATATGCTCAAATTTGTACATCGGGAGCGTATTTAGCCCTTTTTAAGGCTGTGGTGTGTCTTACTTTGGGGTCGTCTGTTTTTGGGTGAGAATTTGCACCGCGTGCGAGCGTATCGGGTGTCATTGAAACCCATTCGCAGGTGAAAGGGTATTTTTTACCCTCAGATTTTGCCTTGATACGGCGCGGTTTTTAGTAAATGTGCGTTTCATGTGTGTTTATGTTGCCACGACCGTATCGCAACATTTTCTAAGGGTGAACACAACGTAAAACAACAGAAAACAACGGGTTTTTACCGGTTTTTATGGCGCAACTCACAAAAATTTATCGATAGAACACACCAAAACACACACAAACTAGGGTAGGATTATTACCAACAACGGCGGAACGCACCGGGCAACATAGAGCACGGACGAATCCGACTAAACCAGAGCCTACAAGGCATCGGATTTGTACACCGCCACCAACGCACTGACAAGGAGATACTCCAGTGACTGTACGCGTAGCAATCAACGGCTTCGGCCGCATCGGCCGCACCTTCTTCCGCGCAGCTCAGACCGAGGGCGTCGGCTTCGAGATCGTCGCAATCAACGACCTCACCGATGTTGAGACCCTGGCACACCTGCTCAAGTACGACTCCATCATGGGTCGCTTCAACGCAGAGGTCGAGGTCAAGGAAGGCGCACTGGTTGTTGACGGCAAGGAAATCAAGATCCTCGCTGAGCGTGACCCCCAGAACCTCCCCTGGAAGGACCTGGGCGTTGACGTAGTCCTCGAGTCCACCGGTTTCTTCACCGAAGGCAGCAAGGCAAAGGCACACATCGAGGCTGGCGCTAAGAAGGTTATCCTCTCCGCTCCCGGTAAGAACATCGACGGCACCTTCGTCATGGGCGTGAACGACGACCAGTACGATGCAGCTAACCACCACATCGTCTCCAACGCATCCTGCACCACCAACTGCCTCGCTCCGATGGCTAAGGTCCTGAACGACGCATTCGGCATCAAGCAGGGTCTGATGACCACCATCCACGCATACACCGCTGACCAGCGTCTGCAGGATGCTCCCCACCGCGACCTGCGCCGTGCACGCGCAGCAGCTGTGAACATGGTCCCCACCTCCACCGGTGCAGCAGCAGCTGTTGGCCTGGTTCTGCCCGAGCTGAAGGGTAAGCTGGACGGCTTCGCAGTCCGCGTTCCCACCATCACCGGCTCCATCACCGACCTGACCTTCACCGCTGAGCGCGAGGTCACCGTTGAGGAAGTCAATGCAGCAGTCAAGGCAGCAGCTGAGGGCCCCATGAAGGGCATCATCAAGTACAACGAGGATCCCATCGTGTCCAAGGACATCGAGGGTGAGCCCATCTCCACCGTCTTCGACGCACCGCTGACCAAGGTCATCGGCGACCAGGTGAAGGTTATCGCTTGGTACGACAACGAGTACGGCTACGTTGCACGCCTCGTGATGTTCACCAACAAGGTTGTGGCATCTCTCTAAGCCCCAATAGGCTTGCGACGCTCACCGAGTGTAAGCGTCACCCCGCGTAACTAACGCATAGTGAACCCCGGCACCACCGCATCAAGCGGGGGAGTCGGGGTTTGCTGTACCAAGACCCTTTGTAAGGGTCTTAATAAAACCCCAAAAAACGTATCAACATACTGGTTTCCGTCGCCCTTTTTGGGTCAAAAATACCGTAAGAAAATAGCTGATAGAGAGTGCGAATATCCGCGATATTCTGCGGAAAAACACCATATAAAAGCTATTTACTAGGCTGTCAATCACCCTAATGTTCGGTATGATGGAAACGGTATATAAACCCACCTATCCAGGAGGAATTCCTATGGCTAAGGCACTGTCCGAACTGCTCGAAGAAGGCGTCGCAGGCCGCCACGTTCTCGTCCGTTCCGACCTGAACGTACCCCTGAAGGACGGCGTTGTCACCGACGACGGCCGCGTCCGCGCATCCCTGCCCGTCATTGAGAAGCTTGCCAAGGCTGGTGCACGCGTTATCGTGACCGCACACCTGGGCCGCCCCAAGGGCAAGGTCGACCCCCAGTACTCCATCGCACCGGCAGCTGCACGCCTGGCTGAGCTGGCATCTGTGCCCGTGAAGGTTGCAACCGACCTGGTAGGCGAGGATGCAAAGGCTAAGGCAGCAGCCCTGGCTGACGGCGAAGTTCTGGTCGTTGAGAACGTCCGCTACGACGCACGCGAGACCTCCAAGGACGACGCAGAGCGCGGCGAGTTCGCTGACGAGCTGGTCGCACTGACCGGCGAGAACGGCGCATACGTGAACGACGCATTCGGTGCAGTTCACCGCAAGCACGCTTCCGTCTACGACGTTGCTAAGCGTCTGCCCGCATACCTGGGTGACCTGGTGAAGAAGGAAGTTGACGTTCTGGCTAAGACCCTGAACGACCCCGAGCGTCCCTTCGTTGTGGTCATGGGTGGCGCTAAGGTTTCCGATAAGCTCGCCGTGATTGACAACCTAATCGGTAAGGCTGACACCATCCTCATTGGTGGCGGCATGGGCTACACCTTCGCATACGCACAGGGCTACGAGGTTGGCCAGTCGCTGCTGGAGAAGGACCAGGTCGAGAACGTTCTGCGTTATCTGAAGGAAGCTCCCGAGAAGGGCACCGAGATCATCACCGCAGTGGACGTTGTCTGGTCTGACGCATTCTCCGCTGACGCTAACACCGAGATTCGCCCCATTGAGGATCTGACCGGCGGCAAGCTGGGTGCAGAGGCTGAGGGCCTGGACATTGGCCCCAAGACCGCTGAGATTTTCGCTGAGAAGATCAAGGGCGCAAAGACCATCTTCTGGAACGGCCCCGTTGGCGTGTTCGAGATTGCTCCCTTCGCTGAGGGTACCCGCGCGGTGGCACAGGCTATCGTCGACTCTGACGCATTCTCCATCATTGGTGGTGGCGACTCTGCTTCTGCAGTCCGTAACCTGGGCTTCAAGGATGAGCAGTTCGGCCACATCTCCACCGGTGGTGGCGCTTCCCTCGAGTACATTGAGGGTAAGACTCTGCCCGGCCTGGAGGCACTGGGCGCCTAATCTGGATGCACAGATTTAGTACACGGTTTTAGTGTAAGAACCCCCGTTGGGGCGGTATTTCGGTACCGTTCCGGCGGGGGTTCTGTATGCCCGCTCATGCCCGGCTTATCTTTGCGGGCGGGATTTTGAGGCTGCTTCCTGGCTATATGCTGTGGATTCTGCGGCGTACAGCTTGTATCGGGGACACAGAGGAATAGCTCTAATAGACTGGAAATATAGAGGATCCCGGCCGGCAACCTCAAGATGGTCGTGGGGGAGTGAGGCAGGGAGCGCACGCACCTCTACAGGCAAGCAAATACAGACAAGCAAGACGGACAGCCAAAGGCGGACGGGCGAAGACGCCCATGCACTGAGCCTAGCCGCCCGCGAGCAGCCCAGAACCACCTCGGCAACTGGCGAACTTAGCGGCTCGTGAACTCGATAGCTTGTGAATACGGAAATCCAGGGAGGGAAAGAATGACTGTAAACGCTCAAATGCTTTTTGACGAAAAAGACTACACCGGAACATACCCGTATGTTGCCGACCACGTGATCGGGCCCTACACGCCCGCAAACCGGGACCACCCCGCCTACTCGGCACCCGCCCCCGGGGTGAGGTACACGTCGAGTGCTTACAAGGTGTCAAACCTGCGTCCCTACCTGGGCTACTACTACGCCTGCCAAAACTACATGATTCTCGCCTCGGAACCTGCCGTTCTGCGGATGGACAATATCAGCGAAGAAATGTTCTTTCCCGCCATTCAGGACCTCTACGAAGAGGGCAGGGGCTGGGTTATTACTCCTAACCCCCAGATTCTGACCATGAACCTGCTGGAAGGGCAGCCGCGCCTCATTGACGAGACGCTAAAAATTGTGGAATGGAATGTGCGGTTCGATATTCTTCCCGAAGTTCAGGTGTACCGCAAAGACACGAACCAGGTGTACCCCATCACCGATTTTGATACGCGCGGCCTAATCCGTGACGGCGCAATACACGGGACTCTACGCACACAATTCACGAATGAGTGGAGGCCCGTCCAATTTATTTCAGAAAATAGTTTGAGCTAGGGGAGGGGAGAGCAACATGACGAATAACTTTGGTGGACCCGGATACGGTGGACCTGGATATAACGAGCAACGAGCGTACATGAGGCATGTGCTAACCCGCGCCAAGTTTATACGGGCTGGCGTGTTCGCTGGCGCCGCCCTCGTCGCGATAGCTTTTGGTTGGGGTACCAAACTGCTCAATGAGATTGGTTCAGAGTCCAAAACCGATAAGAAGCGGGATCAGGAGTTTGTGCGCCTGGAACCCACGGAGAAGTACAACGAGCTCCGTACCTTGGGCCCTTCCTCCGGGCCGCTCGTCTACACGGCGTTTGAGCGTAAGGGCCGCTTCATTCCTGCCACGGAGGCGCAGGCGGCTCAGAACGTACCGTACCCTATTCAGCAGCCCGGAATG
>ERZ773196.1782-NODE-1782-length-11689-cov-2.865223_pt1 | contig 11689 bp, 7 predicted proteins | sample MGYA00581009_ERZ773196 | MGnify/ENA primary metagenome ERZ773196 (study PRJEB29015, sample SAMEA2738162) | human oral metagenome | biome: human oral; feature: human-associated habitat; material: saliva | place: China | collected 2243 ...
CCGTAGAACGTGTATCTTTGAAAGCACACGGAGTATCCACCTTGGGTGGCAGAAAGGTGTGGTTCGACCACGATGTCAACCGCCTCAACTTCGACGAGCGCGGACAGTATCTGGGCGAGTTCCACACAGGAGAGCAAATCCTCGTGATTCTCCGCAATGGCGAGTTCTACACCACCAATTTCGACCTCAACAACCACTACGAAGGCGACATTATGAAGGTCGAAAAATTTGTCGACTCAAAGGCGTGGACCGCCGTGCTCTACGATGCCGACCAGAACGGGTATCTCTATGTGAAACGCTTCCTGTTCGAGTCGCCCAGCGGTGGCCGCCACTGGAGTTTCACCGGCGACAATCCCAAAACGAAGTTGGAAATCCTGACCGATGTGCCTTATCCGCGCATCCGCGTGACGCTCGGCGGCCCCGATGCCTACCGCGACCCCATCGAAATTGATGCGGAAGAATTTGTTGCCGTTAAGGGCTTCAAGGCCAAAGGTAAGCGCGTCACCACCTGCACCATAGAAAGCGTTGAGGAACTCGAACCCACGCGTTTCCCCGAGCCACCCGCTGAGGCTTCCGAGGCAGAGGGCGAAGCCGCCGAGACAGAGAAAGGTGAAGGCCCCAATCTCTTCAATCCCGACGATGTTCCCTTCGAAATCACCAATAATGACACAGAAGAATAAGTCCGTTGCTGGCAGCATTTTGCCAGACGGACTTGTTCCGTATTATACACTTTGTTAAGAAACAACAAGAAAAGGCGCGGGAAATAATTGTATAAACCGTTTTTATTCTTTACTTTTGCCATTAACAAACCTTTAGTTCTGAAATCTGCGTTAAATCTACGCGATTCTGCACTATAAAGACTATCGAACATGACGTTTTACGAAAGAGACAAGGAGCTTGAAGCTATTCGCAAGATAGAGGCCGACACCAAGAGCAGTGCCAAGATGGCCGTCATCACAGGCCGCCCCGGCGTTGGGAAGACGCAACTCGTCCTGGAAGCTACGCGAGAAGGCAACCCCACTCTCTACTTCCCCGTTTCGCGCAAGGCCGAACCGCTTCTCTGCCGCGATTTCTTAGATGAAATGCGGAGAGTGCTCAATCTCCGTATCGACGAGGAATTTATCGACTTCCGAAGCCTCTTCAAATTTATTATCGTCAAATCCCAAGAGCTTTACTTCAACATTATCATAGACGAATTTCAGGAGTTCTATGTTATCAACCCGAAAGTCTATGGGGAAGTGCAAACCATTTGGGACCGTAACCGCGAGCGCAGCCACCTCTGTTTGTTGCTCGTGGGTTCCGACTCGGCACTGATCGATAAGGTGTTCCACGCTAAGCAAGCTCCGCTGAAAGATAGGCAAGACCTCTGGCTCGATATCAAGCCTTATTCCACGGCCATGATTCGCCAACTCATCACGGCAGCAAAGCCCGACGCCACGCCGGAGGACCTGCTCGCCGCTTACACCTTCACAGGGGGCGTTCCCCGTTATCTCCACGGACTTATCCGTGCTGGAGCGTTCACTTGCGAGGACATCCTCAAATATATCCTCCGCCTGGGTTCTCCCTACATTACGGAGGGGCGAAACATCCTCTTAGACGGTGTGGGCAAGGAGTACACTTTCTATTTCTCCATCTTGGCTTGCATCGCCAAGGACATTACGGCGCGCTCCGCCATCGAAGCCACGCTCGACAAAGAAATAGGCGGCTATCTCACCCGCATGGAGGGAGACTTCCACCTCATCACTCGACAAACGCCGCTCTTCTCCAAACAGGGCAGCAAGAACGTGCGCTATTCCATCAATGACAACTTCCTCCGCTTCTGGTTCCGTTATATCTACCACAACGACCGCTACATCTATCAGCACGATTATGAAGGGCTTCAGCAACTGGTGCTCAACGACTACGAGGTGCTGAAGCAGCAAAGCATGCGTAAGTATTTCGCACAGAAGCTCCAAGAGGCGGACGAGGCGTGGACTATCGGAGGATGGTGGGACAATGCCGAAGAGAGCCGCATCGATATCATAGCCACGCGCTCCGACACGATGCAATGCATCTTCGCCAATGTGTTGACCGACACCGTTGAGGCCGACCTCGACAAGCTCAAGATACTGGCCGAGCCGCTCCTCGAACAGTTAAAAGGTTATGAGATAACGTATCAGATTTATAGCATAGAAGATCTTTAAGAGGCTTTCCTTCTCTCTCATGCTGGAGAGGGGTGAGCAAGCTCTTATGAGGTTCTCGAATTAGTCATACTTGTTGGACTATTTCGAGAACCTTTTTTCTGCCCCAACTCTTGAGCGGATGGGTTTTCTTGCACCTGTCCGAGAACCAATGGGCGGGGAGGAGACACCGCCTTATTTGCCCCTTCGGAGCAAAAAAGAAAGAGAGAAGGCTGTTGAGGCCCTCTCCCTTTTTGCTTATCATTCTCAAGAAAAGGCTGAGCCTTCTCTGGGATTCCCTTATTCCGTCCACGGATTTTCTTATCCTTTTTTGGAGTTTCCTTATCTTGTCCAAGAGCATCCTTATTGTGTTCACGGATACCCTTATAGTTCCCACCGCTTTGCTCGTCATTTCACAGGATACCAGCCACCTTCGGAGTCCTCAACGGGCGTGTCCTGCTTTTTGCGTTCAGGCGTTGTTTGCGTCGTCTTTTCAGTTTGTCGGACGGGTTGCTTTTTCTGCTGCTTCTCCGCTTCTTTTCGTTCCTCATCGGTCATGGGGTACGAATCGTCGGGGAAGTCCTCTTTCTTCTCCTGCTTCTTCGGCACGAGCGGATTCTCCTTCTTCTTCGGCATGTCCTGCTTCTTCTGCGGAGTCTCCTGTTTCTTTTCGGGCGCGTTCTGCTTCTTCTCCGGCACAGTGTCGGTCTTCGTCGGCTTCGTCGGTTCTACGGGCACTTCCGTCTCTTGTTTCTTTTCCGTTGTCTTTTGTTTCTTCGGCTCGATGGGCACCTCCGTTCCCTCCGTGTCGGTCTGTCGGCGCGGCTGTGAGGACTGTTCAGGCAGATAGTATTCGTCCTTGTCGAGCTGCTTGTTCTGCTGTTTGTTCAGCAAGTCCTGCGCCGCTTTGTCAGCCTTAGCAATGCTGTCCGCCTTTGCCTTGTCGATGCTGTCGGCCCGTGTAGGTTTCGTTGCAACGGGGTAGATGGTAGGCCGCACATCTTCGTACTTCTGCACAACGGGCGCGTTCTCCAAGTCGAGCGGAAGCTCTGGGTTGAGCTTCATAGGCGCATAGTGCTTGGTGAAGAACTGTTGATAATCGGAGAAGCTATAAACGGCGGGGACGAGTTCGAGATTTTTCTGTGAAATCAGGAACATCTTTGCGCGCCTCAATTGTGGGCGCAACTGCTTATCGCGGTAAATATCCTGCGCATACTGATGGGCCTCGTCATAGCTGTTGAATCCACTGATGCGGAACTCCACCAGGCTGCCTTTCTTCGTGGCCGCTTGCGCCGGTGCGGTCTTGTCCGTCTTCGCTCCAGCAGGTTTTGTGGCCGAGGTGCTGCGGCCCGCTGTGGCCGGAGCTGCACCCACTTCGCCAAACTCCTCCACCTTGCTGATGTCAAAGTTGCGCACGTAGAAACCCGTGAAGTTGAAGTGAGCAAGGTCGTAGAGCAGTTGATTATCTTTGATGGAATCTTTCGCGTAAGCAATGAGCACCACGAACGGCGTGTTGCGTTCGGCCGAAAGCTTCTGCTTCGCTTTCGCCCCTAAGGCCAGCGTGTCGGTTTGTGCCGTGCGACGCTCCCAGAGGCTACCCAAATTGTACGCCCCACTACCCGGTCGGCGACCCGCTTCGAGGCCGTTGACAATCATACCGGCCATTTCGCTGACATCACTTTGCGGGTAGTGCGTCACGAGTTCGCGCAGCTCTTTCGCCACATCGCGATTGTCGGCCTTTCCGATGCGTGACAGCGCGTGAACCAGAATGAATTTCGGACGATTGATGCCGTCACTGAATTTCTCCGTCGACAGAGCGAAATTCCTTTCCACCTCCGCCGTCTGACGGTTGCGGTAGGCCATGTAAGTAGCCGTGTAGAGCGAATCTTCGATGGCCTTGCCGTCACGTCCCAGGCGCAGATAATCAGGGTCGAGAATGCGGCGCGTTGTCGGACTTTCTGGATATTTCGCAGCCAGATAGTTGCGATAGGTATTGGCCTCGCTCGGGCGTCCCCAGCGGGAGTAGAGCAAGAAGAGTTGGTAGTAGACATCCTCGAGCTTCTCAAACGTGGGGTACTGCCTCACGATGCGCTGCAACGTGCGTGCCGCCAGCGGGAAGTCCTCGAGGTCGTCTTTCTCGATGAGACCTGCGTTGTAGAGCGCGTCCATCAAGATGAGATTCGAAGCCTCTTTCTGTTCCTTTGTAAAAGGAATCTGTTTCATATAGTAGTCCCGCTGATGCGGATCATCGGTCGGCGCAACGATGCTGTCCTTGCCCTCCTCTTCAGTTCCCGCGGCTTTCTCCCTTGCCGCCTCGATGCTATCGAGCGCAGCATAGTCCACCCCCGCGTTCGTATTGAGTTGCACCACCGTCTTATTCGAGCGGCGCCAGTTGTCCTCGTTCTTGCGGTTGCCCCAATGTTTGCGGAAATCCTCCTTACCCTGCTGCACCAGCATCGGGTTGTAGAAGTACCACGCCTGCGTCTGCTGTGCCGTTTGTGGGCGGCGCGGCGTGTTGGGCATACCCCGATTGTCGTCGTCCTCACCGTTTTCATCAGCGCGCGCATCGGCCGCACTGTCGCGGCGGGCGCGTTCGGCCGCCTTCTCCTGCTGTCGGAGCGCTTCTATGACGCGGTCGATGGCAGCATTACGATCCTTCTCGCTCATCAGCGACAAGGCTTGGAGAGAGTCCTGCAACTGAACCGCCGAAGTATAGGGCACGAGCTTATCCAGCACCCGTGAGCGGCGCGTCACCTCGGCGTAGTCCTTCCGTCGGTTGTCTATCATGCCCAGCGCCTCGTTGTAGCACGTCTGCGCCTTGTCGTAGCGCCCACGTTCCCAGTAGAGCTGTCCCAAGCGGAGGAGCAGCACGCCTTTCTCTGCCCCACTGCGCGTGGCTTTGGTGCGTCCTTGCTCATAAGCTGCAATGGCCGAAGTGGTATCGTTCTGTGTGAGGAAGATATTACCCAAAGCATAGTAAACTTGGTCCAAATACTCCTTATTCTTCTCCGAGCGCGCCATGCCCCGCAGTTGTGCCGTCATCTTGCGTGCTCCGCCCGCCTCCGGGAACACTTCCGTTTGGAGGATGCGGGCGTTGAATTCGAGTTGGTAGGGAGGTGAGAGTCGCGCACATTTTCCGAGCGCGCGATAGGCTTCGGCGCGGTGTCCGAGTTGTTGTTCCACCTGTCCGAGCAAGAAGTAGAGCCTTGAGCGGAGCTTGCGGTTGCGTGTTTTTCTTACGGCTGTTTTGAGATAGGGCAGTGCGTCCGCAAAACGCTCTTGGCGCAGCAAGAGATCGGCCCGAGTAGCCGCCAGTTCTCCGCCGAGGCGCGCGGGAATAGAGTCGCGGCGCACCTTGTCGAGGGCATCTTCCGCATCGTAGAACCAGCCCAGTTCGGCATACGACCGCGCCATCCACGTGCGTGCCTCTTGCACCACGGGCGGTTCGGCGGCATAGCGACGCGTGATATAGGAAAAGGTGGAAGCCGCGCCTAAGAAGTCGCCCTTCTGAAACTGTGCCTGCCCCATCAGGAGCCACGCGTGTTTGAGGAAAGGGTTGAACTCCTTGCGCCGGAGGAACTGCTTCATCTTTTCGCTACGGCTCTTCGTTGGGTTCACCTCTGGTTTCACCTTGATGCTATGGAGCTGAATGGCTTTCTCCGATTTGGTGATGGCGCGGTCAAACTGGCTTTTGCCAATACTGCGCGTGGCCTCGTTGCCAACGGGGAAAAACGGCAATATCTCCGTGTAGTTGTCCACGTTGCCCGAAATCTGCGCTTCCACCCCCTCTTTGTAAGCCTCGTGGCCGTTGAAGTAGGTGTTATACTTTGCTGTGAAGCTCTGCCAGAAGCGCGAGCCTGCCGTGTTCTGCTTCGTAGTGCACGCCACGAGGCAGAAAATCACACATATATATAGGAGTAGTCGTTTCAAGATACGAGGGAGATGATGTCTATCTTGTATAAACTCAAAAATTAGCGTATTATTGTCCGAATCATGCGGCAGAAGAAGTAGAGCACCACCGAGATGAGGATGATCGAAGCCCCGCTCGGCACGTTGAGGTAGTAGCTCACCACCAGTCCGCCCACGATGCCCGCGAAGCCAAACAAGGCCGAGAGCCACACCATGCTGCGAAAGCGATGCGTGAAAAGCGCGGCCGACTGCTGGGGAATGGAAAGCAGCGAGATGACCAAGACGATGCCCACCATGCGCAGGCAAACCACGATGGTCAGGGCGATGAGCGCAATCATCACCCGCTCGATGAGGCGCACAGGTAGTCCCTGCGTCACGGCAAACTGGCGGTCGTAGGCCACCGTAATGATAGCCGGCGAGAGGAGCAAGTAGAAAGCGTAGGTCACGAGTGTAAGTCCGCCGATGATGTAGAGGTCGAGGCGCGAGATGGAGAGGATGTCGCCGAAGAGGTAGGCCGAGAGATCATTCATAAAACCCGGCGTGAGATAGGCAAAGAGAATACCCACCGCCATACCGAAAGTCCAGAGCATCGCAATGGCGCTGTCCTCGCGGATGTTGCGACGGCTCAGGAAGTCGATGGAGAAACCCGTGAAGGCCGCAGCTCCCACCAAGGGACTGATGCCCAACCACGCTCCGAGGCCCACTCCGCCCAAGCCCGCGTGGGCCATGCCACCACCGGCAATCACCAAGCGGCGCGTGACGACATACGTTCCTATCACGGCGCAGAGCAGCGCCGCCAGAAATCCACCTAAGAGGGCGTGCTGAAAAAATGTGTAGGAGAGAATCATAGGTTTTCGGCTTGTTCGCTCACAATCATATAGGCCTCGTCTTTCAAGGCATCGGGCAGTGCCACACCGCGCAGTTGCAACGAGCGCAGCCAACCATGAACCTCTTCGGGGCGCATCGTGGTGAGCACTTCTTCAAACTGTTCCACTTCGGCCGCAGTATAGGCATCGGAGGCCCTGCCGCGGTAGTCGTCGAGTTCTTCATCCTCGTAGTAGTCGGGCTCTTCTTTCAAATCCTCGACAGTGCAATCCAGGTTGCACATTCCGCCCAGTCCGCAGATGGGGCGCGGCTGTTCCTCGCGTTCAGACGGCTGCTGCACATCGGCAGCAGGGGCAGGCGCGGCAGTTGTTCCGAACTCCGATACTTTCTCCTCCGTGGTGCGCGGCTTTCGGCGCAGCGCGTTGATGATATTGATGAATACCATCAGGAGCGAAGCGATGGCAAATGCTATGAGAAATTTCATTGTTGTTCAAAATTTTTGAGGTCGTCCCAAAAAGAAGGATAAGATTTGGCCACCACTTCGGGGTGCTCGATGGCCAACCCCTCGCAGCGATAGGCACACGGCGCAAAGGCCAAAGCCATGCGGTGGTCATCGTAGGTGGCAATGGGTGCTGTGGCAACGGTTGCCGGTTGTGGCGCATCGCAACGCAGCACGGCATCGCCTTCCACCGCTACCTCACAACCCAGTTTGCGCAACTCCTGTTGCAGTGCCGCGAGGCGGTCGGTTTCCTTGATGCGCAAACTCTCCAAGCCGCTGAAGCAAAACGGCCGCCCCAGCATGGCGCACGTCACCACCAGCGTTTGCGCCAAGTCAGGCTGCGCGCTGAGGTTCAGTTCGAGGCGGCCCGTTGTGGCCTCCCTCTTGGTGAGCACCACGCCCTCGGGCGTAAATGCCGTGTGCACTCCTAAGGGTTCGAAGAACTCACGCGTGCGGCAATCGCCCTGCAAGCTCTCGCGCTGCAATTGTGGCAGCACGATGCGCGCTTCGCTGTCGGGAGAGAGCGCGAGGAGTTCGTACCAATAGGACGCTGCACTCCAGTCGGCCTCCACGGTGTAGTCCGCCGTGCGCTGATACCCGCCGGGGGCTACGAGGATTTTGTTCTCCGCCGTCCAGTGGGCAATGGCACCGAAATCGCGCATCAGGGCCAGCGTCATATCAATGTAGGGGCGCGAAGCGATGTGGCCGGCGAGCGTGAGGGAGAGCCCTTCGCGCATCACGGGCGCAATCATGAGAAGTGCCGAGATGTATTGCGATGAGATATTGGCCTCCACCGTCAGAGAGCCACCGGCGAGTTCGCCGCCTTTGATGCGCAAGGGCGGGAAGCCTTCTTCCCCAACATACTCCATCTCCGCCCCCAACTGTCGCAGCGCATCAACGAGCACACCGATGGGGCGTTGCAGCATCCGCTCCGACCCCGTGAGTACGCGCTCACCGGGGCGTGTGGCGAAAAGAGCCGTCAAGAAACGCATGGCTGTACCCGCCCCGTGGATGTCGATGGTGGAGCGAAAGCCCATGAGTCCGCGGCGCATCACAATGGTGTCGTCGGCCTCACTGAGGTTGTGCAAACTGACGGGCTGTGGCAAGCACGCGTTGATAGTGAGCAGGCGGTTGGAGAGGCTCTTCGAGGCTGGCAGCACTACCGTCCCGCGCAGCTCTGGCAAGAGCCGTAAAGTTTTCAGTTCCGACATGGTTTGTGGTCTTTGTATGCAAAGATAGGAAGAAATTGGGGAAAATGGCTCTCTCCCTCTTCTCTTGGTTCTCGGACTGGTCGGACTGGTCAGACTGGTCGGAGGTCCTCTTGAGGGAGCTGGGTCTCGGACTGGTCGGACTGGTCCGACTGGTCCGAGATTCTCTTGGACCTTCTTTTTCCTTATTGCCTCGCCCGATACAATAAGGCTGTCAGCTGGCTTCCTTATTGCGCCAGCTGACACAATAAGGAAAAATACGCGCATTGAGGCTCTTTCGCGCGCTTTCTGCCACTCCTTTCTGCCATACAATCCTAATTTTCCAAGAAAAACAGTATCTTTGCGCAAATACTAACAAAGCATTTATATGACTTTCACCGAAAAAGCATGGCCTATCTTTGAACAGGTTGTGCGCGATTATCACAAAACCGATAGTATCGATGCGGCAGTGCCCAACCCCTTTACGCCGCAAACCATCGAGTACGACCTCTATCGCAAATGCTGGATTGATGCTGCTCAATGGCACATGGAGGACCTCATCCGCGACCCGGAAATCGACCCGCAGGAGGGGATGACACTCAAGCATCGCATCGATAAGAGCAACCAGGAGCGCACCGACCTCGTGGAACTCATCGACAGTTATTTTCTCTCCCTCTTCCATGAGGTGACGCCACTGCCCCGGGCCACCATCAACACCGAAACGCCGGCATGGGCCGTGGACCGCTTGAGCATCTTGAGTCTCAAAATCTGGCACATGCGCGAACAAGCTGAACGCCCCGATGCTTCGGCCGACCACAAGGCGCGTTCCGAACAGCGACTGAACGTGTTGCTCGAACAGAAGAGCGACCTCTGCGGTGCGCTCGATGCCTTGCTCGACGACCTTGCTGCTGGCCGCAAGGTGATGAAGCTCTACAAGCAGATGAAGCTCTACAACGATCCCGAAACCAACCCTGTATTGTATAAAAAATAAGACCTCTGTGCGCCATATAGCCATACTCCGATTCTCCGCCTTGGGCGACATCGCCATGACCGTCCCAGTTGTCGACTGTCTGGCACGGCAGTACCCCGACCTCCGCATTACCGTGGTGTCGCGTCCCTTTGTGGCACCGCTCTTCGAGAACCTACCCCAGAATGTGGACTTCTTTCCCGTGGATTTGCGGAAGGACTACGTGGGGCTGCGCGGACTGTGGCGACTGGCGCGGCAACTGAAGCGTCACGGCGTGGATGCTGTGGCGGATTTCCACAACGTGTTGCGAACCATCGTGATACGCCGCATCTTGCAATTCCACGGCCTCCGTGTGGCGCATATCGACAAGGGGCGGGCGGAGAAACGCCGTCTCGTGGCGCATACCTCCCACAAGCGGTTGCCTTCCTCCTTCGAGCGTTACAACAAAGTGCTGGCGCATTTGGGCCTGGACGTGACGCTCAACTTTCAGCGGCTTGCGCTGCCTGCTTCGCCCCTCATCGATGAGCTTTTAGGGCCGCGGGGAAAGACCGAATACCTCCTCGGCGTGGCTCCCTTTGCGGCGCATCGTGGGAAAATCTACCCCTCTGGAAAACTGGCTGATGCCTTGGCACTCATCTTGGAGCAACGCCCCAGCACGCGCTTGTTTGTCTTTGGCACGCCGCGCGAGATGGACACCATCCGCAAGGAATGGGACGACCGCTTCCCCCGCATCGTCTTCGTCTCCGACACGCTGCGCGGTCTGGGGCAGGAGTTGCAACTCATGGGCCGCCTCGATGCGATGATCTCGATGGATTCGGCCAATATGCACCTGGCCTCACTCGTGGGCTGCCCCGTGGTGTCGATTTGGGGACAGACGCACCCCGACGCGGGCTTTATGGGCTGGGGACAAATGGGCGCAAACCTCGTGCAGCAGGAGCTGTCGTGCCGCCCCTGCTCCATCTTTGGCAATAAGCCTTGCCGCTTCGGCGACTACCGCTGCATGCAGAAAATTTCGCCCAATATCATTGCGGCGAAAGTGGATGAAATCTTTACTGGAAAAAAGCCGAAAGAGATTGTTTAGAGGCCCTAGGAACCCTAGGGCTGCTAGGAATCCTAGGCTTCCTAGCCCAATCACTCAGAGAGCTCCATCTCGAAGGGCGCACCATGGCGGCGTATGTAGCGCTTCCAGAACTTTCGGCGGGCAGAAAGCATGCGTTGGCGGCATTCTGCGGGGGAAGCGTGGCGCGCTTCAGCATAGGCATCGGCCATCGCCTCGAAGAAAGGGGGCTGTCCCCAGAGTCGGGCGAAGTTGCGGCAACCCTCGGCCACAGAAACGCGGCCGAAGCGCATACGATTGGTATCGACAAGAGAGAAATGCGGCTCGCCATCGATAACCTCAAAAAGAATGTTGCCCGGCGAATAGTCGAGATGAAGAATTCCCGCCTCGTGAAGGCGCGCCGTGAGGCGGGCAAAACTGCGAGCCACCAACAGCACCTCAGGAGTGAGCGGCGCGGTGGCAAATTCATAGAAACGACGCGTGTAAGGACACTGCACGCTGACGAAAAAACTCTCCGCTATCAATCCTCCTTTTCTTCGTTCGAGATAGGCCACCGGTTCGGGACTATCTACCCCGGCCGCGTGCATACGAAACGGATTCTCATAGGCGCGTAAGCCTTTGGGGCGGCGCAGGAAGGTGTAGGCCACGCGCTGAAAAAAACAGGGCTGGCGAAACCGCTTCACGTTGAGCTCCAAATCCTCCCACTGACACACGTGCAGGGAGTTGCGGCTCTCGCGCAGGCTTCGCCCCTCGGCAAAGTAGGTGTCGATGTGTTCGAGGAAGGGACGTACCCGTTCGTATTTCGGATTGATGAGTAGTTTCATTGGGCAGTGTTGAAGATGAAAAAAGGTGCGCCAAGTCCCGACAAAGAGCGAAGACGGGTGGCAGCCACGGGCGAAGATCGGTGGGTACGCTGTCGTGCACACGCAGGTTGAGCTTCGCCACTGCGCTTTTCCCTTTCTGGCAAAAATAAAGAAGTGCGTGAAAAGAACCAAAATAATTTGGGAGAAATCATAATCTGGCTTAATTTTGCAGTGAAGAAAGGTAACTCGTCTTTACACTTTTTGGGTTATGCATGCCTTTTGT
>ERZ773196.1789-NODE-1789-length-11661-cov-4.514475_pt1 | contig 11661 bp, 19 predicted proteins | sample MGYA00581009_ERZ773196 | MGnify/ENA primary metagenome ERZ773196 (study PRJEB29015, sample SAMEA2738162) | human oral metagenome | biome: human oral; feature: human-associated habitat; material: saliva | place: China | collected 2243 ...
ACCGTATCGCTAAATACAACCAATTGCTTCGTATCGAAGACCAACTTGGTGAAGTTGCAGAATACCGTGGTTTGAAATCATTCTACAACTTGAAAAAATAATCTCTTAACGAGATAAGAGGCTGTAAAGCCTTGAAATTAAGCACTTTAGGCCTCTATCCTAGAGTGCTTTTTTGATTTTACTACCCTTTTTACTACCCCTGGGAGAAATTGGGTTAAGTAAGAGGGTCGTCGCAAAATGCGACACCCTTGTTTTTTTATAGATTGCTGATAGCTGCCTCAAAGATTGAGACGGCTTTTTTAGCCCCCTCTTGGGTGGCGTGAACATAGGTGTTTAGGGTCATGGCTATATTAGAATGCCCCAGCCTATACTGGAGGTCTTTAGGCTCAATCCCAGCGTAGAGCATGATAGTGGCGTGCGTATGGCGAAAACCATGGAAACTAATATCAGGAACGCCAGCAGCCTTAAAATGGCCTTGCAGCCTCTTTCTCAACATGCAGGCATAAGCGTATTTTGTAGTAAAAGGAGTAAAGACAATATCCTCAGACCGTCCTAGTTGCCATGATTGGACTTGTTGGCGGTTCTTGTATTGCTTGAGTAGCAAAACAGTAGCTCTATCAATCTCAATATCTCTTAGGCCAGCTTTTGATTTAGGCGTGTTTGTTTGCTGGTATCTGTTAAGTGTCTTAGATATGCTGATAGTGCCATTCTCTAGGTCAATATCAGACCATTCAAGAGCTAGAGCCTCACCAATACGGCACCCACTAGCGAGCAAGGTTTTATAAAGCACGTAGTCAAAGAAGTTTTCATAACTAGATATGTCTAGGCCGTCGAGGTAATCTAAAAACTGTTTTAGTTCTTGATTGCTGAAAAATTTGACCTTATGCTCTTTGTTTTGTTGCTTGCGTGGAATAATAACATCACGCGCAGGGTTATGCTGGATTACTTGCATAGTCACGCCATACTGAAGAATACGGCGGTTGATATTGTTTAGAAAGCTGTAGTTAGCATAAGCGCCTTTTTCGCCTCTATTGGCTCTGTCAGCCCATTTATTGACCTGTTGCTGAATAATGGGGGTAGTCAGCTTATCTAGCTTATAATCGCCAAATACGGGCAAAATATGAAGTCTAACGATACCCTCCATAGATTGCTGAGAGTTAGGCTTAATGGTATTCTTGTAACTCTCCCACCAAAGGGCTACAAGTTCCCTATAAGTGGTAATGGTTGGCTTTTCTTTGACACAGTATCCGTTAGCAGCAAAAGCATTGATAGCCTCTCTAGCTTTAATCTTGACACCCTTTTTAGTGTTGGCCGTGATTGTAGTTCTAGCCTTTTTTCCTGTTAGTCTATCAACTCCTAAATAAACGCTTGAGCGGTACACGATAGTACCGTTTTTCTTTTTGTATTCTGTAATATTCATGATCATACCTTTCTAACATCAGTAAGCAAGTATGGGATTTAGTTAAGTATTTATGAATATTAGTGTTTATATGGTGCTGAGCGTTACGAGAACGCCCTTATTTTCGTTTGTTTTAGGTGAGATGGTAATTTATATTGCCGAACCTTAAAATCGCTTAGAGAGCCTTTTAGGGGGTGTTTGCTTTGTTGAAATCCTCTAGGGCTTTCAAATCTTTAGCATAAGTCAATAATTTCTGTTTACTATCTTCAGAAAGTGCGTTGATTAAATCTCTTAATTCTGAATGGATAATGGAATAACCAATTATTTCAGAACTTGGGACACCGAAGTATTTTGATAATCTTTCTAGCTGTTCGCTAGTATATCCTCCATTGTTGCTTTCCCACTCTTTAATAAGGTCTAAAGGGATAGCCGTATCCTCTGATAATGTTTTTTGGCTGATACCTCTTTCTTTTCTAAGATTGGCTATGTTATCCTGCCAAACTAGATATTTAACAGGTTCTTGATACCCATAACCAAGTAAGATTGGAACAGATACTCCAAGTAAATCTGCTAGCTTTTCTGCTTTGTTTGGTTTTATATCTGTTTCTAAATTTTCCCAGCGAGAGACAGTTTTTACCGAGATATTGAGTTTATCAGCTATGTCTGATTGTGATAAACCTGCTTTTTTTCTAAGCTGCTTTAATTTATTCATAGTAATGCTACCTTTCAAAGAGCATTATAACACACTACGGCAAAAAAAGACAAAAAAGTCTGTTTTTTTGATTTTAATTCTTGACAAAGGACAAAAAAGTCTATATTATATAATCAAAATCAGACAAAAAAGTCTGATTAGAAAGGAGATATCAATGCTAATTACAACTGAGTTAGCTGAGAAAGTCCGTATCAAGCGCGCTAAAAATCAGCAAACAAAAAAAGCGGTCGCTGAAATCTTAGGAATTAAGCCTCAAACTTATACTAAGGTTGAAAATGGTGACTATGACGCTCCAAAGCGTATCTATCAGGCAGTTATGAGCTGGCTAGTAGAAGATTTATAAGATTTCTTGCTACCTTTCACTTAAAGAAATCTAAGCAACAAAAAAAGCCTTAGCAGTCGGCAAACTCACAAGGCTTTTCACTTAAACAACTAAAACCACAAAAGCAAGTATGGGATTTAGTTAGGTATTTATTTAATTATATCACAAAAATAGTGGTATGTGTTCAGATGGAGGGCGCTACCCCTTAAAAATGGACGGAGAAAAGTATTAGGTGCTGGTATCGGCATTAGGTGGCTGTAGATCCAGAGCAACCTAAACCACCCTAAGAAAATTACACACAGCTAGGCTATTATTTTGGCACAGGCTTACATGACCACAGGGCAACCTGGTAAGTTTGAGGCGGTTATCCGCTGGGAATAGTCTAGGCTGACAAAAAACGGCTGCAAGAAACATGTATAGTAAAGTCTTTTAATCACGGAGAAAGCCCACTAGGGCAACTACACAGAAAATAAAATACAATCGAGGAAGATATTATGACTGAAACAACTTATGACATTATCACTAAAAGTCTAGATAGAATTAGTAGAGAGTTGCACCTAGCAGACGAAAACAACGATTTTTCTAGGGTATGGCTTTTATCAGGACAATTAGGAGCGCTCAAAGAAGACTTACAGCGTTTGCTATGGGTTGAACTTCCAGAGTTAAACGAAGCACAAAAACTAAGGGTGCTTTCTCAAAAAACAACAGGAATGCTTTTCAATCCTGGTATCTTTGAATTTGACGCTATGAGACAAGCCTTTTTCAAAAGACAGGCTAAAACATTCTTTGAAACCGAAGCGGAACAACAAGCCTATATTACTTATACAGAAGAACAGTATCTAGGGGCTACTCTTAATCTCAAGGAAATTTATTTTAAAGCTAATCAAACTCAGCCCAAACTAAGCTATAAAGAAAATAAAATACAGGTACAAGCTGAATTTATGGAGGCTATGCAATGACAACAAATAAAAACTTTGACCTAGCAAAAGCACGAGCTGAAAACTTTGGCCAGTGGCTGAATGAAGCTTACGGTATCATGCTAGATTTTTCTCTAGAAGATAAATTTGACTGTTACAGTATCGAAGAACAAAATCAGCTAGAGCGAGTTTTAGAGGTCGTAACGGATTTTTCTGATATGTGGGAAAAAGGTCAAATTATAGTATCAAGTAAAGAAAGAGAGGTATAAAATGCAACTACTATCAAGAGAGGCAGAGCTTGAACTACTAGAGAAAGTGGGAAACCACTTAGAAAAACGGTTTGAGCTTGAGAAACAGCATAATGACGGCTGGGATTTAATTGCTAGAGCTGATTTACTAGATAAGCTAGGAATTAGTGGGACTACCCTTAATAACTGGGAAAAACACGGCTTAAAACCGTATCAGTCGCCATTTGAAAACAGCAAGAAAATCTATTATCGAAAAAGCGATATATACAATTTTCTTGCAGTGGATTAGGAGGGAATTGTGGCGGATAATAAAACTTATTATTATATGAAAATCAATAAAGATTTTTTTGATGATGATACAGTAAAATACCTTGAGGAGCAAGAGCATGGAAAAGATTTTATTATCTTGTACTTGAAATTATGTTTGAAGTCATTAGAAGATGAGGGACTATTGATAAGGTATGTTGGAACAAAGTTAATACCCTATGACACAGCAGCTATTGCCAAAATGACCGACACAGATATTGAAATAGTTGAAATGGCTATGAAAATTTTTGAAGAGATTGAACTTATCGAGAAGAAAGAAACAGGCGAACTTTTCATGTCTCAAATTCAAGAAATGATAGGAACAGATACCTATGAGGCGAGAAAAAAACGTAAGCAGAGAGCGAAAGATAAAGCACAAGGGGACAATGTCCCCCAAGTGTCCCCTAACAGTCCCCGATATGTCCCTGAATATAAGAGTAAAGAGATAGATATAGAGAAAGAGGTAGAGGTAGATAAAGAACAAAATCAATCGCCTACTCCCCCTCCCTTTAATCAAGACTTTGTAAATCTCTATAAATCTTTTGAGGCTGAAACTGGTAAACCCTTATCACCCATTCAGCAACAAGAATTGCAATATATGCTAGAAGATTTTAGCGCTGATGTTATTCATGAGGCATTGAGAGAGGCAGTAGGTCAAGGTAAGACTAATTTTGCTTATATTCAAGCTATTCTCAAACGATGGAAACAGGATAACCTATTGACGTTAGAGCTTATTAGAAATGATAAGGCAGCGCGTGAGGCTAAGAAACAGCAAAATAATTCAAAACCAGAACCACAAACCCGTGAAGAATGGTTGGCGAACTGGTCAGAAGAAAATCCATTTTAGAAAAAGGAGTGATAATATGCTAACGCAAGCAGAATTTATAGCAGGGACAAAGAAATTAGATAAACTATGCCCCATTCATAAAACTCAGTTAATGCAGCTTGATAGGGTTGTAAAAATTGCCGGGGAGGATAAACCACGTAAACCGTCTCCGTTTTGTCCTGAATGTGTCAAGGAGCAGAGGGATAAGCAGGAGCAGGAGGAAGTAGAAAAGCACTTGAACGCTAGTATCTATCAGAAAACCTACAACGTGCTTATGAGAGATAGCACGATCCCTAAAGAATTGAAAGAGGCTAACTTTGATAATTTCAATGCTGAGACGGCAGAAGAAAAGCAACTACTAGCCTTTGCTAAAGACCAGGTAAAGAAATACCTTGAGGGAATGACAGGGAACACACTTGTTACAGGCTCTACAGGCATAGGAAAGAGCCATCTAAGCGTTGCTATGGCTAAAGCCTTAAACGAGGGCTACAAGGAAAAGGGAGAGCCTAAGAGCGTGTTATTTGTCAATCTAACAGAAATCATTAAGCAGATTAAAGAGGGGTGGAATTATGGTAAAGGAGCAAGCCTTACAGAGTTTGAGGCAGTGGAGCGGCTGAAAAACGCTGATTTTCTTATCCTAGATGATTTAGGGGCTAAGAATGCAACAGTAAGCTCTAAAAGTGATTGGGAGCAAGATTTATTATTTGACGTGTTGAATAGCCGTGAGAACACGATTATTAACACAAACCTAAACGCTACAGAGCTAAAGACGGTTTACAATGAGCGGAATTATAGCCGTATCCTAAAGGGATTGGAGGGCAATTCTTTCAAGTCTTTCACTATCAAGGATAAGCGTTACTCAATCAACAACCTAAAGGCTAAAGTTGCTCAAAATTGAGTAGAGGTACACTAAAAAGGGTAGTAAAAAACGTTGAATAGCTGAGAATTTTAGCTGTATCAACGCTTTAGGACTACTGAGATTACAATAAGTTCAAATAAAGGAGTAGTAATATTATGATTAACATTCAGGAACAACACCATTTCAGTTATAAATTTGAAAATACTGAACATGCAAAGGCAAATAAAATAGCAGAGGTAGCAAGTATTGCAGTGCATGGTTATTTTATAGGTATTGGAGAAACTCTAGTAACAGAAACAACTATTAGTGGAGACGGGACAATCACAGTTAATTATCAAGGAGAAAGAGCAAGGGGTGCGGCCTTGGAGCGTATTTGTTTAGGCTTTGCTAACTACTATGAACAGACTACAGAGGGGGAAGAGGAATAGCATGGCAGTGAATATAGAACAGCTAAAAAATAAGCTAGATAAAGGATTTGTACTTTTTTCCAAAAATGGTATAATTAAGTCAGCTAAGTTACCTGAGTTTGGTAGTTTGATTATCACTGTACAAGACAGTGTGCCTATTCTCATGGAAACAAGGCAAAAAGAAAAAATTTAGCTGCTGACTAGAAAACTAGAGGCATGATATAAGGGTTTTATCACTCTTTGTCATGTCTCTTTTTGTTTTAGTCAGAGAAACAATAAGAAAGAGGTATATAACCATGACACTACAACAAATTAAGACACAAATTGACAATCTAGGCACTCGTAAACAACAGCAAATTGAGGCTTACGGAGCTATGAAAAAAGACTTGTTTGAGAAAGTTCGTAATCAACAAATGTATCAATCTGAGGCGGATTTACGCTTGGAAAACTTTAAGAAAGAGGCTGACAGCCTTTCAAATACAGAGTACGCTAGTATTATTAACAAGCTGGAGTTATTAGAGAAATCAGAGCTAGAGGTAATCAAATCAGAATATGAAACCGTTACGGCTGATAATGTTGCTGAATTGAGCTTGTTAGGCACTATGAAAGTGTCGGAGCAAGAACTACTAGGCTACTTGGAGAAATTCAAGCGTAACCCATTGGCTATTAAGAAATTACATGAAATCGGAGCGGCTAATAATATCACTCTACCTAGCTATATCTTGAAAGAGGATAGATTGGCCAACTTGTTACAGGTTTTCAAACGGTATGCTAAGAATTATCACGACACGCCAATTATCGACAGCAACGGCTCAGCAAGTGACCTGGCTTTTACGTTGGTTCTTGCTGGTGATGAAATGGCTACAGCCTTAGAAGAATATTCTAATCACTTTGATACAGCTCTAGGGCTTTCTGAGGGTTGAAGATAACTGATAAGCCTGCTCAAGTATAGAGTAGGCTTACATTATTTAACAAAAGTTTACATTTTTAGGAGGTAAGGTATGGGGGAGAAAGTTACACCCAAACAAGAAAAGTTTGCTTTAGCCTTGATGACTTGTAACACGATTGAAGAGGCTAGAGCAGCCGTTGGAATATCGAGAACAACCGTAAATAAGTGGCAGAGGGATATAACATTTAAGAGGTATTACAGGGAACTCAGGCTTAATGCAATGCAGCAAACTACAGCAAGACTACAATCTGTTAGTATGGAGGCTGTAGAGGTTTTACATGACTTGATGACAGATGAAACAGTGTCTCCATTTGTGAGGCAGCAATCAGCAAAGACTATCCTAGAAGTGGCTTATAAAGCTCATGAAACTGGAGATATTCTTGAAGTAGTAGAAGAAATCAAGGCGGAGTTAGTCGAAGATGAATAAACAGAAAATCATATCAGACTTAAAAAAACTACATTCAATGGTCAAGTCCAAAGGTACTGATGAATTTGTTAGAGCCTATTTTGACCAAGGGCGCAACTTATGGGCAATTCTTAAACCTGAAAATAGTTTTGGGGGAGATGTAGCGGAGTATCTAACTGATGAAGAATTTGAAAAACGTTTTGAAGTTTTTGAGGGAACATTGTTTTATCATGACCGTAGAGAATATGAGTAAAGTTCATTTTTGAACACAACCAACAGGGAGGTACTGCAAATGAATGTTGATGAAGTTAGAATTAAGCTAGAGGGAATTAAGTGGTTAGATGAAGAAATGAAAGGACTACAACTTGAATTACAGTACCTTGAGCAGGGGCTTTTTAAGAAATCGGTGCTTACACAAACAAAGGTACAGACTAGTAGGGTAAACAATTCTGAAAATGAAGTAGTTTATACTATTAAGCTAAAACAAGATATAGAGGAAAGGCTTGCTGAAATCATTTCAGAGCGTTTAGAGAGTTCAAGACTGATAGATAAAGCAAGTAACCCACTTGAAAGAGCTGTTTTGAGAATGGCTTACGTTAACCGCTTAGAAATATGGGATATAGAGAAGAGAGTGAACAGGTCTAAAACCACTATTTACAAAATAAAGAGAGATGGTATAGAGAGTATTGCTAAAGCTATGTAGTACCAAAAAATCATTGTTAACTTTTGACAATGTTTTCGAATAGATGTGTAGAGAGGTTCTGAGATTTCAGAATTTTGTGGAAAACACCAAAAATAAAAGTAATGACAAAATTCAATAATAAGTGTATAATTGATCATGTATAGGGTTGTGAACTATATAAAATTTTTATTAGGAGGCAAATCATGAACAACAAAACTACCTTTTTAGTTGCTAAAAATGATTTTATATCAGGTGTATCTAGAACTCTTGATATTGCATCCACAAGAAACAAGAGAATCTACAATACATCACAATCAGGCGAAGAAGCTGATAAAACGGCTATTTTAAACGATTGGTACATGATTGGTAATGACATTAGAGGTGCTTATGAGCAATTCAAAAAAGAAGTCAAAGCGCAAGTCTAACCAAGCAACGGTTCATCAGGTTACAGAATTTATTGAAAAACAACCAAGTGATGTCCAAGAAAAAGTTGTAAATGAGTTGATAGCTCAACGTATTGAAAGTATGACCTATTCTGGTCCAATACCTCATCCACAACTATTAAAAGAGTTTAATGATGTCATTCCTAATGGTGCGGATAGAATAATGACCATGGCAGAGAAACAATCTGGGCATCGTATTACTTTGGAAGAAAAAGTAGTCAATGCAAATAATAGAGATAGCTTTCTAGGTGTTGTTTTTGCTGGAGTGATTGCCTTGCTTATTGTACTAGGGGCGATATTTCTAATTTATAATAACAAAGATGTACAAGGATTTAGTTTATTGATTGGCGCCTCAGTAGCATATATTAGTGTATTCCTTAAGAGTAAGTCGAGAGATGACAAAGACCTTGAAGATAAAGAGTAAGAGCACCTAAACGGTGCTTTTTTTGTAAATTTTTGATATAATAATGTCGAGGAAATGAAGTAGAAAAATATCGGACGCACACGCACCCGAAAGGGTATCTGAGAGGTGGGGAATGTCCGTCCCACCATTTCCTATTGAGGCTATAAGCCTCTTTTTTAGAATTGAATGGGTGGATTTATGGAATTATCAGAGGCAATGGTGCAAATAGATAAGTTAAACCTGAGCAAGTCACCAAAACTTGTCTCGTCTCAGATGACAGATGAGGAGTTATCGCATTTGAGGTTTACCACATTTTCTAGTGAAGACGAGGAGGCTATTATGGCTGAACTCAAGAAACGAGGTTTAGCATTATGAAATACAGTCAGCAAGTCTTAGATATGCTAGAGCATGCAGTCAGTGGTCAGATTGATAATTTTTGGGATTTTTCCTTTAAGTTTAATGCTCTTTTCGGAGAAGATGAGGAGTTTGCTGAGGCTTGGGATAATGAAAATCCTGAAATGTTTGACGCTCTCAATGACTTTGAGCTAATGATGTTTTTAGAAGCACATGACCCAAGTGATAAGCAAGGATTTATCAATTTCCTAACACCTTACTATGAAAAGGCAAAGGAGCTAAATAAAAAGCACCTTTGACAGGTGCGATTTACTTGCTTACTGAACTCATCATTTTTTAAGTCCCTTTTTTGTTACCTCTTATGTTTCCTGTAGTTTTCCAAATGTAAAAGATTTTGAAGAAATTAAGTTAGATATTAAGGCGTCTTATGTCTATTTCTCTATATCTAAGCTTAGCAAGATAACTTGAAAAAATAAAACGTTGATTTAACAACGTTTCTGAGGACTCTAGGTTAAACCTAGGGTTCTTTTTTTCTATCCAAGGGGCAAGGAAGGGGCAAGATTATTCGTAATGATATTATCCAAAATATTGACCGCTTGGTCTTTCATGTTCCTAGTGACATGGGTATAGATGCTAGTAGTCACTTCCGAATCAGCATGACCAACTCTGTCCATAATAGTTTTTAGTGGCACGTTGTTTTCAGCCAGTATGCTTATCGTGTTATGTCTGAAGATATGAGGGGATAGGCGTTTGTCGATAGGTATTTCCAGTCTGGCATTAGCTCGTTGAAGTGATGCACTTAGGATGGTGCTATGGATAGGTTTTCCAGTATTGGTCGTGAAAATCTTATCACTACGATACCACTCTGGATTGGTTGATTCGCTTAACTCTCTCAATTCTAGTATCTGGTCAATGATTTCCATTTCACGATTGGTGAGGTAGGTAGTCCGATAGCTAGCGACTGTTTTTGTTCCTTCATTCTCTGGAATGTATCTGTTGAATGAGGTGTGGATATCCAAGGAACGTGTTTCTTTGTGGTAGTCTGAAACAGTTAGGCCAGCTAATTCACCGATTCGGCAACCGTTTAAAAGCATAAACTCACACGCTAGAGCATATCTCAACGTTATATTTTTTCGGTAGAGTTCTTTCAACAGTCGACTATATTCATCTGGTTCTAAGTATTTATTCTTGGCAGCTTGTTGTTTTTCGAGCTTATTTTTCTTTTTTGGAAGCCGTGCCTTCCTCGATGGGTTATCGGTTATAAGTTGTTGATCAATAGCATAATCGAAGAATGTATTTAGTACAGTCTTAGCACGATATTTCTGTGAATCTGTCCAATCTTCAGTATCTAACAGTGATTGGATAAGTCGGACATTGATATTTGATAAGATTGTTCCTTGTTCGATAGTGTCAGATATTCGCTTAACGGATGCTGCAAGGCTCTTGATTGAGCTTAACTTAATCTGCTTTTGGTGAAATCCCCACCATTCGTTGAAAGCACTATGGAATGATATATTAGTAGTGCTGGATGATTCTATTTTCTGGGCTATCTTATCATCAAGTAAACGTTGAGCTTCTTTCTTTGCTCGATTTGACCCACTGGATAGAGTTACAGATACCCGTTTCCATTTCTCAGTGTAAGTGTCCTTGTATCTTTCAAAATATTTATATTTTCCGTTTGGTAATTCTTCTACCCACATTGTCACATCTCCTTATTTTTGGTAAAATGGGTACAGAAAAAAGAAAACATAACCTTGTTGGTTTGCTTTACTGTTAGTGTGTTTTCTGTTTTTCTGTGATGCATATCCTCTACACTCTAAGTTTGGCGACGGTGAGTGTAGGGGCTTTTTTTATTTAACGTAAAAGTCGTTGTTTTTGAGCTGCGAATTCTTCTTCTGTAAGGACACCAGCATCCAGCAGTTCCTTTAGTTTAATCAGTTCGTCAGCAACAGATATGTTCGAGGCAATCTGTTCGACTTGGGGAGGTTGTTCGACCATCTGAGGTTGTTCAATGGGAGAAGTCTCTGCAATCTGTTCGACCGCTTCCGTTTGAGCGAGATTTTCGGCCAATATGCTACGTAATTTAACCTCTAATTCGGGATGATAAGGAATGGTCAAAACTGTTTTGAAAGGGTCATCTCTAGTCAAAACGATGGTTCTAGTCACTTGTTGACTAGTCACCGCCTCGCTCTCAATCGAGGATTGTTTCTTAGCCGTCAACGCACCCGCTAATGTTCCAGCTCCTGGCAAGAGGATAGTACCAACAGCTGCTCTAGTCATTACGCCCTTTCGCTTCTCTCTTCCGCTTGATTTTGTAGAAGTAACTTCCTGCACAGACTCATGGATCTGTATGTTTTTGATGGTGTCGTATTTAACGATCGTACTCATTCCCATCGAGCCAATGGAAATGACTCTCAAGTTATCATCC
>ERZ773196.1791-NODE-1791-length-11658-cov-4.610532_pt1 | contig 11658 bp, 10 predicted proteins | sample MGYA00581009_ERZ773196 | MGnify/ENA primary metagenome ERZ773196 (study PRJEB29015, sample SAMEA2738162) | human oral metagenome | biome: human oral; feature: human-associated habitat; material: saliva | place: China | collected 2243 ...
ACGAATAGTTGGGTAGACAACGGACGTTATTATGTAGGGCCTAGTGGTGCTTGGGTTAAGAATAAAGACAATGCTTACTCTGGGTATTACAAAGTAGTTTCACTATACATTCCAGTATATGATGCTAGTGGAAATATTTTATCACATGTATCAAAAGATACAATTTTATTTAGAGATAACAGAGCGAGTGTAGGGGGACGAATTCCTGTTCAGGTAGCGGGATTAACAGGCTATGTAAACTCATCGCAAGTTCAAGCGGTAAATTCTAGCACTACATTTATTCCAGATTATGTTAGTGATGGTAAATATGTCTACCACAGATATTCACAATATAGTAAAGTGATGGTTGCGCGTCATCATCAAGATATGGTAGTAGGAAAATCTTATTATTCAGCGGATGGAATTAATTTTGGAACTTTCAAATTAGAGCATCCATTCCAATTCAGCAATTTGAAATCAAAAACAAATTATACAGCAGCAGATTTAGATAGATTGTATAGCTTAATGGGAGCTAGCGACAGTAGATTAGCTGGCAAAGGAGCTACATTTAAAGCTGCTGAAGAAAAGTATGGTGTTAATGCATTGTACTTAGTTGCACATAGTGCTTTAGAAAGTGCGTGGGGAAGAAGTAAGATTGCTAGAGATAAAAATAACTTCTTTGGTATTTCAGCTTATGATAACAATCCATATAATGCTGCTACTAAGTTTGATAATGTTGATGCTGGTATTTTAGGTGCAGCACGTTGGATTAATGAGAAATATTTATCAAAATCAACATATCCTGCTCGTGGAGCTTATCTTGGAAATAAAGCTGGAGGAATGAACGTTAACTACGCAACAGCACCATATTGGGGTGAATCAATAGCGAGTATAATGTTTGCTGCTAATGAAAAATTAGGTAGAAAAGATGGATAATATAAGTTTAGCTAGATTAGATTTTAATCTAGCTTACTTTTTAATGAGGTGAAGAGAATGTTAGTATCGGTGGTAGTAGGTCTTTTGAATGAGGAAAAATTCCTACCAAGATTGATAGAAGATTTTAAAAATCAAACTTATCCCCATGACAAAATGGAGTTAATATTTATTGATGGCATGTCAAAAGACACAAGTTGGCAGATATTAGAAAATTTTAGGCAGAGTAATCATGATTTTTATAACGTGGTTTTGTTAAAAAATCCTAAAGTTATCTTATCTGCTGGAATGAATGTGGGCATAAAAGAAGCAAGTGGCGAATGTATTTTAAAAGTAGATTGTCATTCGCATATTACAGACAACTTCATAGAAAATAATGTAAAAGTTATAGAGGAAGGGGAGTATGTGTGCGGAGGACCTAGACCTAATATTATAGAAAATAAAGATAATCTTAGCAAAACGTTACTTTTGGTAGAGGAAAATATGTTTGGTAGCGGAATAGCTAATTATAGGAAAGAAACTTCTAAAAGGTATGTAAATTCAGTTTTTCAGGGAATGTATAGAAAAGAGGTTTTTGAAAAAGTAGGATTGTTAGATGAAAAAGTAGGGCGCGTGGAAGATAATGAACTACATTATCGTATTAGAAAAAATGGTTATAAAATAAGATATAGCAACAATATATTATCTTATCAATATACTCGCCCGACAATAAAAAGAATGTTGAAACAAAAATATTCTAATGGTTATTGGATAGGAAAAGTTAGCCATGTTTATCCAAAAGCTTTTTCGATTTTTCATTTTATTCCCTTAGTTTTCGTATTGGCGATTATTTTTAGCCTGTTAATGGTTCCATTCACTAAACTATTTATAGCGTTGTTAAGTAGCTTATATTTAATATTTACTTTGATGATTATGCTGATGACAATTATAAATAATAAGTTTAATATTACGTTGTTATTAATGCCTATACTATTATTTTTAATCCATGTATATTATGGATTAGGGACATTAGTTGGTTTAGTAAAAGGATTTAGTTGGAAGAAAACATATTATAGTAAGTAACTAATTATAGTAAGTAACTAAGAAAGAGAGATAAAGAACTGTAACGTATCTCTCTTTTAATTGTAATTAACTTGTAACGTAGTATAGATAAGAAAGATGATATAATATAAGGTGCATTAGTGTAAAGAAAATAGTAAATGTAGGAGAATAAGAAATTATGAGAAGTAATTTGAAATTAGGGTTAGGATTTTTAACAGTCTTAGCAACACCATTCGTAGTAGGAGAAGTATCTGGTAACGAAGCACAAGCAGCACAAGGCTGGGTACAAAATGGGAGTGCATGGTACCATTACAAAGATAACGGAAGTTTAACGAAAAACGCTTGGGTAGGAAACTACTGGTTAGGTGCAGATGGCCGTATGATAACAAACAGTTGGGTAGATAACAATAATTACTACGTAGGAAGTAATGGAGTATGGGTTAGAAATGCTAAAAAGACAGGTTGGGTACAAAGTGGAAGTACATGGTATTATTACAATAGCCAAGGTCAACTAGAAAGAAATAGATGGATAGGAGACTACTGGGTAGGCACTGATGGTAAGATGGCCACAAATAGTTGGGTAGATAACAATAATTATTACGTAGGAAGTAATGGAGTATGGGTAAAAAATGCTCAAAAACCAGGATGGACACAGAAATCAGGTTCATGGTATCACTACGATAATAAAGGTAATCTAACAAAAAATGCGTGGGTAGGAAACTATTGGCTAGGCTCAGATGGTAAGATGGCAACGAATAGTTGGGTGGATAATAACAACTATTATGTAGGTAAAGATGGATTATGGGAAAGAAATGCTAAGAAGCCAGAAGAGAAGAAAAGTGGTTGGGTATCAAATGGAGGAGTTTGGTATTACTACAATAAAGAAGGTCAAATGGTAAAAAATGCATGGGCAGGAGATTACTACTTAGGTTCAGACGGAAAGATGGCAGTAAAAAGTTGGATATATGACAATGCATATAAAGCATGGTATTACCTAGGAGAAAATGGAGTTTACAAACGAAATACATGGATAGGAAACTACTGGGTAGGAGCTAATGGAAAGATGGCGACGAATAGTTGGGTAGACAACGGACGTTATTATGTAGGGCCTAGTGGTGCTTGGGAACAAAGCACAGGTAAATCAGCTACTGGTAGGGCTAGTCTAGATAGTGTTCTAAACATTGCCCGCAATTATCTTGGTGTTCAATCAGGAAGTGAAGAACACAAAAAAATAGTTGATGCATATAACTCTGTTAATCCTAAACCTGTAGGCTATACTGCAAAATATTCAGACGATTGGTGCGATATCTTTGTGACAACGGTATTCCAGCAAGCTGGACTTAGTCATTTAATAGGTCGTGAGTGTGGAGTTCAACGTCATATTGGAATATTGGAACAAAAAGGAATCTGGAAAGGAAAAACACAACCCAAAGTAGGAGATATAGTAACATTCGATTGGGATGGTGGCGGTTGGGCAGACCATATCGGTATAGTAGAATCTGTAAATAATGGAGTAATTACTACTATCGAAGGGAATTCAGCTCAATATGCAGGAGATACAGCGCCAACAAAAGTAAATAGAAAAACTTATAACTGGGACTCTCGTTATATTAAAGGATATGCAAGACCAATGTACTAAAAATTAAGTTTTTTAAAATTAAAAAGGTGAATTTTGATTATTATCAAGTTCACCTTTTCTAGTGACAAGAATTTGTTAAAAATTTGAAATCATAGTATAATATAAAATGTTATAAAATAAATTTTAAATTTGAGAAGGTAGGAGGTGTACGATGTGAAGAAGTTTATTGGAATTACTTTTATTTTTGTTCTATTTTTTGGTAGTGCTACTCAAATAAAAGCAGAATGGTTAAAGGATCAACAAGGTAAATGGACTTATTATGAAAATATATCAAATCAACTTGTTTATGAAAATAAGAATCTAGTTGTACAACCTACTGAATTTCCACAGTACTATCAAGCGGATGCGCGTTGGGGCGATAAGAGATATGGGATATCTAATATGAAAATTACTGGTTGTGTGCCTACTTCTTTAGCAATGGTAATCTCTGGATTAGTGAAAGATGTTACACCTGTTCAGGTGGCAGATTATATTTATGATACTACTATGGAAATGAATACTATGTTTACAGGGACTTCAAGTCTAGGAGCGCGGGATGCAATTACTTACTGGGGTTTAAAATATCAAGTAATTGATTCAAAAGAAGATTTGATAGCAGCGCTTAAAAGTGGGAAGATAGTTTACGGAGCAGTTGGTCACGGAATTTTTGTTAAAGGGTATAGTACACATGCAATAATACTTAGTGGCTATGATCACGGTAAAACAAAAGCGATAGATCCGGATAATATGAGTAAGACAAATCGTTGGTATAGTGTTGATGATATTTGGAACGAACGCAGTCTAGAGTTAGAGGACAATGCCGTAGGGGGCCCTTTTATGGCGGTTTACAAATAGATTTTAGTAAAAAAGCTTAGGATAATATTTGCTCTATCCTTCAAAAGTTAGACTTTTTGAGGATTGTTAATTATCCTAAGCTTTTTATTATATTAATTTTAGTTATAAAATTTTTTATTCATCAAATCCGTTTGGATGTTTACTTTGCCAACGCCATGAGTCTTCACACATACGTTTAACATCATATAAAGCTTCCCAACCAAGTTCCTCTTTTGCTTTTGTTGCATCAGCATAACATGCAGCGATATCTCCTGCACGGCGAGGGCCTATAACATAAGGTAAGTCACGGCCAACAGCAGCTGAAGCACTCTTAACTATATCTAGAACAGAGTATCCAATACCTGTACCTAGATTATACTTAGTAAGACCGCTACCTTTTTCTAATTTTTTAAGTGCAGCTACGTGACCACGTGCTAAGTCTACTACGTGAATATAGTCGCGTACCCCTGTTCCGTCGTGAGTATCGAAGTCATTACCAAAGACATTAACTTTTTCTAATTTTCCAACAGCAACTTGCATAACATAAGGAAGTAGGTTGTTAGGAATTCCTTTTGGATTTTCTCCTAAATCTCCGCTTTCATGTGCTCCAATTGGATTGAAGTAACGTAAAAGAACGACGTTCCACTCGTTATCTGCTTTATAAATATCACCTAGAATTTCTTCTAGCATTAGTTTAGTACGCCCATAAGGATTAGTTACTGATAATGGGAAGTCCTCTCTAATAGGAAGTGAATGAGGATCCCCGTATACAGTTGCAGAAGAACTGAAGATAATGTTTTTACAATTGTTTTTCTCCATAACACGACAAAGTGTAGTAGTTCCTGCAACGTTATTGTCATAATATTTAAGAGGTATCTGGCATGATTCTCCAACTGCTTTTAACCCAGCGAAGTGAATTACTCCAAAAATATTTTGTTCTTTTTCAAAAACTTCGTTTAATTTTTCTTCATCACGTATATCAACCTCATAAAAAGTTACTTTTTTCCCTGTAACTCGCTCTACTACTTCTAAACTTTTTTTACTAGCGTTGTATAGGTTATCTACAACAACTACTTCGTTTCCATTATTTAATAATTCAATACAAGTGTGAGAACCGATAAATCCAGCTCCCCCTGTTACTAAGATTTTAGTCATATCAATTTTATTCTCGTAAATACGAGCCCTTTCTATGATTTATATTTATAATTTTAAAGGAAGGAAGTATAATTGTCAATGAAAAGTCGGCGAGGTACAAAGATTATAGAGAATATAAGTATTTTTATGGCTTCATTTTAGTTTACAATCCTTATGAAGTATAGTAGAATCTAGTAGTAAATAATAGTGGTTATTTTAGGAGATAGATTAATGAGAAAAAATATAAAATTAGGAGTCGGATTACTAACAGTTTTAGCAACTCCGGTAGTTATAAATACAGTTGATGGTAACGAAGTACAAGCAGCAAGTGGTTGGGTAAAAAGTGGCAACACGTGGTACTACTATAATACTCAAGGGAAAATAGTTCAAAATACATGGGTAGGAAACTATTGGTTAGATGCTGATGGTCGTATGGTAACAAACAGCTGGGTAGATAACAATAACTATTACGTGGGAAGTAATGGAGCCTGGGTAAAAGATGCCAAGAAACCGGAAGAGAAGAAAAGTGGTTGGATACAAAGCGGAAGCACGTGGTACTACTACAACGCGCAAGGACAAATGGTAAGAAATGCATGGGCAGGGAACTATTGGTTAGGTGCAGATGGTAAGATGGTTGTAAGTAATTGGGTAGATAACGGACGTTACTATGTAGATTCAACTGGTAAATGGATACCTAATTACGGAAAAGAAAAGAATGCCCAACCACTAAATATGCCTCAATATTATCAAGGTGATTCTCGTTGGGGAAATAAATACTATGGACTTTCAACTATGAGGAATACAGGATGTGTACCAACATCCTTAGCTATGGCCTTTTCAGGTTTAGGAAAACAAGTTAAACCTACAGATGTGGCAGATGTAATTTATTATAATACTAACGAGTTTAACAAGCGAGAAATAGGTACTTCAGGTAGAGGAGCGGCTTATGCAATTCGTCATTATGGGTTCAACTATAGTGTAATTCAATCAAAAGAACAATTAGTTCAAGCATTGCAAAGTGGTCGTCCAGTATTTGCGGCTATGGCGAATGGTTATTTTGTAAAAGGAAATTATTATACTCATGCGGTAGTTTTAAGTGGCTACCAAAATGGAAAAACAAAAGCAATGGATCCAGATAATGCTTATACTACTGGAAAATGGTATGATGTAAATAATATTTGGAATCAACGTAGCTTTGAACCATCTGATACAGTAATGGGTGGATCATTTATGATGATAGGAAATAACTAATTAATAAAAACTAGTCTAAAGTTTGATAAAATATCAGTTAAAAGTTAGAGTTCTTGTCTAATTTCTAGATGATAATAAAAAACCAAATTTTTAGGCTGGTTTTTATTTTGTATTAAAAGTAAGTATTTCCGCTAGCTTTTCTATTTCGATTGTTGCTAAATAAGGGTAAAATTGGTATACTATAGAGTATAGAACTTGTAGAGCGAAGGAGTGTGCTAAACTTATGGTATATAACCACAGAGTTATTGAGAAAAAATGGCAAAAATATTGGGATGAAAATAAAACATTTAAAACATTAGATGATCATACTAAAGAAAAATTTTATGCATTAGATATGTTCCCTTATCCATCTGGAGCGGGGCTTCACGTAGGGCACCCAGAAGGATATACAGCGACTGATATTTTAAGTCGTTATAAAAGAGCAAATGGATATAATGTTCTTCATCCAATGGGGTGGGATGCATTTGGATTACCTGCTGAACAATATGCATTAGATACAGGAAATGATCCGAGGGAATTTACCAAACAAAATATTGATACATTCCGTCGTCAAATTAAAGAACTAGGATTTTCTTATGATTGGGATTGTGAGGTAAATACAACTGATCCTAATTATTATAAATGGACACAATGGATTTTCAAAAAACTTTATGAAAAAGGACTTGCTTATGTTGATGAAGTGCCTGTAAACTGGTGCCCTGCATTAGGAACAGTACTTTCTAATGAAGAGGTTATTGATGGTAAGTCTGAACGTGGAGGACATCCTGTTGAGCGTCGTCCAATGCGTCAATGGGTGCTTAAAATCACTGATTATGCAGAACAACTATTACAAGACTTAGATATTCTTGACTGGCCTGAAAGCCTTAAAGCAATGCAACGTAACTGGATTGGGAAATCTGTTGGTGCGGAGATTGATTTCAAAATAGAAGGAACAGATGAAAGTTTCACAGTATTTACTACACGTGCCGATACTGTCTTTGGAGTATCTTACTGTGTACTTGCACCTGAACATAAACTTGTTGAAAAAATTGTCACTGAAGGACAAAAAGCTGCAGTAGATGAGTATTTAGATGTTGTTAAGCGTAAATCTGATCTTGAAAGAACAGACCTTAATAAAGATAAAACTGGAGTTTTCACAGGTGCTTATGCAATTAACCCAGTAAACGAAGAAAAAGTAGAAATTTGGATTGCTGATTATGTACTTGCATCTTATGGAACTGGAGCTGTTATGGCTGTTCCTGCACATGATGAGCGTGACTTTGAGTTTGCGACTAAATTTAATCTAGAGATTACTCCTGTTATCGAGGATAATGGTGAAGTAGTAGTACCGTTCTATGGTGATGGGCTACACATCAATTCTAGATTTATTAATGGACTTAATAACGAAGATGCAATCGCAAAAGTTATTGAATTTTTAGAAGAAAATAATGTTGGACGTAGTAAAGTTACATATAAACTGCGCGATTGGTTATTCTCAAGACAACGTTATTGGGGAGAACCTATTCCGATTATCCACTGGGAAGATGGAACTATGACAACAGTACCCGATAGTGAGCTTCCACTATTGCTTCCTGAAACTGATAATATCAAACCTTCAGGAACAGGGGAATCACCACTTGTGAATATCGAAGAGTGGTTGAATGTAGTTGATCCTGAAACTGGTAAAAAAGGTAAACGTGAAACTAACACAATGCCTCAATGGGCTGGTTCTTGTTGGTACTACCTACGTTATATCGATCCACACAATGATAAAATGTTCGCGGATCCAGAAAAATTAAAATATTGGTTACCAGTAGATGTTTATATTGGTGGTGCAGAGCATGCGGTGCTTCATTTACTATATGCTCGTTTCTGGCATAAAGTTCTTTATGATTTAGGGCTAGTACCAAGTCGTGAGCCATTCCAAAAACTATTCAACCAAGGTATGATTCTTGCTGAAGGAAAAGATGGGCGTCCAGAAAAAATGTCTAAATCTAAAGGTAATGTAGTAAATCCTGATGATATTATCGTATCTCACGGTGCTGATACATTACGCGTTTATGAAATGTTTATGGGGCCATTAGATGCATCTATAGCATGGAGTGAAAATGGTCTTGACGGATCACGTCGTTTCTTAGATCGAGTTTACCGTTTATTCGTTGATGAAGAAACAGGCAAAGTAAACGATAAAGTTTTAGATAAAGATAATGCTGAATTAGAAGTTAGCTACAACTACACTGTGAAAAAAGTATCAGAAGATATCGAAATTCTTGGTTTCAATACTGCAATTTCACAACTTATGGTATTTGTAAATGATTGTTACAAAGCTGAATATATTCCACGTAAATATGCATTAGGATTTATTCAACTTCTTGCACCATTTGCACCACACTTAGCAGAAGAAATGTGGGAAATCTATGGTAATACTGAGTCAGTGTCATATGTAGCATGGCCAACATTTGATGAAACAAAACTTGTAAGTGATACAGTAGAAATAGTTGTTCAACTTATGGGTAAAGTTAAAACAAAACTAGACGTTAAAAAAGATTTAACATCAGCAGAATTAGAGCAAATTGTTCTTGCTGATGAAGAAGTAAAAGCGCTAATTGAAGGTAAACAAGTAATAAAAGTTATAGTTGTACCTGGAAGATTGGTAAATATCGTAGCAAAATAGGAGAGTAATAATGGAAGAATTAATCTATAATATTGTAAGTGAAATAGTTGAACATAAAGACGAAATCAAAATTGAAAAATTTGTTAAAAATGCGCGCGAGCATTATATACTAACTGTTCATCCAGATGATTGTGGTCGTGTGATTGGAAAAAAAGGAACAGTTATTAATGCAATTCGTACAGTATTAAACTCAACTACATTTAGCAAAAAAGTTTATTTAGATTTAGTCGAGTAATATAAATAGGTTTTACAATAAAAATCCGAAAGGCTACGAGTTTTTCGGATTTTTTGTTTTAATGGGATAAATAAAAAAGACAGAATATTTTTTCGTGTATAATAATCATTAGGAGTTTTTGGGAGGGTGTTATGAAAGTAAGAAAGATGATAGCTGCTGATGCAAAAGATATGGCAAAACTTCATATAGCAACTTGGAGAGCAACTTATAATAATATTATGCCAGTAGAGTTTTTAGCTAATCTCTCAGTTGAAAAAATGTCGAAAAATTTAGAAAAGATTATTGTTAGTGAAGATATAACGGCTTACGTTGTAGAAGATACTGGAGGTCAATGTTTAAACTCTGGGTATAGTATTGTTGGAGATATTATTGTAGGTAAAGCACGCGATGATGAGTTAGGATATAGTCATGAGATTTTTGCTCTAAATATTTTACCAACTCATCAAAAACAAGGGTTAGGGAAAGTATTATTAAATAAAGCGCTCGAAAACCTAGCTTTTTGTGATAAAATATATTTGAAGGTTGTTCTAGAGAATTATAATGCTCGAAATTTTTATGAAAAACAAGGCTTTGTCGATACTGAAAAAATAATAAAATCGAATTTCTCTAGTTTTATTTTGAAAGAATGTGTTTATGAATATAACTTTTTATAGGAGGCTGTATTATGCAGGAAGTTGCTAAAGGTTATTTGATAGAAGATGATAATGTAAGAATATTATTTACTAATAGAACAGTTGATGCTAAAAACACTACTGATGTTAAAAATCTTTGCGAAGATTATAGTTTTAACTATGATAATTTAATGTACAATACTCAAGTGCATGGAGCAAATGTTAGAATTATAAAGGCTATAGACGATAGAAAAAACAATGGTGAAAAAGCGGATGGGCTAGTTACTTCTCTAAAAAATGTACCTCTACTTATTTTCACCGCAGACTGTGTGCCTTTAGTTTTTTACGATAAAGAGAAAGAGGTTGTGGCGTTGGCGCATGCTGGCTGGCGAGGAACTTATGATAATATAGCCGAGGAAATAATAGAAATTTTGGTAAATGACTATAGCTGTGAAAAAGAAAATATTAAAGTAATAATAGGACCTTCAGTATCAGGAGATAGTTATGAAGTTTCGTATGAACTGGTAGAAAAGTTTGCAGTTCATAAGATAGATAATTATTATAAAAAATATGGAGATAAGTATTATTTAGATTTGTGGATTATAAATAAAGGATTATTAAAAAGAGCAGGAATTCTAGATAAAAATATTACACTTGCAAATTTCTGCACAGTAAAAGATAACAATCAGTTTTTTTCGTATCGCTTGGACAATGCTACAACGAAGAGAATAGGGACATTTATAGAATTGAAGTAATATTATATATTAAGAAATGAGGAAATAGCGTGGATAAAGATATAAGATTAGTAGAACAAATAGCGACATTTAAGAGACTTCCGAAAGATGATAGTCGCTGGCGAGTAGCATTTTACTATATTGCAAAAGAATTTTGGGATTTAGAAGAAGTTTTTGTAATAATAGATAAGGCGTTATATGAGGAGCAGGGGTTGAAAATTCCGGTATTTAGAGAATATAAAGAAGCTCAAGGATTTCAGATTTTCTCAAATTATAACAAAGCGTATGAATTTGTTGAGAAGCAAGGGGAGTTATTTGTAACAGAGAATGGTAAGAAACTGATTGGGCGTATACGTAAAGGGGCTTTTCATGAGGTGTTTGTTCCGTTTTTTGCTGAACAAAAATTTAATTATCTTTTAAATGAAGAAGAGAGCTTATTTGCAGATACATTTGAAAGATTGCTGATGGTGATGGAAGCAGATGAGAAATATATAGTAGATGAAGAGCAAGAGCAATATTTAAAAGAAGGAGATATTCAGAAATTTTTTGCAGATATATGCGCTAAGTATATAGTATTAGTATAAATGTTTAATGAATAAAGCATAATAAAACACCGAAAGCTAGATATGAGGGAA
>ERZ773196.1793-NODE-1793-length-11652-cov-34.383634_pt1 | contig 11652 bp, 7 predicted proteins | sample MGYA00581009_ERZ773196 | MGnify/ENA primary metagenome ERZ773196 (study PRJEB29015, sample SAMEA2738162) | human oral metagenome | biome: human oral; feature: human-associated habitat; material: saliva | place: China | collected 2243 ...
CGCCTTCTGGTGCCCAGACGGCTACTTTGGCTTCTCCATTGACGCGGATCCAGCCAAGTCCAGAGATGACGAGGTCCGTCTTGTCCTTGATGGTAAACTCATGAGAAACCAATGGTGGGAAGTCTTCTTTTTCCTTACCATTAGGAGGTGTTAACAAGCCACCGACATGCTTATCATAAAAAGCCGTCGCTCCTTCGAGTTTGGTTCTGTGAAGCTTGAGTTCGTTGTCAAAGAAGGCTGTAAAACCTTGCTTTTCTCCCTTGATAAAGTCAAAGCGTCCCAAACCACCTAAGAAGAGGGTTTGCTCTGGATTGAGCTGGTAGGTCTTGGGTTTGATTTCCTTTTTAGGACTGACATACTTGAGGTTTTTAGCGGTCAAGTAGTGAGCCATCTGGTGGCGATGGATAATCCCCGGTGTATCGTAGATGTAGGATCCATCGTCCAGTGGGATTTCGATCTTGTCCAGTGTCGTTCCTGGGAAGCGAGAAGTTGTAATAATATCCTTATCCCCAGTGATTTCTTGGATAATCGCATTGATGAGGGTCGATTTCCCTACGTTGGTCACACCCACCACATAGACATCACGGCCTTTGCGATGCTGCTCAATCTTTTCCATCAAGTCCTTAATGGCACTCTTGTTTTGGGCAGAGGTGAGGACCACATCAACAGGACGCATCCCTTCTTCGTGGGCTCGCTCCATCAACCAATGGGTCACCTTGTTGTCCTTGACAGACTTGGGCAGGATATCCTTTTTATTTCCGACCAAGAGAACATCATTTCCTGCTACAAAACGAGGCAATCCAGGAATGACGGAGCCATTAAAGTCAAAAATATCCACTACATTGACCACGAGGGCATCACTATCTCCTACTTCGTGAAGCAATTTTAGGAAATCATCATCTGTCAGATGCACATCTGTAATTTCATTGTAGTGACGGAGACGGAAACAGCGTTGGCAATAAACTTCGCCTGTTTCCAATCCCTTTTCAAGAGCTGATTGGGGAGTATAGCCTAGTCCCTCTTTGTTTTCTGTCTGAATGGGCGCTCCACAGCCAATACAGAATAATTCTTCCATTCTTAAATTCCTTTTTTGTATACAATCGGACCATATTTTTCGGCCATTTGCTTCATCACACGGCGTTCACGCGCTCGGTTGATCTGGGTCTTGATGGAATCATGCTTGACCAAAGGCTTAACCAAAATCGAACGAATGCCCGCCCGATGAGCAGCCCGAATATCGGTCATTAGTTGATCCCCCACCATGACCACTTCATTTTTCTCATAGTGGAAACGCTTGAGAGCCCGATCAATCCCAAAGGTAAAGGGCTTGAGTGACCAAGCTTCATAGTCAATATCAAATTTCTCAACCGCACGTTTGACCCGTTTAGGACTATTATTGGACACCACGATGACCCGAATCCCGCCATCACGAAGGTCATGCAACCACTGACGCATTTCAGGAGTTCCATCCGGATTATTCCAAGCAATCAAGGTATTATCCAAATCCACAAGGACCGCCTTGATGCCCTCTTTTTTCAAGTCTGCAACGGTGAGATCGTAGGCCGCTTCCACCGCAAAATCTGGTTTGTAATTTTCGATTGACACGTTGTTCTCCATTTTTTATATTCTCTTCATTGTAGCATAATTGGACGTATTTTGCACTTGCTTCATCGCCCCTATTGGAAAAAGCATCTGTTGGTTTGTTCTCTAAAATAGACAAAATCGTTACAAACTATCAAAAACATGATATAGTAGAAGAAAAAATACATGGAATCGTTATGATAGCAAAAGAAAAAAAATTGAGGGAGGTTTCTCCTCTCCTCCAAAAAATCATCAATTGGTCCTCCATCATTGGAGCCCTTGCAACCCTTGCTTTCTGTATCTGGGCCTACTTTGCTGGTATCCTCCAATCCAAGGAAACCTTGTCGGCCTTTATTCTCCAAGCAGGCATCTTTGGACCTCCTCTCTTTATCCTTCTTCAGATCCTTCAAACAGTGGTCCCTATTATCCCCGGCGCTCTAACATCTGTCGCTGGTGTCTTTATCTATGGCCACATCGTTGGGACCGTTTATAACTACATTGGAATTGTCATTGGCTGTGCCATTATCTTCCAGCTCGCAAGAATGTACGGGCCTAAGTTTGTCCAGTCTATGGTCAGTCAGAAGACTTACGACAAGTATATTAACTGGCTCAATGAAGGCAAACGATTCGATCGCTTCTTCATCTTCATGATGATCTGGCCCATCAGCCCTGCAGACTTTCTCTGCATGTTAGCTGGTTTGACCAATATGACCTTCAAACGCTATATGACGATTATTATTTTGTGCAAGCCGATTACTTTGGTCATCTACACCTACGGTCTCACCTATATCATCGACTATTTCTGGCAAATGATGTAAAAAGAGAGTGGGACAGAAATCGGTAATTCGTAAGAATTCGATTTCGTCGTCCCACCTCCGCACAGTTGAGTAGGGCTGTAAAAGCTGATGAAATCAGCGTAGTAGAGCCCACTCAACCACTGCGTCTTGCTCTACAATCCAAAGACAATTGAGAGGCTAGGACTTTTGTCCCAGCCTCTTTTATTTATAGAATCCCTTTTTCCTTTTGAATAATGAAGTCTTTTAGGGTGATGAGGAGGACTGCTAACAGAATCATGCCCATCCCCAAAAAATCAATGATAAAGAAATGTTCCTTCATAATGACAAAGGCAAAGAAAACCGCCGAAATCGGCTCAAAGGATGCCAGCAAGCTTCCTTTAACAGCCCCTACCAGAGAGGTCCCTTTCAGAAAGGCTGTATAGGCAAAAATCGTCCCAATGACCACCAAACCAAAAAGAGCCATCCAGGTATCCAGTCTGTAGTTTCCAGAAGAAGAAAGAAGACCGCTAAAAGGGAGCATCAAGATTCCTGGAATGGCCATCCCAACTCCAATTACCAGCATACTTCCCCATTTTTGAATCAATTTAAGAGGTAAAATGATATAGAGGGCATAGGCAAAGGCTGACACCACTCCCCAAGCCAAACCTTTGGGATTAATGGCCAGATGGTTGACTTGACCGTGTGTTGCTATTAAGAATGTGCCACCAATCGCTAGAAGCATCGAAACCACTTCTGCTAGTGTAGGGGCCACTCTATCCTTGACACAGGTATAAGCCAAAATACCCACTGGACAGAGATACTGTAACACAGTGGCTGTCCCAGCATTGGATTCTGCAATCGCCTCTAAATAGGTTAGCTGAGTCAATAACAATCCTAAAAAGGCAAAATTAAGGAGCGGAAGGTAGGAAGATTTATCTTTGACAAAGGCCAAAAACTTCTCCTTATCTGCAAGGCAGGAAAGAATAATAAGGACAATGCCAGAAAAAAGTAAACGAAGATTTGTTAAGCCAATAGCCGAAAATCCGTGAACCATTAAATATTGCCCGCTGACTCCGGATAGTCCCCAAGCAATCCCCGCTATTAAAGTAATCAGAGTCCCTTTTAGAGTTGTAGACATGCTGCCTCCACAGATTTTTTTTACATCCTAATTGTAACACAAAAATCAGCCCAAATGGGCTGATTTACTGTAGGATTTAAAAAGTATTTTTAAGGGCCTATCTAGAAGAGATTAGTCTTCTTTTCTCCCTTTCTTAGCCATCCCTAATCCGAGACTACCTAAAAGTAGAAGCCCGGCCAAGCTGGTGAGGTTGGAGCTCGCTTCTCCTGTTTGAGGAAGCGCGCGGGCTGGACTTGCTTCTTCTCCATTTTCAACTGACACGGAGTCATGATGAGGAGCTAAAGCTTGAACCTCTGTATTTTCTTTCTTTTGAGCAAGAAGCTGTGGCGTCGGTTGAGCAGTTTGCGAAGGAAGGACTTTCTTTGGAGATGGAGATACCGGCGTATGGTATTCAGGACGATCCGGGAGAACAGGATTTTCAACTTCTTCCTTAGTAGACAAGCGCAAGATAGTTGCTGTTAATGCATCTAGTCGAAGGCCTCTTTCTGTCCAAGAAATTCCTTTTGGATCAGTCAAATTGATAACACCTGCACGTTCCCCATCCACTAGAACATCCGCATTTCTAAAGCGTTCTAGGTCAGTTCCTAGAGCAAAATCACGCGCCTTGGTATCTGCATTGACCAATACTAAGTATACTTCTCCATTGCTTGCAGTGATTTGGTAACCAATCACCTGATCCTCTTCTTCCACACCATTCTCACCTGGAATTGTCAAGAGCTTGACGCGGCTCTTCACTTCTTCCATGTTATCCATCCGGAAGGCGTCTGTCGACTTACGAAGGGCAATCAATCCTTTGGTGAAGGCGCGAGAACGCGTATTCTCTGGATAGAGGGCTTCATTGGTTGCTTTTTCCCAATCAAAGTGGTTGACGGCATCACTTGAGTCATAGGAATCATGGATAAAGTAAGGGTAGTCAAATGGTTTTCCATTTTCATCTACCAACAAATGAGATTTGTTTGGAACCTTGTCATCAGAAACTGGCGTGCGGTAAGCTGGATCCTTGAACTGCTTAGTCCGACCATATTCTTGACCAGAATGAAGGAAAGGTGTGCCTTGAGCTGTCAAGACAAGCAGATTTCCGAGACGCAAGCGACGATGGATCTCTGCATTATTAGCTGGAATGCTAGGATCTTTCTTGATAGACTGAGCGATAATATCAAAGAGGGTCAAATTATCGTGGGCTGCAATGTATTGGATAACATCACCGGGACTATCTGCCTCAAAGTTGGTTGGTTGTGCGATGAGATTCTTAAAGATAGTTGCAATCTTCCGTTTTCCATTGGTGATAAAGGCTGGTTGTCCCTCATTTGGATAGCCCGATTTTAGATTGTTACGAACATCATCTGAGAATACTGCAACCGTGTCTGTTTTCTTCATCCAGGATTGGTCTGCTGGTTGTACAGGACTGTTTTCATCACCTGCATAGGTCACCCAGCCTTCTCCCAACATAATCAGATTTGGGTTCAGAGCCCGGGCTGCCTTGTAGGCTTCTTCGATAGAGGCTGCATCATGGTCGCCCATCATATCAAATCGGAAACCATCCACCTTGTAAGTATCCACTAAATACTTGATCGAATCGACCAATACCCGTTTGGACATGTAGTGGGTTGTTCCCAAGCGTCCACCACCAAAGCTCGTCCGAGGTGTACCATCCGCATCCATGAAATGGTAGTAATTTGGCTCGATATCTTCAAAGATGTCGACATTCGCTGTATGGTTATAGACAACGTCTAGTACCACTCCCATTCCACGTTTGTGAATTTCATTGACCAAATTCTTGAATTCTTCAATTCGTTTTTGAGGATTGCTTGGATCGGTTGAGTACATCCCTGACAAGGCAAAGTAGTTCTGTGGATCATAGCCCCAGTTGTAGTTGCTATTGCTTGAGGCATACTCTAACAAGCGCTCACTGTTTTTTAATTCATTGACGTGGTAATAAGACAGGACTGGTAAGAGTTGAACGTGCGTTACCCCAAGGTCTTTGAGGTAATCCAATTTTTCAACAAAGGAGGCAAAGGTCCCAAATTGACTCTTAAGCTCTGATGCCAAAGCCGGATCAGAAGTGAAATCTCGGACATGGGCTTCATAGATGATAGCATCTTCCCGTTTCTTAAAGTTTGGAATGGACGCATAGGTTAAGTCACTCGGACCTAATCTACTTGGATCAACAAAGGCTGCTTTTGCTACCTTATGGACATCATCTGTCTTGGCCAATTCACTGTTCCAAGCTGCCAACGATTTGGCATAAGGATCAAGGACTGTGAAGGTTTTCCCTTGGCGTTCAATTTCATACTGGTAGAAATAGCCGGTATAATCTTGGATTCCCAGTCCTGAATCACCTGAAAGAGTCTGCTTCCAAGTGCCTCGCTCCCCTTTTTCCAGAGCCACACGGCCAACTAGTTTTTCAGAATCCTTCTTATCATAGACGACAACAGATACTTTGTCCGCACTTGGTGACCAGAGGGTGAGATCCACTTTTTTCCCAGCTTCATGAAGATGTGCTCCGAGAGTCCCATCATACCTATAGGCTTCATCCTTGAGGCGCCAGTTCATTTTGGTCGTAAAGCGGTCATTATCGTATTGAACGGTATAGGACTGATCAACTTGTGAGAAATCCCCCGTATAGGTTACTTTCTTGCCTTTCTCATCTAAAAGCAGGTCCGAGATGGTGACAGGATTGCCCTGAGCATCCGTGATTTTGGTCCGCTTGAGCAACTCCTCTTTCTGTGCTCCTGCCAAGGTCGAGAAGCTGGCTTCAATTTTTTCTTTACCGACATGTTGAGCCCCCGTCATACGGATATCGTTGACATAGTATGGGTTGGTGTAAACGGTCGGATCATCATCCCGTAAGAAGATCTGGCTATGGTTCTTTAAATCAGTAAATTTATAATCTTCTTGTCGAATCTTCACATCGTCTCCAGACTTGCTCTCGTCCAATAATAAGAAACCGAATTCTTTTGCAGCTTCCTTTAGGGGGATATCGATGTAACGACCATATTTCCCTGTCGCTGTAAAATCTGTCCCATCTGGCCAGGCGGCACTGCTCGGATTCTTTACATCTCCCCAATACCAGAGAGATTTTTTGTCATAGTTGCCATCTGTCCGGTAGTAATTTACTCGGACAGTTCCCTCTGCTTGAGGCTGATAAGAATAGACTTTAAATTTGTCGTCCAACCAAGCTTCATTCATTTTTGGGGAGAGCAATTCAATTGACTTGTCCCCTGTGATATTGTCCCCTTTAACATTGTTGATGAGGAAGCTAATCTTCTTAGCCTGCTCATTTTTAAGCTTGACATCTAGATAATAGCCGTAGTCATCTGTCTTTGCATCCTTAAAGGATTGGGCACCTGTCGGCCAGTTTTCAGATGGTTTTTCAACATCATCCCAGGTCCAAAGGCCTTGCGTTTCCTTGTTTTCTTCCGGTAGCTTTTTCACGTGAATCCGGATAGTCTGATCAGCAATCGGCTCCTCTGCCTTCTCAGACTTAGGAGCTACCACCTCTTCAGTGACTGCGCTTACATTTTTAGGCGCTGTGACACTTTCATCCGCCACTTTTGGGGTTTCGCTTGTCTCAGTCTTCGTAGCTGGTTTCACCTCAGATGAAGAACTCACCTCTTCATTAGAAGGGCTTGTCACCACTTCTGAGGCTTGTGCAGGGGTGTTGATGGCTTCATCCGCACTGACCGGACCAGCAAAGGCCGTTAATAAGGCTAAACTTGTCGCAATCGCAACCGAACCAACACCATTTTTCAATCGACGAATCGCATAGACGATTTGTTTATCGCCTGTCACAGAAGGTTTCTGTTTCATAAATGTCTCCTTAAAATGATTAGTGTTCAACCAGTATAGCATGTTAAAATTATTTATGCAAGCGTTTTCGTAATTTATACTACCTTTTTCTATTGTTCTCCCTCATTAAAAAAACCAGCCCAAATGGACTGGTTATATTCTAAATGTATGGTAGATCATGGCTCAACCAAAATCTTAATTTGGGCCTTATCTTGTGTTAATTCAACAAATCCTTCTTCAACGATATTTTCCAATTTAATTTTCTTGGTCACCAATTTTTCAGCAGAGAAGTAGCCTTGTTCCATCAATTCCAATACTTTAGGGAAGATGTGACGATAAGCGATAATCCCTTTGAGGGTCTTTTCTTGAATGGCGAATTCATTTGGATTGATGCTGGCTTCACGTTCCCAAATAGAAACAACCATACACTCACCAGCCTTATGCACAGCTGCCAAAGCTTGTCCAAGAACAACAGGAACCCCTGTCACTTCATAAGAAACATCCGCTCCACCATCCGTCAAACGATGAATGGCTTCAACGATTGATTCACCTTCTTCTGGGCGAACCACAATGGCACCCAATTCTTCAGCCTTAGCTTGGCGTTCAGGAGACAATTCAACCGCATAAATTTTCGATGCTCCAGCTGCACGGAGAGCTTCCACAATCAAAAGACCGATTGGGCCCAAACCAAAGATAACAGCTGTATCCCCAGTTTTCAAAGCAGACTGACGAACTGCATAAACGGCAACAGCAGCAGGTTCTGTAAGAGCAGCTTGTTCATAGCTCAAGCTATCTGGAATCACATGGACCAAATCTCCATCTAGAACACAATATTTAGCAAAACCACCATCTGCAGCAAGACCGACAAAATTCAAGTTTGGATCGAGGTTATAATCACCAATTAAATTGTGTTTTGCCAAAATAGGTTCAATTGTCACACGATCGCCAACTTTGACACGAGTCACATTGCTTCCAACCTCAACAATTTCTCCAGCAAACTCATGACCGAGGGTCACGGGTGCTTTTTGACCAGAATAAACATGCTCTTCTGTTGGAATGAAGATTGGCCCATCCAAGTATTCATGCAAGTCTGTTCCACAGATTCCCGTGAATTTGACCGCAACCTTTACTTGATGAGGTTGTACTTCTGGGACTTCCACTTCCTCGATACGAACGTCCTTTTTGCCATGCCAGCGGGCAGCTTTCATTGTTTCCATGTGTTTCTCCTTTGTATTTCCATAACTTACATTTTTCCCTTTCAGGAAAACCGACAACTACATTGTAAGCCTTTTCACAAACTTTGTCAAGATGGATTGAAATCTTAAATGACTATTTTCCATTCGAAAATAGAAAAAATTTTTAACCCACTTATTAAGTACTAAAAAAACAGACACCTAAAGGTGCCTGTTCCTTTTATTCACTATCCTTCAACTTTGCCAATTCTTGGGCAAGTAACTTAAGGGCTACTTGTGGGTTGGCTTGGCCTTTAGTTGCTTTCATAAGGAAGCCTGTGAAGGCCTTATCTGCATTCCGCTTCCCTGACTTGAAGTCAGCTACGGCTGCTTCATTGTCTGCAAAGACTTGGTGGATGATTGGGATCAAGACTTCAGGATCTGAAATCTGTACCAATCCGGCTTTTTCAACGTATTCACGCGCACCGCCACCATTTTTCGCCAAGTGAACGAAGACTTTCTTGGCAATCTTAGATGAGATGGTACCATCTTCGATGATGGCAATCATTTCTACCAAGTTTTCTGGTGTCAATTGGATTTCTTCAAGAGTTTTGCCTTCTGCATTCAAGAATTGCGCCACTTCTCCTTGGAGCCAGTTAGACACTTGTTTAGCATCTCCACCAAGGGCTACCGCTGCTTCAAAGAAGTCAGAGGTCACTTTAGTCGCTGTCAATTGGTTGGCATCATAATCAGACAAGCCAAGCTCTGCCACATAGCGAGCCCGACGGTCTTTTGGAAATTCTGGCAACTCCTCACGCATTTCCTCGATCCACTCGTCTGAGATTTCAAACAAGGGAAGGTCTGGTTCTGGGAAGTAACGATAATCCGCTGCCCCTTCTTTGACCCGCATAAGGATGGTGCTCTTGTTGGCTTCATCGTAACGACGTGTTTCTTGACGAATGATCCCACCTGAACGCAAGATTTTCGCTTGACGCTCCACTTCATATTCAAGACCCTTACGGACGTTTGAGAAAGAGTTCAAGTTTTTCAACTCCGTCTTGGTACCAAATTCCTCTTGACCATATGGACGAAGGGAAATGTTGGCATCCACCCGCATGGATCCTTCTTCCATCTTCACATCAGAAATACCTGTGTACTGAATGACTTCTTTCAGAGCTGTCAAATAGGCATAGGCTTCTTCAGGAGAACGCATATCGGCTTCAGATACGATTTCGATCAATGGCACCCCTTGACGGTTAAGGTCAACATAAGAGAAACCGTCTGTTCCATGCGTGTTCTTACCGGCATCTTCTTCCAAGTGAGCCCGTTCAATCCCGATTTTCTTGGTTGAACCGTCTTCCAATTGCACTTCAATCCAACCGTTATAACCAATTGGCTCGTCAAATTGCGAAATTTGGTAGGCCTTTGGATTATCAGGATAGAAATAGTTCTTACGGTCAAAGTGCATGTGCTGGTGGATATCCATGTTCAGCGCCAAGGCAGCCTTGATTCCAGCATCCACAACACCCTTGTTCAAGACAGGAAGTACCCCTGGGAAAGACCAGTCGATCACATTGGTATTGGCATTTTGCTCGTTCCCAAAGTGAGCAGAGGTTGGTGAGAAAATTTTTGAGTTTGTATTCAATTCAACGTGGACTTCAAGTCCGATGACTGTTTCAAAGTTCATTAATTGTCACCTCCGAAAATAAGGGGTTGTTGCTTGTGGTAATCCGTCGTTGCTTCAAATGCTGCTGCGGCTTGATAGATCGTTTCTTCGGAATACTTAGGACCAATCAACTGCAAACCAACTGGCAGTCCTTGGGCAAAGCCTGCAGGAATCGAAATCCCTGGTAGACCTGCCAAGTTAACTGGAATGGTCAACAAATCCGCCAAGTACATTGCAACTGGATCATGGCTGAGCGAATCCAAATCAAAGGCTACACTTGGTGCTGTAGGACCTAAAATCAAATCGTAATCCGCAAAGACTTTTTCAAAGTCTTGGATAATAAGGGTCCGGACTTGACCAGCCTTCTTGTAGTATGCATCGTAGTATCCTGATGACAAACTAAAGGTCCCAAGCATGATCCGGCGTTTGACCTCATCACCAAAACCTTGGCTACGAGTGTTGACATAGATATCGTCCAAGTTCTTAGCATCTTCCGCACGGAAACCATAACGAATGCCATCGAAACGTTGCAAGTTTGAAGATGCTTCTGAAGAAGCAATGATGTAGTAGACAGCAACCCCGTATTTAGAATGAGGCAAGCTGACTTCTTCAACTGTTGCTCCCAATTTTTCAAAGTGCTTAGCCGCATTAAGGATGGTTTCTTTGACTTCTGGGTCAATTCCTTCCCCAAGATATTCTTTCGGAAGGGCAATCTTCATACCTTTGATGTCTTGACCAATCTTAGAAGCATAGTCTGCTACACGTACTGGTGCAGAAGTTGAATCTTTAACATCTTCGCTAGCAATGACATTAAGCAAGAGGGCATTTTCCTTAACTGTTGGCGCAAAAGGACCAATTTGATCCAATGAGCTACCAAAAGCAATCAGACCAAAACGGGAAACCGTTCCATAGGTAGGCTTGAGTCCAACAATCCCGTTAAAAGCAGCTGGCTGGCGGATAGAACCACCTGTATCCGAACCAAGGGACAAACGGACTTGACCCGAAGCTACAGCTGCTGCCGAACCACTGGATGAACCCCCAGGAACCTTGCTGTGGTCCCAAGCATTCTTGGTTGGTCCATAGTAAGAAGTCTCACCAGATCCACCCATGGCAAATTCATCCATGTTGGTCTTCCCGATGACAATCATATCTTTAGCTTTGGCATTGGCAACCGCTGTCGCATCAAAGATCGGCTCGTAGTTGTAGAGCATTTTTGAGGCCGCAGTCGTCAAGATGCCGTCAGTAGAGATGTTATCTTTGACAGCGAGTGGGATCCCAGACAGGAGGTTGTCAGCATCGATTCCTTTTTCGTCAATAGCCTTGGCTTGTGCAAGAGCAGCTTCTTCAGCTACCGTCACAAATGCATTGACTGCTTCTTCACGCGACTTAATATCGTCAAGAGTCGCTTGAGTCAATTCTGTTGCTGAAATTTCCTTAGCAACAAGGAGATTGTGCAACTCTTCAATGGTTTTATTGTTGAATGACATTAGGCATCTCCTCCATCTTCTAGGATAGCTGGTACCTTGATGT
>ERZ773196.1795-NODE-1795-length-11641-cov-4.186259_pt1 | contig 11641 bp, 6 predicted proteins | sample MGYA00581009_ERZ773196 | MGnify/ENA primary metagenome ERZ773196 (study PRJEB29015, sample SAMEA2738162) | human oral metagenome | biome: human oral; feature: human-associated habitat; material: saliva | place: China | collected 2243 ...
TGAAGGCTATGATGAGCGGATCAAGACCTTGGTGACGGACGAGATTTCGCTAGGTGACTATGTCCTGACCGGAGGAGAATTGGCGGCTATGACCATGATTGATGCGACAGTTCGCCTGATTCCAGAGGTTATTGGCAAGGAAGTCAGTCATACAGATGACAGTTTTTCGTCTGGACTCTTGGAGTATCCTCAGTACACTCGTCCTTACGACTATCGGGGCATGGTTGTTCCTGAAGTCCTTATGAGCGGCCATCATGAAAATATCCGCAAGTGGCGTCTCTATGAAAGTCTGAAAAAAACCTATGAGCGTCGTCCTGACTTGCTGGAAAACTATGAATGTACAGCCGAAGAAGCCAAAATGTTGGAAGAAATTCGATCCAATAGTAGGGATAGTGAGCACTAGTTCTTTCTATAAAATAGTAAAATTTAGATACCGATTTCTCAAAGCCACGTTTGTGGCTTTTTTATTTGGATGAAGGGCTGGAAAATTTTTGAAAAAATTCAAACTTCCTTCTTGACAGGAAAAATAAAAAGGAGTATTATCTTAACTAGTTAATAAACCAGTTAACAAAAGAAGCTATTTTTTAAGCAATTCTTGGCAAAGAATGTTTTGAAAATAGTTATTTCTTTGAATGATTGCTAAACTGGTTAAGGAGTTGAAATGAAAATCAAAAAAGTTTTGATAGGTTTAAGTCTAGTCTTACTGGGGCTTGCCCTTGCTTCTTGTAGCAAAAAGGAAGCAAGTGGTGCTGGCAGCAAACGTGGGCTCAATATTGTCACGAGTTTTTACCCGATTTATTCGATGGTCAAAGAGGTCTCAGGAGATTTGAATGATGTCCGGATGATTCAGTCAGGCGCAGGGATTCATGAATTTGAGCCGTCAGCCAGCGATGTAGCGGCTATTTATGAAGCAGATGTCTTTGTGTATCATTCACGGACTTTGGAATCTTGGGCCGGCAGTTTGGATCCTAGTTTACAAAAGTCTAAAGTAGCGGTCGTAGAAGCCAGCAACGGGATGCAGTTGGACAAGGTGGCCGGCCTAGAAGAAGTGTCTGCTGAGGAAGGGATTGATGAAAAGACCCTCTATGATCCACATACTTGGCTAGATCCTGAAAAAGTGGCAGAAGAAGCGCAACTCATTGCTCAAGAATTGTCCAAGCTAGATAGTAAAAATGCGGATACTTATCAGAAAAATGCTCAAAAATTTGCAGAGAAGGCAAAGGCCCTGAGCCAAAAATACCAAGGAGTCTTTAGCGGGCTAGATGAAAAAACTTTCGTGACCCAGCATACGGCCTTTTCTTATCTAGCCAAGCGTTTCGGTCTCAGGCAACTGGGTATTTCAGGCATTTCGCCTGACCAGGAGCCTAGTCCAAGGCAGTTGACGGAGATACAAGACTTTATCAAAACCTATAAAGTCAAGACGATTTTTGTCGAGAGCAATGCTTCTTCTAAGTTGGCTGAAACCTTGAAGAAGGCAACAGGAGTCAACCTAAAGGTGCTGAATCCTCTCGAAGCAGATCCTGAAAATGATAAGACCTATCTTGAAAATTTAGAAGATAATTTAGAAATTTTAGCCAAAGAATTAAAACATTGAGGTGATGTATGAAAAAGAAATCTATTATTAGTTCAGTTGCGGTACTAGCTACACTAGGTGTGTGTGGTTATGCGATCATGCAGTATCAAGCAGATAAGCCACAAGAACAAGCAACAAATCGTGTCGCTTATGTAGAAAAGAAATCTGCAAATAAGCAGGACAATAAATCTCAAAAAGCCGAGAAATTGACGCCTGAGCAGATTCAGGCCAAAGAAGGCATTACTGCTGAGCAGATCGTTGTCAAGATTACAGACCAAGGCTATGTGACTTCACATGGTGATCACTATCATTACTATAATGGCAAGGTTCCCTTTGATGCAATTCTGAGTGAAGAGTTGATTATGCGGGATCCAAATTATCAATTGCAAGAATCAGATATTGTCAACCAAGTGAAAGATGGTTATATTATCAAGGTTGCAGGCAAATATTACCTCTATCTGACCAATGCCAAAGAAACCAGCAATGTTCGTTCTGTTGATGAAATTGCACGGCAAAGACAAATTCATCCTAGCAAGGAAGAAGGCGGTTCAGAAGCTAAATCGACCCAAACTGTTAGCAGAAAAACGCAAGATTTCAGTCGTTCAAGTGCCGCTTATGCTGCAGGAAAGAGAACCTATCAAGCAGAAGGCACTGCATCGAGTCGGAGCAATGGCGCTTATACAACAGATGACGGCTATGTTTTCAGTCCATCTGATGTGATTTCAGATACAGGAGATGGCTTCCTTGTGCCACATGGCGGTCATATGCATTATATTCCTAAAAGTGATCTGTCGCCAGGTGAGTTAGCGGCAGCCCAAGCCTACTGGGATTCCTTGCATCGAGGCAAGCAAGCAGCTAGTCCAGCTGAAAATCCTAATACAGGGGGAGAAGCTTCTGCTCCTACAGCTAAAGCATCGGAAAATCAACATGCAGGAACTGGGACTAAGCCAGCGCATCAATCTGACAAGGGACAGACTGCTAAGCCAGCTCAACCGTCCAAACCTGCCCAAGCGGATGCTGGGCACGGAACCAAACCAGCTGAAAAAGCAGAAGATGCACCATCAAGTTACCAAACCTTACTTGAGAAACTCTACCGTACACCAAAAGAAAAACGCTATGTTGAAAAAGATGGTCTTGTCTTTGATCCAAGCAAAATCGTTAGACGGACCGCGGAAGGAGTGGCCATTCCGCATGGAAATCACTACCACTTTATCCCTTACAGCAAACTGTCTGCCCTAGAGGAAGAAATAGCTCGGAACATTCCTGTTGCTGGTCAGAAGACTTATCCTAAGGCTGCTGCAAGTACACCAAGCCAGCCTAGCCAACCAGCAAATCCAAGTCAGCCAGCCAAACCAGCTGATAAAGACGAGCACGACCATGGTTTCCATGCTGAACATGTTATCTCAAAAGATGAGGAAGGTTACGTTGTCCAACACGGCGGGCATGCACATTATTTCTTCAAAAAAGATTTGACCAAAGATCAGATTGCAGCGGCAGAAGCCAATCTGGCTAAGCACAAAGATTCAAGTCAGTCCAGTCAAGTCAGCACAGAATATGACCGTTTTTCTCGTGACGCAAGTGACGAAGAGAAAATCGCTTATATTTCCAAGACTTATGGCGTACCGCGTGAAGCGATTAAGATTTCAAAAGGTTTCTTTGTCTTTAATAATCCGGATCAAGACTACGATCCGACGCATATCCACCCCTATGCTGTTCGAAAAGAGCACGTTCGGATTCCTCTAGAAACTGGAAACCCAGAGCTGGACTTCCTAAACGAGCTTTATACAACAGCACTGCGTTCAGGTCTGTCTCCATACAGTATTCAGGTTGAAAATGGTCAGTTTGTCATTCCGCATGGCGATCACAACCACTACATCCGTGTCCAATCCAAAGGATTAAATCTGGGCTTGAAGAATAAAATTCCAGCCTTACAATCAGCTTATCAAGCAGGAGGCTATGATGAAAAGGCCGTTCTTGAAAAGGTGGATGCCCTCTTGGCAGCTAGCCGAACCATTTATGCTAAGGACTTGCTTATGCAACGTCGAATCGAGCTAGCTCTCGGTAATTTTGTAGAAACCATGAAGCAATTGCCAAGCAACTCAACAGAGGGATATTTGGCAAGCCTGGATCAATTTGATAAGCACTACATTCATGTTGATGAAAAAGCGAAAACGGAAGAGCTGACCGAAGTTGATAAAAAATATCAAGAATTGGTTGACAAGATCAAACGTTTGGAAACAGACAGCTACAATGTGAATAAAACCAGCTTGCTAGGGGAATTGCAGACAGCTAAGGTAGAAAAAAATGAAGCTAAGATGGCTGATATTGAGCAGCTATTGGCAAGTCTGCAAGATTATCAAGACCGGACAGGAGTGATTTCCGTCGAGTATCTTAAAGCTTTCTATCTTGCAGTTGATGATGCTCGTTTGCAGCCAGAACTTCGTAAGAAAGTTGCTGATTTGACGCTCAAACTTTATAAATCCCAAGCTTTTATCGAAGCGGTCGATCTGAAAGCTCTTTTCTTGGAACTCTATCAAACTAAGCTCGAAGTTGATAAGGCTCTGGCAAGTGGCGAGGCTGCTTCAGCCAAGGATAAAACGGTTCTGGATACCGAAAAGCTGGACGATCACAGTTATAAGACGGCTATCTATGGTTTCTTGAAAGAATTGTACGGAGAATTTGCACCACAGCCTACAGAGGAAATCTCAGAAGCAACTCTCCAAGCTCTCTTCCAAAAAGGTCAAGAACTTTTGGAAAAAGTAACGGATTCGACTCTGCAAGAAAATTATCAAAAGCAACTCGCAGCACTTGGTACTGATTTGCAAGAAGTACGAAAAGATAGAGAAACAATCTTAGCAGAAACAAAAACGCTCTTGACCCAAATCGTTGAAACCTTAAAGGAACAGCAGGCATCTGCAGCGCTCAAGGATAAAGAGATCTATCTTAAAATTTACAATTTGCTGATGTCTGCCCACAAGATGCTTGAGGAACAACAGGGGACAGATGAGCAATTTGCCAAGGTAGATGGTTTATTGGATAAATTATCCGATCCAAGTGTGGACAAAGCAGGCTTATTAGCCGAAGCAGAAGCGTTCTTTAATCAGCTTCAAGCAAACAAGCCAGCTCCGACTGAAGCCAAAACTGAGACGGAGGCCAGTCCAGTTGAGGAGACTAAAGAAGAAAAACCTAGCGAGGCTTCTAAAGAGACTGTGGAGGATCCAAGCTCACCAGCCACTCCTGAAGTAGAAAAATCAAATTCAGCAGCTCCTTCAGAAAAAGAGGCCGAAAGTCAAGTGACATCAGAAGCAAATAAGCAGTAAAGAAATTTTTTCTAAATAAATGGAAATGAGGAGCGGAAGAGGCGAAAAATGCTTTAAATCCGCTCTATTTCTATATTCTCAGGATGGAGCGTTCGATTTTTGTCATAAAATTGTAATAAAATTTCTATTTAAATGATATGGTTTTGACTGGTTTAACCAGTCATTTTATGTTAGTATTATAGCATAGGACTGATTGTAAAATGATACATGTGCTATTAGAAGGAGATGTCTATGGACAAGAAAATTGGTAAATCCGTTGTAGCAACTGGCATTGCAGCGACAACGATTATTTCTGGTGCGCTTAGCCATCAGGTAAAAGCGGATGAACTCGTTGAGTCAACGGCTACGAAACCAAAGGCAACAGCAGTTACCGAGAAACCAATTACGACAGCGGATGTAGCAGAAGCGAAGGAAAAAGCAGATGCTGCCAAGAAAAATGTAAATCAGCAACAAGAGCAAACTAAGAAAGCTGAAGCAGACCTTGAAGGAGCCAAAACTGCAGTTTCAGAGGCTCAAGAGAAAGTAGCTACAGTTACTGAAAATGAAAAGGCAGCAACTGAAGAAAACATTTCTCAAGCAGAGAAGAGTGTTAAAAAAGCTGAAGAAGAAGTAACAGCAAAATCAGAAACTGTCAAAGAAGCAGAAACTGCAGTTCAGGAAGCAAGTCAAGCAGTTAAAGACCAAGAAAATACAATCGCTGGCCAGCAATCATTGGTAGATGTGGCAGAATCTGAACTAAACAAAGCTAAAGAACCAGTTCATGCAGAAACTGCTGCTGTAGAAACTGCTAAAAATCAGGAAAATCAAGCTCAAACAGCTGTGGAGCATGCTAAAAATGAACTAGCAAAAGCAGAACAAGAAGCAACTGCTGCGCCACAAAATCAAGCAGAAATCCAAAACAAAATCAATCAAACTCAGGCTAAGTTAGAGCAGACCAAGCAATTGATTGCTGCAACAAATACAGAGTTGGTGCATGAACAGAAAAATGCAAGTACAGCACCGGTTGATTTACGAAATACGACCTATTCGCAATTCTTAGAGAATCTTCGAGATAATTCGAACAACGAAGCTGTAAGAAATGCTGCAGCTGACGCTTTAGCCCTTTACAAACGTGGTCAGAATGAATTCAAGATCACGGTTGGTTCAGATCCATCTAGCCCAGCCAGCTTGGAAAATAACTTGCAGGCTTTGGAATTGGTTAAGGCTATCAATGCTTACCGTCGTAATGCGGGTCTCCCAGAGCTTTTGGTGGATCCATATGCCAATGTTGCCAGCCAAATTCAGACCTTGTACTTTGAAAAGGCTAACTGGCACATGGGCAAGCTGATTGGCAATGAAAACGTAGCCATCAGCTTCAATCCTCAAGGTGCGGTTAATTTCTGGCATAGTGAAAAAGCCTTGTATCAGAAGATTGCTGCTCAATACGGCCTGCCAACTGATGAAAGACAACTGGATGCCAATGCCATTTATATGAAGGTGGGGCCTAACGTCTTTGCGCAAATCGGTCACTATGTCCAAATGATGGATAACAAGGCCAATGCAATCTCTGCTGCCTATGACACTCATCCAAATCAGTTTGGAACTCCATACGGAACTTCAGAAGTTGGATTCCATAATGTTCGGAATTTTAATCAAAGAGTTAATAATGGCACACTGCTAACAGTTGAAGTGATGGAGAAACTTCTTCGCAGTGGCGGTAGTCGTGGGGCTGCTTCAAGTGCCAATGTGACAGCCTTGAAGAATCGTTTGGCAGAGTTGCAAGCGCAAAAAGTTAGCCAAGAGTCCAGCCTGAATCTTTTAAATAATCAGTTGACAGATTCATACAAGGCACAGAAAGATCGTGCAGCTGCTGTTGTAAAAGCTAAACAGAATCTTGAAGCTGCTGAGAAAGCCTTAGCTCTGACTCAGCAAAACTTGTCAGATAAAAAGGCTGCTTTGAAATCAGCGACAGCAAGAATCGCGTCTGCCCTTTCTCCATATCAGGCTAAATTGCAAAAAGCTCAGGCAACCTTAGTAGAGGCTAAGAATCAGCTCGCAGCTTTGAAGACGGCTGAGGAAAACAAGAATAAGGACTTAGAAGCAGCTAAAGCTGAATTGGTAGCTGCTCAAAATCGTGTAGCAGCGGCTCAGAAGAAAGTTTCAGATCTGAAAACAGCTCCACAACAATTGGAAAAAGCTAAGCAAGACTTGGCTACAGCAGAGGCTGACCTGAAGGCTAAACAAGTTGTTGCTGAGACTGAGAATGCAAAATTAGTTGATTTGCAAACAGTCTACAATGAGTTGCTAGCAAATTACAATTATTTGTTAGACCTTCTTCCAAAAGAAGAGCGCCAAGCCCTAGCATCGGCCACTACAACTACTTATCAGGCAAATGGTGGACTTAATTTTGCTGCAGCAGGTGCGGGAAGTCAAACGCTGCTGACTTCGAATGCAAATTCAGCTTCTCAAGATGAGAAGGATGCATCGGTTGAAACATTGGCTAACGTAGCTACTCAAGCTCAGCCAAAAACTGATAATAATACTAATGCTACATCGACTCCAGCGACTCCTAAAGCTTCGCCTAGCCAGTCAGTTGTCCTTCCTAATACAGGAACGGAAGCGGAACAATTAGCCTTCCTTGGAATGACTCTCGGTGCAGCTCTTCTCGCAGGTGCAGTGAAACATCGCCGTAGAAAAACTTTATAGTAGATAACAGTGAAGTGAGTATTACATCTCACTTCATTTTTTATTGGTGAATTAGTTTGATTGAATCAAATTTAGGAAGAAAAGTTTTTGAGACTCAAATAATTCTTAAATTTAGCTAGAAAGCATTCCTTTTATCTGCTTTTCAGGGGATATCATGTTATAATAGCAGAGGATTTTATACAAAAAGAGGAACTTATGACTAAAAAAGCTATTCTAATGATGACCTTTGGATCGCCAGAGGGCTATACTTTTGAGGATATTGCAGAATTTTTCACGAATATCCGTCGAGGCGTGCGACCTACTGATCAGGAGATTCAGCATCTTCATGATAATTATCAGCGTATTGGTGGCAGCCCTCTGCAACGCATCACGCGGGCAGAAGTTGAGCTGGTGAAAGAAGCTTTAAAGGGGGAATATGCTGTCTATTTTGCTAATAAATTTTCTCGCCCCTTTATTCCAGATGTTATTAAGCAGATGGAGGATGACGGGATTGAGGAATGTATCTGCTTAATTTTAGAACCGCATTATTCTTTTTATTCTGTTATGGGCTATGAAAAATTTATTACGAGCCAGACAATTAAATTCCATATTATCAAAGAATGGTATCAGGCTGAGGATTTGCTTCGCTTTTGGGAGGAAGAAATCAGGAAAATCTTGCAAACGCAAGTCAAAGATGAAAGTTTTAAGGTCATCTTCTCGGCTCACAGTGTACCAGTTTTAGCGCTTGATTTTGAAGATCCATATATTGATCAGATTATTGAAAACTCACAGTTGATTGCACATCGGCTGGGCCTTGCTCCATCTGAGTATACCAATACCTGGCAGAGCGAAAGCGATATTGGCTTGCCGTGGATCAAGCCAGATGTCTTAGAATATCTCCGAGATCAGACGACTCATCCGCAACATTATATCTTTGTCCCAATTAGTTTCATCAGCGAACATATCGAGGTACTGTTTGATAATGACGTGGAGTGTCAGGAATTGTGCCAAGAACTTGGTGTGGCTTATCATCGTCCACCAATGCCGAACACAGACTCCCGTTTGATTGATGCATTATTAGCAACTATTCGTCAGCATGAAACAGAAGAGCTTCGATACATGCACCCAGAAGAAACAACCTTTGACGAATTGGCCCCTTCAGAAGAAAGTAATCAAATCTTAAGCGAAACAGAAGAACTTCAGATGCCTGAATTTGTCAAAAAGTTAATAGAGAAAAAGGGCAGAGAAAATGTCAAAATGCCTTATTTCATAAAGAAAATGTTAGAAAAAAGGGCGCAAGAATCAAAGTAAGTCTAGCCTAGAAATAAACATTTGTAACAGTGCATGTTCTAGGAAAATGAAAAATTTCTATTGAAAATATAGGGTTTTGGGAAAATATGTCTACAAACAAGCTAATTCAATCCAAGCTGGAACTGTTGCCGACCAGTCCCGGCTGTTACATTCACAAGGATAAAAACGGCACTATTATTTATGTCGGCAAAGCCAAGAATCTCCGCAATCGTGTTCGCTCTTATTTTCGTGGCAGCCACGATACTAAGACGGAGGCTCTGGTTTCTGAGATTGAGGATTTTGAGTTTATTGTCACCGAGTCTAATATTGAGGCTTTGCTTCTGGAGATTAATCTAATCAAGGAAAACAAGCCTAAGTACAATATCATGCTCAAGGACGATAAGTCCTATCCATTTATCAAGATTACCAACGAAACCTATCCGCGCCTCATCATCACGCGCCAAGTCAAAAAGGACGGCGGGCTTTATTTCGGGCCTTATCCGGATGTCGGTGCTGCCAATGAAATCAAGCGTCTCTTAGATCGGCTCTTTCCTTTTCGTAAGTGTACCAATCCACCTGAGAAGGTTTGTTTTTACTACCATCTGGGGCAGTGCAAGGCCCACAGTATTTGCCAGGTAGACAGCCAGTATTTCAAAGAGCTGGCTCAGGAGGTTGCGGCCTTTCTTAAGGGCCAGGATGACCAGATTATTGAGGATTTACGGGGGAAAATGGCTGGCGCAGCGCAAGCTATGGAGTTTGAAAAGGCAGCTGAGTACCGCGACCTGATTCAGTCCATTGGCACGCTGCGAACCAAGCAGCGGGTTATGGCTAAGGATTTGCAGAATCGCGATGTCTTTGGCTACTATGTGGATAAGGGCTGGATGTGTGTACAGGTCTTCTTTGTCCGCCAGGGCAAGCTAATTGAGCGCGATGTCAATCTTTTTCCTTATTACAATGATCCTGACGAGGATTTCCTGACCTATATTGGACAATTTTATCAAGAAAAATCCCACCTCAAGCCCAATGAAATCCTGATTCCAGCAGATATTGACGAAGAAGCTGTCCGAGCCATGGTGGATACCAAGGTGCTTAAGCCCCAGCGAGGTGAGAAGAAGCAGTTGGTTAATCTGGCTACCAAAAATGCCCAAGTCAGTCTCCAGCAGAAATTTGACCTCTTGGAGAAATCTATTGAAAAGACTCAAGGTGCTATTGAGAATCTAGGGCAGCTCCTTAACATTCCAACGCCTGTTCGCATTGAGTCTTTTGATAACTCCAATATCATGGGGACCAGTCCTGTATCGGCTATGGTAGTCTTTGTCAATGGTAAACCTAGCAAGAAGGACTATCGCAAATATAAGATCAAGACTGTCGTAGGACCCGATGACTACGCAAGTATGCGTGAGGTCATCAAGCGGCGCTATAGTCGGGTGATTCGAGATGGACTGACTCCGCCTGATCTGATTGTCATTGATGGTGGACTGGGCCAGGTCAATGTCGCTAAAGAAGTTATTCAGGAGCAGTTGGGATTGGATATTCCCATCGCTGGACTGCAAAAAAATGACAAGCACCAGACTCATGAATTGCTTTTTGGCGACCCTCTGCAGGTTGTAGAATTATCCCGGAATTCGCAGGAATTTTTCCTGCTTCAACGCATTCAAGATGAAGTCCACCGCTTCGCAATTACCTTCCACCGCCAGCTCCGGTCTAAGAATTCCTTCTCATCGCAGCTAGATGGCATTGAAGGCTTAGGACCAAAACGCAAGCAAAATCTTATGAAACACTTCAAATCTCTAACCAAGATTAAAGAAGCCACTGTCGACCAAATCGTCGAAGTCGGCGTTCCACGAGCAGTGGCAGAAGCAGTGCGGGAGAAGTTGAATCCGAAAACTCAGGAGCAGGAACAGGCACAGTTGCGAGAGGTGGCAGAAACGCAAGCAGATTTAAAATAGACAAATCTCAGATGAGGACTGTGTATGCTGAATTTTTTCTATAATGAGAAAAATAGCAGAAATAGAGTGACTAGTATAATGCCTATAATGTTTGACAATAAAATAATTTTGTATTATAATATATCTATTCTTTATTAATAGGAGACAGTAATGAAAAAAATTATTACGGCTAGTGTAGCGCTTTTATCGGTTATAACTTTAGCAGCATGTTCTGGAAAAACAACTTCAGATTCTTCTGAAAAAGCTTCAAGTTCTGTAGAAAAAAAATCTACTTCAAAGAATAAATCAAGTAGCTCTGAAACATCATCAAAAACAGCTAGTTCAGATGTAGAAATCCCAGAAATTGTTCTTTTGACAGATGAAGAAATCGACAATGCTAAAACAATTGGTGACATGAAAGCTCTCTTTAGTAAGTTGATTGATAATTATAAAAAGTACATTGATGAAATTGGGAACAAAGTACCTGAGGCTGGGAAAGAAGCATACAATCAACAAGTAGAACCAGCTATTCAATCTATGGAAACTTCAAGAGAAACTTTTAATGAAACGCTCTCAAGTGCTGGTTCAGATGATACAGAAATTCCAGAACAAAATCGTGCTCTATTTGCTCAGCAATTGAAAACAGGACGTGATGCTATGAAGAAGGCTATTGAAGGGGCTTATAAAGCTCTTGGTCAGCTTAAATCTGGACAATAATATTAACAAAGCAGGTAAGAACCACCTGCTTTTTTTGTAGCAAAATGTAAAATAGATGGAAATTTAAGTGGCTTAAAAGATAAGATTGAATCAAAAAATTTTTAAATAAAATATTGTTTATACTCAATTATAAATAAAAATAGGCATAA
>ERZ773196.1799-NODE-1799-length-11628-cov-35.949019_pt1 | contig 11628 bp, 10 predicted proteins | sample MGYA00581009_ERZ773196 | MGnify/ENA primary metagenome ERZ773196 (study PRJEB29015, sample SAMEA2738162) | human oral metagenome | biome: human oral; feature: human-associated habitat; material: saliva | place: China | collected 2243 ...
TGATTTATTCCCAAAATGTAAATGGGGAGTATATTAGTTTGCGTGTGCGTTTTGCCTTGATTCGTAGAGAATCCGGCTTTATCTCTGGTTTGGTAGCAGTTCTACATGATACGACTGAACAAGAGAAGGAAGAACGCGAGAGAAGGCTTTTCGTTTCCAACGTTAGTCATGAATTGCGAACTCCATTGACCAGTGTAAAATCTTACCTAGAGGCCTTGGATGAGGGTGCATTATATGAAGCTGTTGCTCCTGATTTTATCAAAGTATCTTTAGATGAGACCAACCGTATGATGCGAATGGTGACGGACCTCTTGCATCTTTCGCGTATTGATAATGCAACTAGCCATTTAGATGTTGAATTGATTAACTTTACAGCTTTCATTACGTTTATCCTAAACCGTTTCGATAAGATACGAGCCCAGGATCAAGAAAAGAAATACGAGTTGGTTCGTGATTATCCCATTACATCGGTCTGGATTGAAATTGATACAGACAAGATGACTCAGGTAATCGATAATATTCTTAACAATGCCATCAAGTATTCGCCTGATGGTGGGAAAATTACGGTTAGCATGAAAACCACTGATGACCAGATGATTTTATCTATTTCGGACCAAGGACTTGGAATTCCTAAAGAAGATTTACCGAAGATTTTTGACCGTTTCTACAGGGTTGATAAGGCTAGAAGTCGTGCCCAAGGTGGGACTGGTTTAGGTCTAGCTATAGCAAAAGAAATCATCAAGCAACACAATGGATTTATCTGGGCTAAGAGTGAATACGGCAAGGGTTCTACCTTTACCATTGTTCTTCCTTATGATAAGGATGCTGTAAAAGAAGAAGTTTGGGAGGATGAAGTAGAAGACTAGAATGAGTGAAAAAGGCTTTAAATACAGTATTTTAGCATCGGGTTCTAGTGGTAATTCCTTCTATCTAGAAACCCCTAAGAAAAAGATTTTAGTAGACGCAGGATTATCTGGTAAAAAAATTACAAGCTTATTGGGTGAAATCAATCGTAAACCAGAAGATTTGGATGCTATTTTGATTACGCATGAGCATGCTGATCATATACATGGTGTTGGAGTTTTAGCTCGTAAGTATGGCATGGATCTTTACGCCAATGAAAAGACCTGGCAAGCTATGGAAAATAGTAAGTATCTAGGTAAAGTTGACTCTTCACAAAAGCATATCTTTGAAATGGGGAAAACCAAAACATTTGGAGATATCGACATTGAGAGTTTTGGAGTTAGCCATGATGCAGTTGCTCCCCAATTCTACCGTTTTATGAAGGATGACAAGAGCTTTGTTATGCTGACGGATACAGGTTATGTTAGTGACCGTATGGCTGGCATTGTCGAGAATGCAGATGGCTATCTGATCGAGTCAAATCATGATGTTGAAATTCTGAGAGCTGGCTCTTATGCATGGCGACTCAAGCAACGGATTCTGTCTGACCTTGGCCACCTCTCGAATGAAGACGGTGCAGATGCCATGATTCGCACACTTGGGAATCGTACCAAGAAAATTTACCTAGGACATCTATCTAAAGAGAATAATATCAAGGAGCTAGCCCATATGACCATGGTCAATCAGCTAGCTCAAGCAGATCTAGGAGTAGGAGTGGATTTTCAAGTTTACGATACGTCTCCAGACACTGCAACACCACTAACAGACATATAAAAAAGAAGGCAGACGCCTTCTTTTTTATATATTTTTACAATCCAGCGAAATCCTTGATTTCTTGAGCAGACATTGAAGAGTCACAACGAACCTTGATTTGACCATTTGAAATATGAACGAAGCCTGGTACAGTAGGGATTTCGTAGCGTGAACGGAAGTCTTGCAAAGCTTCAAGTTGGCTTGGTTCTTCACTATTAATGAAATAGATGTGAGCTTTTGTTTCAGCTACCACACCAGCCAAAGTGCCAGCAAATTTACGGCAGTAAGGGCAAGTCTTGCGTCCAACAAAGAAAGTCGCTGTTTCTTTTTTGTCGATGGCTTCTTGTGCACGCGCAACAGTTGTCACTTCAAGATCTTTAATGTTTTCTAAAAATTGTTCCATGAGTTTTCCTCGCTTTCTTTTAAATCTAGTATGCCATAAAATTTTTAAAAATGCTTAGATTTGATACGAAAAAAGATGAGATTGGTTGATCTCATCTTTTAATTGTTTATTTTACAAAGGCATTGATTTCAGCTTCGATATTAGCAATCTTAGCTTGTGAATCTTCGTTGCTTTCTCCAACAACGGCAATGTAGAACTTGATTTTTGGTTCAGTACCGGAAGGACGAACTGCAATCCATGAACCATCAGCAAGTGTGTATTTCAAGACATCACTTGGAGGAGTAGTCAAGGCTGTTACAGTACCGTCAGCAGCAGTGGATGTTCGTGCTTTAAAGTCTTCTACGACTGTAATAGCTGTTGCGTTCCACTCTTTTGGAGCATTGTTACGGAATTTCGCCATGATCGCTTTGATTTGTTCAGCACCATCGACACCTGAAAGGGTAACAGAGATTGTCTTTTCTGCGTAGTAGCCGTACTCTTTGTAGATTTCCTCGATACCGTCAGCAAGTGTCAAACCACGTGAACGGTAGTAAGCAGCAAGTTCAGCAACGACAAGGACGGCTTGGATAGCATCTTTATCACGTACGAATGGCTTAATCAAGTAACCGAAGCTTTCTTCAAATCCCATCATGTAAGTGTGATTGTGTTTTTCTTCGAATTCTTGGATTTTTTCAGCGATAAATTTGAAACCAGTCAAGACGTTGAACATGGTTGCGCCGTAGCTTTCAGCAATCTTCGTTACCAAGTCAGTTGATACGATAGATTTACATAGGGCTGCATTTTCAGGAAGAGTTCCAGCATTTTTATGAGCTTCCAATATGTATTTAGCCATGATAGCACCGATTTGGTTACCTGATAGGTTGAGGTAGCTTCCGTCTTTTTGAAGGACTTCAACACCGACACGGTCAGCGTCAGGGTCAGTTGCAACAAGCACATCAGCCCCTACTTGGCGACCAAGTTCTTCTGCAAGGGCAAAGGCTGCTTGGTTTTCTGGGTTTGGAGATTTAACAGTTGAGAAGTCTGGGTCTGGAGTAGCTTGAGCTTCAACAACTTGAACAGAGTCAAATCCTGCTTGAGCAAGAGCACGACGAGCCAACATTTCACCAGTACCGTGAAGAGGAGTGTAGACAATCTTCATGTCCTTACCAAATTCTTCAATCAAAGCTGGGTTGATGTTCACATCTTTAACTTCTTTGAGGTATTCGGTATCGACTGCTTCGCCAATAACTTCAATCAAGCCAGAAGCTTTTTCAGCTTCTACATCAGCAACTTCAACAGCAAATGGATTTTCGATAGCACGGATGTAAGTTGTCAAAGCATCCGCATCGTGTGGAGGCATTTGACCACCATCTTCTCCGTAAACCTTGTAACCATTAAATGGAGCAGGGTTGTGGCTAGCAGTAATCATGATACCTGCGAAGCAGTTGAGGTGACGAACAGCAAATGAAAGTTCTGGTGTTGGACGGAGACTTTCAAAAACATAAGATTTAATACCGTGTTTAGCAAGAACTGCTGCAGATTCAAAGGCAAATTCTGGAGAGAAGTGACGGCTATCATAAGCGATGGCCACACCACGTTCTTTTTCGTTTCCACCTTTTGACTCAATCAAACGAGCCAAACCTTCAGTTGCTTGACGAACAACGTAGATATTAATGCGATTAGTTCCAGCACCAATCAATCCACGCATACCTGCAGTACCAAACTCAAGATTGGTATAGAATGCGTCTTCTTTAGTTTTCTCGTCCATTTTTTCCAAATCTTGACGAAGGTAGTCTGGAAGTTCTGCGAAATCAACCCATTTTTGGTAGTTTTCTTGGTAAGCCATAGGAAATCTCCTTTAGTATATAATTTAATCGCTTTCATTATACCACGATTTGAAGTTTTAGTAAAACGTTAGCATGAGTTTCTGAAAAAGTTATGAAATATACCTACACCGCAAGTCTTGAATGGCTTACCGAAACATGCTATACTAACTGTATGATTATTTTACAAGCTAATAAAATTGAACGTTCTTTTGCAGGAGAGGTTCTTTTTGATAATATAAACCTACAAGTGGATGAAAGAGACCGCATTGCCCTCGTTGGGAAAAATGGAGCAGGAAAGTCTACATTACTCAAGATATTGGTTGGAGAAGAGGAGCCAACCACTGGTGAAATCAATAAGAAAAAAGATATTTCCCTCTCTTATCTTGCACAGGATAGTCGCTTTGAGTCTGAAAATACTATTTACGATGAAATGCTACATGTATTTGATGATTTGCGTCGGACTGAAAGACAACTTCGCCAGATGGAGTTGGAGATGGGGGAAAAAACTGGTGCAGAATTAGACAAACTTATGTCTGACTATGATCGCCTATCAGAAAATTTCCGTCAGGCTGGAGGATTTACCTATGAAGCCGATATTCGCTCTATCTTAAATGGATTCAAGTTTGACGAGTCTATGTGGCAGATGCGAATCTCTGAGCTTTCTGGTGGTCAAAATACCCGTTTGGCCCTTTCCAAAATGCTCCTTGAAAAGCCTAATCTCTTGGTCTTGGACGAGCCGACTAACCACCTAGATATTGAAACGATTGCCTGGTTAGAAAACTATTTGGTCAACTACAGTGGTGCCTTGATTATCGTCAGCCATGACCGTTATTTCCTCGATAAGGTTGCGACCATAACACTCGACTTAACCAAACATTCTTTAGATAGATATGTAGGAAACTACTCAAGTTTTGTGGAGCAGAAGGAGCAGAAGCTCGCAACTGAAGCTAAAAACTACGAAAAGCAACAGAAGGAAATTGCTGCCTTAGAAGACTTTGTCAATCGAAATCTTGTTCGAGCATCGACAACCAAACGTGCTCAATCTCGACGCAAGCAACTGGAGAAGATGGAGCGCTTGGACAAGCCTGAAGCTGGGAAAAAGTCAGCTAATATGACCTTCCATTCTGACAGGGTATCTGGTAACGTCGTTTTGACAGTTGAAAATGCTGCTATTGGCTATGATGGTGAAATCTTATCAGAACCCATCAACCTTGATCTTCGAAAGACGAATGCTATTGCCATTGTTGGTCCTAACGGTATTGGTAAGTCAACCTTTATAAAATCCATTGTGGATCAGATTCCCTTTATCAAGGGGGAAAAGCGCTTTGGTGCTAATGTTGAGGTTGGTTACTATGACCAGACTCAGAGCAAACTGACACCGAGCAATACAGTCTTAGACGAACTCTGGAATGATTTTAAATTGACGCCAGAAGTTGAAATCCGTAATCGCCTAGGTGCCTTCCTTTTTTCTGGTGATGATGTTAAGAAATCTGTTGGGATGCTGTCAGGTGGAGAGAAAGCTCGATTGCTCCTGGCTAAACTTTCCATGGAAAACAATAACTTCTTGATCCTCGACGAGCCGACCAATCACTTAGACATCGATAGCAAGGAAGTTCTGGAAAATGCCCTGATTGACTTTGATGGAACTCTTCTTTTTGTCAGTCACGACCGTTATTTCATCAACCGTGTAACCACTCATGTGCTGGAATTATCTGAGAATGGATCAACCCTTTATCTAGGTGATTATGACTATTATGTTGATAAAAAAGCAGAGCTAGTAGCTAGTCAAGCGGAAGAAGCGGCAGCTGTTAGCCAAGAAAAAGAGGCTTCTCCAGTTAATGACTACCAAGCTCAAAAGGAAAGTCAAAAAGAACTTCGTAAGTTAATGAGACAAATTGAAAGTCTTGAGACAGAAATCGAAGAACTGGAAACTCAAGCCCAAGCTATCTCTGAACAAATGCATACCACCAATGATGCGGATGAACTCATGCAATTGCAAGCAGAACTCGATAAGATTAGCCAGCGTCAGGAAGAAGCTATGCAGGAGTGGGAAGAATTGTCGGAGCAGGTGGAACAGATGGAAAGGAATGTAATATTTTGTTTAAGATAAATTGGGACGATGCTTCTTATCATAATAATTCAAAAAAAGAAGAAAAAGATGTAGATACTTTTGTTTTTTATTTAAATGATTGGAATGATTATAATTATTTAATAACATTTACTGTTTGCTATTATGATCAAAATTTGCAAGAGATACTTTTGGGAAACTATAGGATTTATAATCATAAAATAGAAGAACAAAAAGAGAGAAAGTTCGTCTTCTTTCAAATTGAAAATGATATATCAGAAAATAATTTTTATATTTTTGATAGTAATGATCAAATAGAATCTTTAAATGATATGTATTATTCATTAGCTCAGAATATTTCTTTTTACCAAAAATTATATAATTTAGGGTCAGAATATTATGAGAAGTTTTTGAAAGTATTTCGAGATTTAACATTTACAACTTTACCTGAAGAAATTAAAGAGAATGAAGGTGTAAAGTATGCTCTCTTAAGAAATGATAGAATAATAAAAAGTGTGGAAATTATCAAATTAAATCAACAACTTAAAGAAATTGATGAAAATTTGAATATTGGGAATTATGTATCTGTTATTTTAGAAATATTAAAAGATGGTCAACTAGATGGAGAGAAAAAAGAATATATTTCAAAAATAATTAAAAAATGTAATTATGATTTGTTGGATCAATTAGTCAGGGATTACATAGAAAATTATGATGAAAATCAATCCTATGAGGGATATAAATTTTTCCAGTCTATGATTGATGAGACTGACTTTGAACAGTTGAAGTCAGAATTGGAAACTATTGAGAAAAAGGAATTGAAAGAAATATCGGATAGTGTAAAGAAGATAAAAAATAAGTTAAAATATAAACCAGAAGATAAAAACTTTGTTCACTACACCTCCTTAACTACATTAAAATTTTTGCTTTATAAATCTGATAACAAAAAACAAGATTCTAGCAAGTCTGATGAGATTAAAAATTATCCTAGATTACGGCTAAGCAATGCGCGACAGATGAATGATCCAAACGAAGGATATACATTTCTCAATCTCATAGGTATCGATAAAAATGACTTACCTAAAACTGATTATGATACATCGCCGTTCTTCCTTGCTTCTATGACACAAACTGGAGGTGAACAAAATCTAGATGATAGTCTTCCAATGTGGAAACAGTATGGTGATGATGCAAAAGGGATTAATTTAACATATCATTCGGAGTACATTAAAAGCTTAATAGAAGAAGGAATAGAAATTTACAAAGTTTGTTATAATCCTACAAAAGATTCATTAGATTATGAAATAAATTCAATAGAATCAGCATTTAACAATATTAAAGGGAATGATGACGATAAGGATAAGTACTTTTCATCAGCATTGAATTTAATAGATGACATTCGTTATTTGTTTAAAGATGCAGATTATAGCTATGAAAATGAATATAGAATTATTCAATCTTATGAAGGCAAGGAAGATGTTATTTTTTCTAGTGAAAGTTCTAATAGTGTGATTCCTGGTCTATATGCTTATATTGACACAGAACTAAAATATTCAAAAATTAAACTTGGTCCCAAGTGTGATGATATTGATTTTGTTGCTCCGTATATTAAATACGTTGATAGAAATATTGAAGTAACTAAGTCGCAAATATCTTATCGTTAATTAAAAGTGTTTATTTTTTTAAAAGGGAATAAATAATGGAAAATCTTGGAAAAGTTTTTCGTGAATTTCGAATCAGTAAAAATTACTCTCTAAAAGAAGCTGCAGGAGAGGCCTGTTCGACCTCCCAATTATCCCGCTTTGAATTGGGGGAGTCGGATCTGGCTGCATCTCGTTTCTTTGAAATATTAGATAATATTCATGTGACGATTGAGAATTTTATGGATAAGACTAGAAATTTTCAACATCATGAGCATGTGAGCTTGATGGCTCAGATTATTCCACTTTACTACTCAAATGATATTGCAGGTTTTCAAAAACTTCAAGAAGAGCAACTTGAAAAGGCTAAGAGTTCAACAAATCCCCTCTATTTTGAGCTGAACTGGATTTTGTTACAAGGTCTGATTTGTCAAAGAGATGCTAGCTTCACTATGAAGCAAGGTGATCTGGATAAGGTGGCAGATTATCTTTTCCAAACAGATGAATGGACCATGTATGAGTTGATCCTCTTTGGCAATCTCTATAGCTTTTATGATGTGGACTATGTTGCTCGACTTGGTAGAGAAGTAATGGAGAGGGAGGATTTCTACAAAGAAATTGGACGCCATCGAAAACTGGTCTTGATTTTAGCTCTTAATTGTTACCAGCATTGTTTAGAACATCTTGCTTTTGAAAATGCCAGCTACTTTGAAGCTTATATAGTGAAGATCATAGGTAAAGGCATCAAACTCTACGAGCGTAATGTTTTCCACTTTCTTAAGGGATTTGCTCTTTATCAGAAGGGGCAAAAAAAAGAAGGTTGTAAACAAATGCAGGAAGCAATGCATATTTTTGACCTGCTTGGGCTTCCAGAGCAGGTAGCTTACTATCAGGAACATTATGATAAATTTGTAAAAGATTAATTTCCCAAATAAGGGAAAAATGAGAAACTCCTTCAAGTTTTGATACAATAGTTTCAAAATTTGAGAGGAGTTTTTATGAATCGATATGCAGTACAGTTGATTAGTCGTGGAGCTATTAACAAATTAGGAAATATGCTCTATGATTATGGGAATAGTGTTTGGCTAGCCTCAATGGGAAATATAGGAAAGACGGTATTAGGGATTTATCAAATTTCGGAGTTGGTGACAGCTATACTAGCTAATCCCTTTGGAGGCGTGATTTCAGATCGTTTTTCCCGTCGCAAGATTTTGATGACAACCGACTTGGTTTGTGGGATTCTCTGTCTGGTCATTTCTTTTATCAGAAATGATAGCTGGATGATTGGCGCTTTGATCTTTGCTAATATTGTTCAAGCCATTGCCTTTGCTTTTTCTCGGCCTGCCAATAAAGCTATTATCACAGAGGTGGTAGCAAAGGACGAGATAGTGACTTACAATTCACGCTTAGAGTTAGTTTTGCAGGTAGTTGGTGTTAGTTCTCCTGTGCTTTCTTTCCTTGTTTTACAATTTGCAAGTCTTCATCTAACGCTCTTACTAGATGCTTTGACCTTTTTCATCGCTTTTGTCCTAGTGGCTTTACTTCCCAAAGAAGAACCAAAGGTTCAAGAGAAGAAGAGTTTCACTGGGAAAGATATTTTTGCGGACATCAAAGATGGCTTGCACTATATCAGGCATCAAAAAGAAATTTTCTTTCTCTTGTTAGTGGCTTCAAGTGTGAATTTCTTTTTTGCGGCTTTTGAGTTTTTGCTCCCTTTTTCAAATAAACTTTATGGTGTAGACGGAGCCTATGCAACTATCTTAACCATGGGGGCGATTGGCTCAATCATCGGAGCATTGATTGCAAATAAATTTAAATCCAGTATGAATACACTTTTGTTCTTAATAATCCTCACAGGAGTAGGAGTTTTCATGATGGGCTTTCCACTACCTAATTTTCTCACTTTTTCAGGAAACCTAGTTTGTGAACTATTTATGACGATTTTTAATATTCACTTTTTCACTCAGGTACAAACCAAGGTTGACGGAGACTATCTGGGGAGAGTATTGAGTACCATTTTTACACTGGCAATTCTCTTTATGCCGATTGCAAAAGGGTTAATGACCTTTCTACCGAGCGTCCATTTAGCTTCCTTTTTAATTATCGGTCTTGGAGTTATTTTTCTTTCTTTAGTATCAATGTTCTATATTCAAAGACAAGGGTAACACAGAAAAAAAGCAACGGCGCCGTTGCTTTTTTGTTTACATCTATCCACCCTGAGGGAATCGAACCCCCATCTCAAGAACCGGAATCTTACGTGATATCCATTACACTAAGGGTGGAAACTTTAATTATTATATCAAAAAAGAGAGCTGAACTCAAGTTTTTTATAAACGCAGAAAAAAGAGAAGTAAAAAAGGATTCAGTATTGAACCGAATCCTCTATATGATTATTTTTTCTCAAGAAGAGCTTTGATTTCTTGAAGAACTTCCAACTCAGTTGGACCAGCAGGTGTTTCTTCAACAACTTCTTCTTTTTTACGAAGATTTTGAGCTTTTTCCATTGCTTTAATCACAAAGAATAGAACGGTACCAACCACAAGGAAGTTGATAACAGCGCTCAAGAAGTTACCGTAAGCAACCCCATTCCATGAAAGTTCAGCAATACGTTCGATTTTTGCAGCTTTCAAAGCTGGGTTCAATAGAAGTGGAGTAATGATATCATTAACAAATGAAGTTACGATAGCACCAAAAGCAGATGCAATGATCACACCGACAGCAAGGTCTACAACGTTACCGCGGAGCAAAAATTCTTTAAGATCTTTTAACATTTTCATAATTTCCTTTCAAAATTTAACAGCTTTAATTATAGTATAATAGTCATTAGAATGCAAGAAGTATGCTTATTGTTTTTTAAAAACAAAAACTTTACTGAAGATGTAATTGAGGACTATGATCGTAATTTGTGCAAAAATAGTCTCAATTGTATTGATAGTATTGAGATTATCACCTACAAACTGACCGATAATATGGGGGAAACTCGTCACAAAAATAAAGGTCAGAAGCAGGTCTAAGAGGAAGGTTATGAATCTTGCAGTCGTAAATTTTATCAGACGCTTGAACCAATGTTTTCGTTTTTGCTTAAAAACAATGGTATCATTGGTGAAAAAAGCAAACAAAATTCCAGCTATATTTCCCAGAGCAGTCGCCCATAATTCTTGTTGGAAAAAGAAAAAAATAGTGATACGAACAATAATAGATACAAGAGTAGTTGCAACTCCAAAAAATAAGTAGGAGAGGATTTCATTGTCGAAAAATTTTTTTATGGATGTTTTCATAAAAATAGTATAGCATAAAGGACATAAATGTGCTATACTTGGAAGGTTGACTTGCTCAACCCTTGGTGCTTAGCTTCTTTCACCAAGCATATTATATGTGATATTGTCACTAAAGGAGAAAACATGAAAAAACTAACTATCCGTGATATGGCAGATATTGCCATTGTCGCAGCAATTTATGTGGTTTTGACAATCACACCACCCCTTAATGCTATCAGTTACGGTGCTTATCAGTTCCGTATTTCTGAAATGATGAATTTCCTTGCCTTTTACAATCCTAAGTACATTATCGGTGTTACTTTTGGATGTATGATTGCAAATTTCTTCAGTTTTGGAATCATCGATGTCGCAGTTGGTGGAGGCTCTACGCTTGTCTTCCTAAGTTTAGGCGTATGGTTGTTTAGCAAATACAGCAAAGACTATCTTTTTAATGGATTGATACGAAAAGATCATTTCTTCTTTTCAATTCTTTTTTCGATTTCAATGATCACCATTGCTGCTGAATTGAACATCGTAGCAGAAGCACCTTTCTTCTTAACTTGGTTTACAACTGCTATCGGAGAATTCGCTTCACTCATTGTTGGTGCTATTCTTATTGGAAAAATCGGTAAACGTCTTGATTTGACTAGATAATGAAATCACATCAAGTATTCATGAAAAGGTCTGAACTCTGTTCAGTCTTTTTCTTATTTTTCTATAGACCCAGACTCTCAACAAAAGTGGTATAATAAAGAAAAAAGGGATTATTTTAATATGTATAGTTATCGTATTTCAGTTT
>ERZ773196.1800-NODE-1800-length-11627-cov-3.920843_pt1 | contig 11627 bp, 11 predicted proteins | sample MGYA00581009_ERZ773196 | MGnify/ENA primary metagenome ERZ773196 (study PRJEB29015, sample SAMEA2738162) | human oral metagenome | biome: human oral; feature: human-associated habitat; material: saliva | place: China | collected 2243 ...
CGGAGAGATTTTTATTTGACAGGTAATTTCGGAGAAATTTCCTGTCAAATAAAAAATCCTTAATAACAAGTGTATTTTTCTAAAGCAACATCTGTTATTAAGGATTTATTTTATTGTGTACAAAGTTGAAGCTGTACATCCTTTGTGAGGATATCGGTATAGGTGTAAGAAACAGTCTTACCAGCATCTTCCTCACTGTCATTTAATTCAATCATGAACACGTGAGGATAAACCTCTTTAATCACGCCCTCATTCACATCGAATCTGTGTCTGCCACGATTGGCCTTTACCACTACTCTACTTCCAATGGCGCGGTATACTGCATTACGGACTGCCTTTACATCAACTTTTCCCATGATTAAGCCTCCCAACTATTAAGTTATCAACCTAACCCTGATATAATCAGGATATGCAACATACATTTGTATACAAGCACGCTTGTACAACTGTCCTCTAATCATACCATGTTTATAGGTAAAAGTCAAATTAAGCTATTTACTCCTTCTCCTTTATCATATCCGGGAAGCTAAACACCGCATCTTCTCCATCATCTTCGATGTTTATAGTATAGGTCTGAGTCTCGTAACCGTCCATCTTAAGGGTAATCTCGTGTTCACCTGTTACCTTTGTCATCTCGCAAGGTGCATCTCCTATTACCCTGCCATCAAAGGAAATGGTTGCCCCTACAGGCTTCCTAAAGAAAATGTTCTTTGTACTGTCAGTTCTTACCTTTATTTCCTTATCCTCATCATCCTCTGTAGGCGTTTCAGAAATACCGGTCTCCTCAGAGTCATTATCAGTCTTTTCTACATCTGTAGATGGCTCTGCCATTCCGTCATCCTTCTTCTCCTCCTCTGCCTTTTCCTTCTTCATGGCAAGAGCAATACTCATCACAGTCTTAGGCTTTGATATGGTCACTACGCTTTCCCAGCCCACATATCCTTCCGCCTTGACCTTAACCAGATATTCGCCGTAGTTTAGCTCAATCGTCTTACCTGCATCCACTTCCTTACCGTCAATGCTTATAGACGCACTGCTAGGAGAAAGAGAGAAAGCCACCTTCGAGGTCTTAGTCATTTCAGCTGTATAGCCCGAGAGCCTTAGTACCTCTGTCCTATCTCTTTTTATATCTACAACCTTATTTACCGTAAGATTGTCTTTCTTAAGAATGACCTTATACTGCCCTTCTTTAAGGACGTACTTCATATTTTCTGCGATATCATCAAATACATCGTAGCCTATTTCAATGCTTCCACCAAGAAAATCGTCATAGTCGGCAAACTCAAGTACTCCATGCCCCCTTGTCACACTTAAAGAGAAGATTTTTTCTCCAAGTCCTCTGACTTCCAGGACATCCTTCGTTGTGTCTATATTCCTAAGACTGACATTATCATTACCACTTATTACTGTAAGCCCTGCATCATACATAAAGTTGGTTTCTCCAATTGTCATCTTGGAGTGCACCTCATCTATCTGGAGGTTCTTTACTCCCTGATAGTCCCAAGCCTCTTTGTTGACTGCTACCTTACTAAGCATACCTGTGTCTTCATTTACTTCGATATTTATAATACTTCCAAGTGGAAGCTCAGGCATCACAAGTTCCCTGTCATTCCTGCTTTTGACTGAGGTCGCCAAATCATAAGAATAACTGGTCTCTCTCATTTCACTCACGAGATAGACGCCTACCTTATTATTTACCCTGTCTATCCCCCTTAGCACAGCCACAGTCCCGCTCTGTGTCTCTTCCGTGACAGCAGCAGGAGATACCTCTACTACCTCATTTGGCTTAGGGCTTATTGGTGGTCTTTTATTCTTGGCATTTATAATGGTGTTGATTCCTACAAATACTCCGAGTCCGGTTAAGCATAATATGATGATTATGGGCAATAATCGGCTACTCTTCATTCCTCCTCACCTCCAAAAGCAGACTTTCCCTTGTGTTTAGCTCCGGCTTCTCTATAACAAGCTCCAAAAGCCTCTCAAGCGTACTCCCTATAAGAGCTCCCTTTGGTATGCCTGCATCCATAAGGTCTTTACCGTTGATATTTAGCTCGCTGATACTGGTGCAATAGCCGTTGTCAATGACGGTCTGATACAGGTCTTTATTGTCTTTAAGCCCTTTTGCTCTTCTCATTTCCAAAAGGAGAGGCATCATCTTATGCCCTGCCTCCTTAACTGTTCTCCTCATATCGGTTTCGTTATTCTCTACCTCTCTAAGTGAGAGCCCTAGGAGCTTTTTCACTGTATTTATAGTGTCATTATCCAGTTTTAAGCGTTTAAGAAGCTTTGCAGCCTTATTAGCCCCCAAGCCCTCTAAGAAGATGGCTAGTCTTATCTGATATAACTCTTTCTTTTCAGGAAATGAAGCCCTGCTGAGTGCCTTGGTCGAAGCGGATATCTCACCATTTTCAAAAAGCATTGCTACTTCAGGAGCAATGACTGAGAAGATACCTGTCTCATACACAAGAACTATGTACTCAGGATTACCCGATAGGAGCAGCTTCTCAAGTTCTTTTGCTATCCTTTCTACACTTACCTTGGCAATGTTTGGGGAAAGCTCTTTTATAGCGTCAAATGTCTCATCAGCTATCTTAAAGTTTAGCTGACCTGCAAATCGTATGGCACGAAGCATCCTGAGTGCATCCTCGGAGAATCTCTCCTTAGCCTCTCCCACAGCCCTTATGACGCCGTCCTCAAGGTCTCTTTCACCGTCAAACTCATCTATAAGTCCTGTCTTCTCACTGTATGCCATAGCATTTATGGTGAAATCACGTCTCCTTAAGTCTTCCGTCAAAGAAGAGGTAAAGGCAACCCTGTCGGGATGCCTTCCATCTGTATAATCTCCGTCAAGCCTAAAGGTAGTGACCTCAAAGCCCTCTTTTTCTATGACTACAGTCACTGTTCCATGCTGTAAGCCCGTGTCTATGGTAGCACTAAAGAGCCTCTTAACCTCCTCCGGCTTTGCAGAAGTGGTTATATCCCAGTCCTCAGGACTTCTCTTTAGTATGGAGTCCCTCACACAGCCGCCGACTGCGTAGGCTTCAAAGTCTGCTTTTTCAAGTCTTGATATTATTTGTTTTACCTTTGTAGGTAATGTAATATGCATTAATATGCCTTTCCCCAATAAACTAGCTTCTTAGCAGGCTTACCGCAGCAGATACATTTCCCTTCTGAATTGCCGTCTTCAAAAGGTATACATCTTGCTGTAGCTGAAGTATCTTCCTTGATCTTGTCTTCACATTCTCTGTTCTCACACCAATGCGCCTTTACAAAGCCCGGTTTACCGGCAATAGTCTCCTTAAATTCATCATAGGTATCAGCACTATAGGTATGGCTGTCTCTATGTGCTCTTGCCCTTTCAAGCATGTTCTTCTGAATATCCTCAAGGATAGCACTAAGCTTTGCCTCAAGTTCATCAAGAGAAACCTCAATCTTCTCGTGATTGTCTCTTCTTACCACTACGCATTTATTTGCCTCTATATCCTTAGGGCCAATCTCTACTCTCACAGGGATACCGCGCATTTCCTGATCAGCAAACTTAAAGCCAGGTGTCTTGTCGCTGTCGTCAAGCTTAACTCTAAAGTCTGCGGACAGCCTTCCCTTAAGCTCATTTGCCTTCTCAAGCACACCTTCCTTGTTCTGCATGATAGGAACTATCATCACCTGTGTAGGCGCAATCCTTGGAGGAAGCACGAGACCGTTGTCATCACCGTGAACCATGATAAGAGCACCTATCATTCTGGTACTTACTCCCCAAGAAGTCTGGTGGCAGTATTTGATAGTATTGTCCTTATCTGTAAATGTAACATCATAAGCCCTTGCAAATCCATCACCGAAGTTGTGGCTTGTACCTGACTGAAGTGCCTTGCCATCGTGCATCATAGCCTCTATAGTGTAGGTAGATACTGCACCTGCAAACTTCTCCTTCTCGGTCTTTTGTCCCTTGATCACAGGGATAGCAAGCTCCTTCTCAAAGAAGTCAACATAGACATTTAGCATCTGGATGGTTCTCTCCTGAGCCTCTTCCTCTGTAGCATGTGCAGTATGTCCTTCCTGCCAGAGAAATTCTCTGGTACGAAGAAATGGCCTGGTCTCCTTTTCCCATCTTACAACTGAGCACCACTGGTTATAAACCTTAGGCAAGTCTCTGTATGAGCGGATATCCTTTGAATAAAAATCACAGAACAAGGTCTCTGAGGTAGGACGCACACAAAGCCGTTCCTGAAGCTCTTCGGAGCCGCCATGTGTTACCCAGGCAGCCTCAGGAGCAAAGCCCTCAACATGGTCTTTTTCTTTATTTATAAGACTTTCGGGAATCAAAAGTGGCATACATACATTTTCTACACCTGTCTCCTTAAACTTCTTATCAAGGGTTTTCTGTATATTCTCCCATATACCAAAGCCATAAGGCTTGAGAACTACAAAGCCCTTCACGCTTGAATAATCTGCAAGCTCAGCCTTCTTAACAACATCGGTGTACCACTGAGCGAAATCTTCGTTCATAGAAGTAATTTCTTCTACCATTTTCTTATCTTTTGCCATTTTCTTCCCTCTTTCTATACATTTTATTTCTCAAATACTTAACTTTTCACAGGTGAATCAAGTTAAATTTAATTGACCTTTTTTGCCCTGAAAAGCAAATATTTACAGTTGTTTCCTAACTTTATAATTTTAATACAGAGCCCTCATTTTGTCAAACTCTCCCCGAAATATTGACACTTATCCACTTACTCGTTATAATTGAGTGATACATGTGATAATTATATCTTCACATACTCTAATTAAATAATGTGGGTGTCAAAAGTATTTGACACCCATTGATACAGGATTGCTACAGCGTAGCTTTAGCAATCCTTGCAAAAATATTCGTAATCCGCTCATTTTTTTACAAAAAATGGCTACTTACTCATATTTTTTGCGTGTCAAAAGATAATAAATTCTCTTGCAAGCAAGCTTGCATCGAATTTTTATACTTTTGACACTTGTATCATTAAATTACTATACCTTAAAAGACCTAGTAAAGGGGTTAAGATGAATGAATATGTAATCAGAGGCGGTAGGCCTCTCGTTGGCGAAGTTTCTATAAGTGGAGCTAAAAATGCTGCGCTTGGTATTTTAGCCGCTGCCATTATGTGTAACGAGCCGGTTAAGATAGAGAATCTTCCTTATGTTAGTGATATACAGGTGCTTCTTAGTGCCATTGAAGAAATAGGAGCCATTGTTGAAAGAATAGATAATCATACAGTTAGGATAAATGGTGGAACCATTACTAACTTCTGTGTAGATAATGAGTTTATCAGAAAGATAAGAGCTTCCTACTATCTTCTCGGCGCTCTTCTTGGCAAGAACAAGGACGCCAAGGTAGCATTTCCGGGTGGCTGTAATATTGGCAGCCGTCCTATAGACCAGCATATCAAGGGCTTTGAGGCACTCGGCGCAGAGATTGACATCAAGCACAGCCTTATAGCTGTAAGAGCTGATGAGTTGATTGGAAACCACATTTACTTTGATGTATCAAGCGTAGGTGCTACTATTAATATTATGCTTGCGGCTACCCTTGCGAGGGGTAAGACCATAATGGAAAATGTGGCTAAGGAGCCTCATGTTGTAGATGTAGCCAACTTCCTTAACAGTATGGGTGCCGACATAAAGGGTGCAGGTACTGATGTAATCAGAATAGTTGGAGTTGAGAAGCTTCACGGAAGTGAATATTCTATTATACCTGATATGATAGAGGCAGGAACTTACATGGTGGCCGCAGCCGCTACTAAGGGTGATGTCCTTGTAAAGAACCTGATTCCAAAACACATGGAAGCAATTACTGCAAAACTGCTTGAAATGGGTGCTGAAATACATGAATTTGATGATTCTATCAGAGTCTGTGCCAAAGAGAGACTGACCCATACTCATGTAAAGACTCTTCCATATCCTGGTTTCCCTACAGATATGCAGCCTCAGATAACTACTCTTTTGGCTCTTGCCAATGGAACCAGTGTGGTTACTGAGAGTATATTTGAGAACCGTTTCAAGTTCACAGATGAGCTTACAAAAATGGGTGCTAACATCAAAGTAGAGGGAAATAATGCCATTATAGACGGTGTCGAGAAGCTCTCAGGCGCAAAACTTAGTTCTCCTGACCTAAGAGCCGGAGCAGCCCTTGTGATTGCAGGCCTTTGTTCTGAGGAAGTAAGCGAGGTTGACCAGATAGAGTATATCGAGAGGGGCTACGAGCATTTTGAAGAAAAGCTAAAAGAACTTGGCGCCGACATCGCTATAATCCCTGTAGATGATGAAAAAGCCCTGATGAAGTTCAAATTAAGGGTTGGATAAAGTATAAAAGTGATGGAAATCTGTAATTGATATTTCCATCACTTTTCTGATTTATCAGCTCATAAGCATAAGCTTATTGAATGCACTATTCTCCAAGCCTATGTTATCTAGGCATCATCTAAAATAATAATACGTACATAACCCTAACAATCCTAAAACTATCATTGCTAACAAAATAGCAATAATTATCTTTTTAACTTTAGCGCTCATACTAGCACCTCCTCTCAGCCTGTTTTAATTAGGAAAACTTTACCTTTATCACTTACAATTCTTACAGGAATATGTTTGTTTTCCATCTAAGTCAAACACACGATAAATACATACCCCTAATTTTGCAGCTATGCTATTTGCCACTTTCAATGAAGGCGGTTCTGATTCTCCATTTTTCTCTATCAGACTTATATACTGTCTTGTTATATCTAGACCATCAACCAACTCCTGTTGCGTTATTTTTTTCTCTTTCCTTATTTCCTTAATTCTATTTTTCATATCATAAACACTTTCAACTTGTTTTTATACAGTATACCACTTTAGCAATATAATTGCAAGTATATATTGCTTTTAATCTTTTTATAAATTGCAACACTAAGTGTCCACCTCAAGTAAATAATTCCTTATACACTTCATCAGCAGACTTTCCACCAAATTGTTTCCTTGGATATGCGTTTATATATTTTTCTATCTTCTTGATATATGCCTTACTGCACTTTCCTATATCAGTACCTTTTCTTATAAAACGGCGAATGAATCTATTATTATTCTCATTGCTTCCTCTCTCATAAGAACAATAACTATGTGCATAGAAATAGGCTATTCCCATTTCCTCTATACTTTTTGAATCCATAAACTCAGATCCGTTATCACTTGTAATACTCTTAAATCGTTTGCAAAAGCTTTCCTTAAACCTCTCCCTTATCTGTTTTAAACCGTCTACTACACAGGATGATTTCTTTTCCGGAAGCTTTAAGATAATCTCTTTTCTACTTACCCGGGAGTTTGACACTTACTCATAACACCAAATTTAAATAATCCTTTATTTAAGCCAACTAAGGCTTATTTTTTTGTCAAATTTTTTCAAATTTTATGTGGCTATATGTGTCTATATATGATATAATGGGAGGTGGAGGTATGATACTATGAAACTTACAAAGTCTTCTTCAAAAAATTCAACTACATACTATGTTCAAAAATCATATAGGATAGGTGATAAAACATCTACAAAGACAGTAGAACGCCTTGGCTCTATTGAAGAGCTAAAGGCTCGAGCGGGTGATAAGGATCCTATTGAATGGGCAAAGGAGTATGTTAAAAAACTTACCCTTTCTGAAAAAGAATCTAGGAAAGATATCACCGTTAAGTACTCCGGAAGCAGGCAGATTGATAAAAATGTCAGGAAATCTGTTAATGTGGGCTATCTTTTCCTAAAGAAGATTTACAACGAACTAAGGCTTCCTAAAGTAGTAGAGGAAATATCTGAGAAATATAAGATAACATATGACTTAGATGACATTTTTTCTTCCCTCCTTTATACAAGAATTCTTTCACCGTCTTCAAAGGAAGCTTCGTTCCACTATGCAGAAAATTTCCTGGAGAAGAGGAACTTTGACCTTCATCAGGTTTATCGTGCTCTTGAAGTTCTTGCAAAGGAAAATGACCTGATACAAAAAAAACTTTATGAAAACTCCATGTCCGTTATAGAGAGAAATAAACATATCCTTTACTACGACTGTACTAACTTCTATTTTGAAACAGAGGAAGAAGATGGCTTTCGGAAATATGGCATCTCCAAAGAACACAGACCAAACCCTATTGTTCAGATGGGCTTGTTTATGGATGCTGACGGCATTCCACTTGCCTTCTCCATGTTTCCAGGCAACCAGAACGAACAGCCGTCTCTTGCACCTTTAGAGAAGAAGATCATATCAGATTTCGGTATCGATAAACTTGTTGTATGTACTGACTCTGGTCTCTCGTCTGCACCAAACAGGAGATTCAATGATACAAAAAAGCGAAAGTTTATCACTACGCAGTCAATTAAAAAGTTAAAAGACTTCTTAAAAGAGTTCTGCCTTTCAGATGAGGGGTGGAGAAAGACAGGAAGTAAAAAAACTTACAGAATAAGTGAGCTTGATCCTGTAGAAGACTACCATACTACCTTCTATAAAGACAGGTGGATTAATGAAGACGGCCTTGAACAGCATCTTATTATTACATTTTCTCTAAAATACCAGGCTTACCAGAGAAAAATACGAGGAAGACAGATTGAAAAAGCGAGCAGTTGTCTTGACCACCCTTCAACCCTTACAAAAAGGTCCGCAAACGATTATAAACGCCTATTATCACAAGAGCATATCACAAGGCATGGAGAGATGGCAGAAAAATCCCTCATAAAGTTAGATATGAAGAAGATCGCTGAGGAAGAACTGTATGATGGCTTTTATGCTGTATGTACAAACCTTGAAGACAATGCAGAATCTATTGTTAGAATCAACCACAAGCGCTGGGAAATCGAAGAGTGCTTTCGTATTATGAAAACCGAATTTAAGGCAAGGCCTGTTTACCTCTCAAGAGAAGACAGAATTAAGGCTCATTTCCTAACTTGTTATGCTTCCCTTGTACTATATCGGATTCTGGAGAAGAGGCTTACAGCGCAGTCCCCTGAAGTAAGCTTTTCATGTCATGAGATCATACAAACACTTAGAAATATGAACATGCTGGTATCTCTGGGTGATGGATATATTCCCGTTTATGAAAGAACAGACCTTACAGATGCATTACATGAAATTTCAGGTTTCAGAACTGACTTAGAGATTGTGTCAAACAGAAATATGAAAAAAATTTTTACAAAGATGAAAAAAGAAGAAAAATAGCCACATTTTCTTGCATATATAAAGGCTCTAAAACCTAGATTATAAAATGGATTAGAGCCTTTTTGATTGTTACAAGTGTCAAAGATGGGAGTATACCACTTTAGCAATATAATTGCAAGTATATATTGCTTTTAATCTTTTATATCCTCTAATCTTATATACTTAAATGATATTGCTTGGAATAAAGCAGTTATCCTCATCAATCGGGATTACTTCCTCGCACATACATATAATTCCGCCTTTACCTCTCTTTAAGGAAGTCTTGTCAATAACTGAGTATTTCTTTACCTCTCTTCTATCAGGATTAGCTGATTTTTTTATTTCGAGAGGATGTATCATATCATTTTCTTCGATAAATATATCTATTTCCTTATTATTTGAATCCCTATAATAAGAAAGATTGGCTCTTGCCTTTGAGTAGGCATAGGCTTTTACAAATTCCATTACTACATAATTCTCATAATAGTGTCCGCTTGCCGCACCATTCATTAAGGTTTCTACTGACAGCCATTTTGAAAGATAAGCACAGAGTGCAGTATCGCAAAAGTACAGCTTTGGCATTTTTACCAATCTTTTCAGTTCGTTATTCTCAAATGGTGGAAGCAGATATATGATACCAAGGCCCTGTAGTACATTCAGCCAATTTTTTGCCGTAGTCTGGGATATATCGGTGGCTTCAGCCAAGGTCGAATAATTTATTTGGCTGGATATAAGTGCCGCACAGGCTGTCAAAAACCTCGTAAACTTCAAGGTATCACTTATGCCGCCAACTTCTGCCGCATCACGAAGAAGATAGGTTTCAATGTATGAATTAAAATATTCACCCCTTATCTCACTGTCAGCCCCCTGTATTTCAGGCATTCCACCAGTCCATATATGATTATATACATCAATTATGTTATTCCTCTTAAATAGCTTCTGGCGCTCTAATAATGCCTGTAAGGAAAAATCAGGCTCATCCTCAAGTAATATTCCTGCTTTTTCTCTCTGAGAAAGGCTGTAGAGACTGAGTATACCTATTCTACCCGCCAATGTCTCCCTTACCTGACTCATCATTTTATACTGCTGTGAGCCGGTAATCCAAAATCTGCCCTTCTCCTCACTTTCATCACACATTATTTTAATCTGTTCAAATAGCTCAGGAGCTTTTTGAATTTCGTCTATTAAAATTGGAGGCTTATATGTCTGAAAAAATAACGCAGGATCTCTTTTAGCAAGTTCTCTTACCAAAACATTATCCATAGACACATAGGTTCTATCCGTCCCCTCTGCGAGGTGTTTAAGCATAGTAGTCTTGCCCACCTGCCTTGCCCCGGTTACCAGTATAGCCTTAAAGCTTCCATTCATCTTTAGAAACTTTCTTTCCAGTTCTCTACTTTTATACTCCATGACATCACCTCATTTTTAGGAAAATTCTAAAGTCTACTTTATATTATCCTAAAAATAGAGTGGTGTCAATCCTGTACTATTCTCTAATCGCTATGCAGCCAAGGCTAAGAATTAACAAAAATTTTCCGTCATACATTGCTTTTCCCCAATCCCATAATAACTCATTTAATTTATCATTATAATAGCCAATAATCGTGTATGACTTCCTTATCTTTGACAAATACACCCACTTGACATAAAGCCTCATTTTCACTATACTATTACTACCATGCAGCCGGGGAGATAGCGGTGCCCTGTACCTACAATCCGCTCTAGTAGGGGTGATATTTTGTCTGAGGGACAGTTCTTGCAGAGCCGCCCTATGCGGAGGATGTTGAAGTCTTGGTCTTACGCAATGAGAGCTTGTGAACCGTGTCAGGTTGGGAACAAAGCAGCACTAAGCAAAATCTTTCATGTGCCGTAAGGGAGCCTGGGCTGAGTTCTTCACTTAGGTACCGTCTGTGAAGCTGTTTCGAAGCAAAATGCATGGCTTTTTTTCGCCCTAAGCCCTCTAAAGAACTCACTCATCATTTCTGCGCACTCTTCTTCAAGTATTCCCCTTGTTACCTCTGCCTTATGGTTGAATCTGTCCTCCTCAAGGAGATTAAATATAGAGCCTGCACAGCCCGCCTTCTTATTCATTGCCCCTATGACAACCCTTTTCACTCTAGACTGCACTATGGCCCCTGCGCACATCTGGCAGGGCTCAAGGGTTACATAGAGAGTACATTCCTCAAGCCTCCAATCGCCTATTTTTTTGCAGGCTTTTTTTATTGCCATCATTTCTGCGTGTGCAAGCGAGGTATGGTCAGTATTTCTCCTGTTATATCCCCTTGCAATAATCTTATCATTATGAACTATAACGCAGCCAATCGGCACCTCTTCCAGTTTCTCTGCCTTCTTAGCCTGCTTTATAGCCTGTCTCATCCATTTCTCATCAGTAGTCATATTTTTTACCATTCCTTTCGCTTCGCTCAAGGCACAAACAAGTTATGAAAA
>ERZ773196.1804-NODE-1804-length-11617-cov-11.268466_pt1 | contig 11617 bp, 9 predicted proteins | sample MGYA00581009_ERZ773196 | MGnify/ENA primary metagenome ERZ773196 (study PRJEB29015, sample SAMEA2738162) | human oral metagenome | biome: human oral; feature: human-associated habitat; material: saliva | place: China | collected 2243 ...
CCCATTAGGAATCTCCTTTTTTCACATTTTAATCTTTCTTATTATAACACAAGTCCATCTGATTTTCACTAGAGGAAATGGATTTTCTTTCGTAAATCCAGCTAGGATTGTTCCCTAGCTGCCAAGATTTCCTTACCTTCTTTTATCAAGGGGTGACGGAAAAGAGAGAAGTAAAGTTGGATAGTCATGGCAACCCAGATAAGAGGTTCACAGAGGATGACTCCCCTATAGCCTGCCCAAGGGATAATCAAGACCACAAAAACGATTTTGCCGATTAGTTCGATAAAACTAGATACCAGAGGCAGGATTTTTTGGCCCAAGCCCTGCAAGCAATTGCGATAAATCAACAAGAGACTCAAAATCGGATAAAAAACTGAACTGATCTGCAAGTAGAGGCTACCATTTTCAATCAAGTAACCATCCGTTGAACTGGCCAAGAAGGAAATCAAGGTCGGACTAGCAAAAAAGAGAAAGATACAGACAAAGCCTGCCCAGGACATGCTCAGGCGACTGCCGATTCGAAGACCTTGAACAATGCGGTCTGGCCGCTTAGCACCGAGATTCTGAGAGGCAAAGGTCGTCATGGCAGAAGAAACAGCCGTCATCGGAAGCAAAGCAAAGGCCATAATGCGGCGCGCCGCTGTTTGCGCACTTATAATCACGGCTCCAAAAGTATTGACAGAAGACTGTAAAATCACACTACCGATAGACACAATCGAACTCATCAAGCCCATAGCCAAACCTTGCTCCAAGAGATCCGCGTACAAGCTCTTGTTCCATTTGAAATGCTTAAACTGTGGCAAGAGTTCTGGAACGCTCTTGCGGATATAATAAAAGCAAAGAACCGCTGATAACCCTTGTGAGATAATGGTAGCAAGTCCCGCAGATTGAACTCCCAGTTGCAGTTGCGTAATAAAATACAAATCTAGGACCACATTAACCAAAGCAGAAAAAATCAGGAAGCCAAGAGCCGCGAGACTGTCTCCAATAGACCGCAAGAGCCCTGCAAAGAGATTATAGGCAAAGCTGACGCCTACACAGGTCACAATCATAGAAATATATTGATAGGATTGGGGAAGGATTTCTGCAGGGGTATCTAAATATTGCAAGAGTGGATATAGACCGACAAAACCCATCAGCATAACTATAATACTTAGAAGTCCTCCTAAAATCCAGGTTGCAGCAACCGCTTCCTTGATTTTGGTGAAATTACGAGCCCCATAATAGCGGGCAATGACGATCCCCATGCCATTTCCAACACCAAGCGTAAAGCCTATAATCAAGTCAAAAATGGCCGTTGTTGCTCCTACTGCTGCCAAGGATTCTTGGCCAAGAAATCGCCCAACAATCAAGACGTCAGCTGTATTATAAAGCTGTTGAAAGATATTAGACAGCAAGATGGGAAAGGCAAAGCTTAAAAGCGAAGGAAGGATTGGGCCATTGACCAAATCCACTTTTCTTTTCTTATTCATAAACCTATTATATCAGCTTTCTAGAGGAGCGACAAGGATTGCTTGAAATCAATTGCCTACCGAGAGACAATTTGCTATAATCAAGAAAAGGAGGTCATTTATGAGTTTGACCAGTCAATTAATAACCGATGCATTTCCGCATCTTGAAAAAGTTGAAAAATTAAATACTGAAGCCTTCCCCGAAGAGGAACGCGTGCCTTTATCCGAATTTTTACGCTACCAGAACCGAGATGACGCCCACTTCTTTGCCTTTTATAACCAAGAAGAGTTTGTTGGTTTTGCTTTTGCCATCTCCAATCAAAAAGCCTTTTATATCAGCTTTTTTGCCATCATGCCCCACCTGAGAAGCCATGGGTACGGAAAGGAAATTATCGAAAAGCTGATTGAGTTTTACCAGCGAACCATGTTGCTTGAAGTCGAGCGATTAGATGAAGAATGCGATAACTTGGAGCAAAGGAAGGCTAGAATGGACTTCTATCGACAAAATAGCTTTAAAACAGCCAACGCTTTCCTTGAGTACGATGGTTTGAGTTTTGAAATCCTCTATCGTGGCGATCACTTTGACGAAGAAGCCTATCGTGACATCTTCCAGAAGTTGCAAGATGAACATTACTTTGACTTTCATATCGAATACAGACGCTTTAGTGATCATTAGTTCGTTTGAGTTAGATAAAAAAGTAGCAGATTTTCTGCTACTTTTATTTTTATTCTTCAATTTCAATTCCAAGATCATCGCCAAGGTCAAGTGTTACTTCTTGGTTAGAAGTCGCCTCCGCTACTGGACTATGATCAGAAGCTTCTTCATCTTCAATCAAGCCATATTGAACACGGACTTGGTGGTCAATGGCATCAAAAATTTCCGGATGATCTGCCAAGTATTTCTTAGCATTTTCAGATCCTTGTCCGATTTTTTCACCCTTGTAAGAGTACCATGCTCCCGCTTTTTGGATAATATCGAGATCACTTGCGATCTTCAAGAGCTCACCAGTCTTAGAAATCCCTTCTCCGTACATGATTTCAACAAAGGCTTCCTTAAATGGTGGAGCTACCTTGTTTTTCACGACCTTGATCTTAGTTTCCTTACCGACATTGGTATCTTTTTGGTCACCAGTTCCCTTGATTTGCGTGCTTCCACGAACATCCAAACGGACTGAAGCGTAGAATTTCAAAGCACGTCCACCAGGAGTTGTTTCAGGATTTCCAAACATGACCCCAACTTTTTCACGCAATTGGTTGATAAAGATAGCAATTGTTTTGGTCTTATTGATTGAAGCACCAAGTTTACGCATGGCCTGACTCATCATACGAGCCTGCAAACCAACGTGGCTATCTCCGATATCTCCATCAATTTCCGCACGAGGTACAAGGGCAGCAACTGAGTCGACCACGACAAGGTCAACTGCACCTGAGTCAATCAATTTTCCTGCAATCTCAAGACCTTGCTCTCCTGAGTCTGGTTGAGACAAGAGCAATTCGTCAATATTGACCCCAAGAGCCGCAGCATAAGCTGGATCAAGGGCATGCTCCGCATCGATAAAGGCTGCAATCCCACCTTCTTTTTGCGCTTGTGCAACTGCATGAAGGGCAACCGTTGTCTTACCAGATGACTCTGGCCCATAGATTTCGATGATACGTCCCTTAGGATAACCACCTGAACCAAGGGCAATATCAAGAGCCAAGGAACCTGAGCTCATCACTTGCACCTTTTGCTCTGCACGCTCACCCAAACGCATGATTGAACCCTTACCAAAGTCTTTCTCAATCAATTTAAGAGCGTCATTCAAGGCTTTTTCACGTTCTGCCCCGAATTTTTTTGAAATTTCATCTAATTTTTTTGGTTTTTTCGCCATTCTATTCTCCTACATTCTAATGGTCCTCAGACCTATCTACTATTATATCAAAAGTTAGTCACTTAATAAAGCCTTGCGAACTAGGTTAAAGGCATGCATGACCGCGATGTGACGTACATCTGCTCGACTCCGTCCTGCGATATTAGCCTTGATAACTTCTGTCCCTTTTGCATGTGCCAATCCGATAAAGACTGTCCCAGCTGGATGCCCCTCTAGGCTATCTGGCCCAGCCACACCCGTCAAACTGACTCCGTAGTCAGACTGAGTCTTGAGCCGTGCCTGCTCTGCCATCTTTTGAGCCGTAAACTCTGAGACAACCCCGTGTTCTTTCAGCTCTTGCTCGGAAATATCCAGCATCTTGGACTTTTCTTCTAGACTATATGTGACAAAACCACCATTAAAGATAGCAGAAACGCCTGAAAAGTTCGCTAAAGTAGCCTGAAAGAGGCCTGCCGTCAAGCTCTCTGCTGCAGTAATGCTTCTCTTTCTCTTCTTAAGCTCTTCTACAACGACACTTGCTAGGCTGGTCTCCTCCCCATATCCATAACAGATGTCTCGCAGAGAAAGTTCTTCGAAAGTCTGGCGATCTAAGATTTGATTTTCCAAGGTGTCCAATGCTTGATCAGCCTTTTCTTGACTGAGTGCTTTTGTGGACAAGCGCAAGGTCACCTCTCCCGTTTTGGCATAAGGTGCCAAGGTCGGATCGGTTTGATGGTCAATCAAATCAGCTAAAACGGTCACCAACTGGCTTTCACCAATCCCAAAGAAACGGAGCACTCGTGAATACAGTTTGGTGCCAGTCATCAGCTTGGGTAAGAGTTGATTTAAGACCATGGGTTTTAACTCACTAGGAGGTCCTGGAAGGACCACGTAAGTCACACCGTCAGCTTCCAACACTCCTCCGACAGCTAATCCTGTTTCATTTGGCAATGGAGTTGCTCCTTCCACAATTTGAGCTTGCCTTTCATTATTCGGTGTCCGAGCATAGTCTGGTCTTTGAGCAAAAAAGTGATCAAGTTTTTCCTGAACTTGAGGATCAAATACCAAGGCTTTTCCCAAAAATTTCGCCAACGTTTGTTTGGTTAAATCATCTTCAGTTGGCCCCAAGCCTCCTGTCAAAATGACTATACTACTACGCGAGCTCGCAATTTCTAACAAAGACATGAGACGCGCTTCATTATCTCCGACAGCTGTTTGGAAGTAGACATCTACTCCAATTTCTGCTAGCTTTTCTGATAAAAACTGTGCGTTGGTATTGACGATCTGCCCTGTTAAAATTTCCGTTCCTACAGCAATGATTTCTGCTTTCATCTTTCCTCCTACCTATCTATTCGAATTTTTTTGAAAAAATCGCAGGAAAGTCCCACGATTTGATTCTTTGTTTTATTCTATCTCTTCGTTTGAAGCATTTGTGGAAGGTGCTGTTCGACCATAAAGATTTTCATACAGAACAGCGTTGGTCTCCAACTCTGCTACGTCCTCTCTCCCTAGGGAACGACGCAAGAGATTTTGCATTTCCAGCATATGCTCTCTCGTTACGATTTGGTAAGAGATTCCTTGCAACTCAGCATCTTCACCACGAAGTTGATGAGTTTCGATGTTTTTAAAGGAATCTTGGTAACCAAGTAGTTGTGGGATACTGGAGGCAGACAAATCAACATTTGTCTGCATATTATCACTAAGCGCTTTTAAGATAGCTTGATAATGACTGATACTATTGAGGCTCAAGACCTTTTCCATAATCTTTTGAATGACTTCACGTTGACGTTTTTGACGACCATAGTCTCCCTCAGGATCCTGATAACGCATCCGTGAATAGACCAGAGCTTCCTCACCATTCAAAGTTTGCTCACCGACTCCAATCGAGATTTTATTAAATTCTTCCTGATCAGCAATCGAAATTGGAAAACCGAGTGTGTTGTTGACTGTGATGCCCCCAACTGCATCAACTAGCTGTTGGAGTCCTTGCATGTTGACCATCACATAACGATCAATATGAATGTTCATCATTTTTTGAATGGTTGAAATAGCCAACTCTGCACCGCCATTGGCATAGGCAGCATTGAGTTTCGCTTCCTGAACTTGGCCATTTCCAGTCTCAATCTTGGTCAAAATATCCCGTTCTAAACTCATCATAGTGGTTTTCTTGGTTTTCGGATTGACTGTCAGAAGAATCATGGAATCACTATTCCCCGCCCAAGGGTCTGTACGTTCTACATTTCCCGTATCTACCCCCATCAAAAGAATGGTCAAAGGCTCAGTCGCCTCAATCACGTTGGTTTCTTCACCAATTTTCTTATAAGTTTTTTTACTTAAGGTTTCAGTTCCTTGATAATAAATAGTATAGGCATACGCACCCACACCTAAAGCCGTTACTGCTAGAAAAGCTAGTAGCATTCCGATTATTTTTTTTACCATCTTATCATTTATCTATCAGTCTACCCATCAGGTAAACGTCTAAAAATATCCCTTCTTTTAAATAGGCTCCTCTTTCTTGTAAGCCTTCTGTAACAAATCCAAATTTTGAATAGAGGTGGATAGCTGCCTCGTTGCGCTTTTGTACACTGAGCTGCAAACGACGCAGAACTCCACTGGTTTTAGCCCACTCAATTCCCTCTTCAAGGAGTATGCTTCCTAAGCCATGATTCCAAAACTTCCTTTGGATGACCAAAAAGATATCCCCGATGTGACGAATCCGTATACGTTGCTCTGCCGTGATGTTCAAAACACCTGCAATTTCATCATTCAGGAGGGCTAGGAGAGTGATTTGGTTATCTGAAGTCGCTTGCTTTTCAATAAAAATTGCCATTTCAGATTCTGTCATCAGGATACCATTTTCATCCAGACTGGTGAAATCTGTCTCCTGTCCAACTAAATCCAAGAATGCAACCAAAGCAGCCGCATCCTGAACTTCAGCCTCACGAATACAAAGTTCATACTCCATCTTGAAGCTCCTTGATCAATTCCTCAGCACGAGAACCCTGAGCGGCAAAATAGAGGCGACGACCCTCAGCCTCTTTCAAGAGTTCCAACTCCAAGTAGGAATCTGGTAAATCCTCACCCAAAAGATGTCCCCACTCGATAACGGTCACACCACCACCAAAGAGAAACTCATCCAAGTCAATCGAATCAGCATCCCCCTCAATCCGATAGACATCCAAGTGGTAGAGCGGAAGGCGACCCTCATACTCTCTCACGATAGTGTAAGTTGGACTTTTGATCATCTGACGAATACCCAAGCCCTTGGCAAGACCCTTGGTAAAGGTTGTTTTACCAGCACCCAGTTCTCCAGACAGAATCAAAACATCGTTTTTTTGGAGCAATGTCCCTAGGCGTTCTCCCAGATCGATCAGCTCTTCTTCATTTTTTGTGTACATGCTACTATTATACCAAAAAGTTTTCTTTTATGTAAATTTTCTTTACAAACTTACTATAACAACTTTGTTAAAACAAGGGATTTTTATTGATCAAAAAGTGTTTTTAAAAGAATATACACACGGCGCTAACAAGTAAAATATCTCGGATCACATGACCGTAAAAGGAAAATTCTCTTCTCATAGATTTTGGAAATAAAAACCTAGCAAAAATGAATCCCAAACCGACATAAAAAACAATGGATAAAACTGTCATTGGATTTCTCAAGAACAGCAAGGTTGCCAGAACTGTCAGGACAACTGTTTTTTTCTTATTGAGAGTGCTTCCCAATTCTCGGCTGTATTTTTCAAGCGGTAAAAAGACAAGTAAATCAATGCCAAACAAGAAAAAGAAGGAAGGCAAGAAAAGGTCTACTAACTCTTGCTGAAAAGCTGTCTGTGTTAAAATAGTCTCCGACAACACCAGACAGACGCCTACTAGGTTTAAAACCAACAAGATACTATAAAATAGTTTCACTTTTTTCTGACTGTTTATAATGCTATGAACATCCTGATCTCGAGTGTAAAAGAAATTCATGCCCGCACACAGACCTGATGCCAATACGATAAACACTAGAAAATAAGTGCTTGACTGCTTTAAGGTTAAGATGGCTCCCTTCCACAGCAAGCAACTACTCAGACTAATCTGAAGCAAAGCCAGTAACAATAAGATGCGAATTGATTTTATCATTTTCAATACCTCCTTCGTATACATGATTATACTCTGCAAGAAAGATAAAATCCCTCCCCTCTTCTCAAATGTCCTATTTTAACGCTCAACTGACAAAAATCTGAAAAAGCAAGTCATTAAGCTAGTTGTTCTAGCTTTCTAGTTAAATAGTTACGATAAAGATTCAACCGTTCAATCAACTCTGTTCAGATACTACATTCTCTCAACTTTCTGAAATTCCCTCGTATTTTCGTAACTTTAACAAGCATATCATTTGTAAGCCTACCTCCTAGACTATCAAAAAGAGGAAGACCAGTCTGGTCTTCCCCAAGGTTTCGATAGAAAATAAGAGCATCTCCTTTCAAATAAAACGAAAGGATGAATGATACGGATTCATGTACAATCTCCTCATTCGGATATAGACCGAAGTCTATCTCTTCAGCGTCTACTTGTTTCTTTTGTTTATCAATGTTAATTTTGATAAGTCTTGTGTAGTGCTACTAAAGTCAACAGTCATTTTGTCAGTTGCTGACTCTGAAGCCACTAAATCACTTGAAACTGCTTGGCTAGCGCTGAGAGATTCTGTTATCACTAAACTTTGAGAAGACGATTCAGAAGCAGATAGACTAAGGGAGTGTTCAAATAACAGACTGTGAGACACCGACTCCAATACATAGAAACTATGTGATAAGGATACCTCTTGACTTAGAGACTCTTCTACATATACACTGTGCGAAGCTGAGACTGAAAGGCTTGCTGAAACTGACTCTGAAACCGACAGACTATGAGACAGGGAAGCTGCTTGGCTCAAAGACTCTTCTACATATACACTGTGAGAAGTAGAGGCTGAAACAGAAAGGCTTGCTGAAACTGACTCTGAAGCCGACAGACTGTGGGACTCTGAAGCCACTTGGCTCAAAGACTCTTCTACATATACACTGTGAGAAGTTGAAGCTGAAACAGACAAGCTAATGGATGCCGACTCTGAAACCGACAGACTATGAGACAGGGAAGCTGCTTGACTCAGAGACTCTTCTGCATAAACACTGTGCGAAGCTGAGACTGAAAGGCTAAGCAAGTGAGAACCATACTGACTTAGAGATTGTTCAAGATAGGCACTCTGTGATTCGAACTCTGAAATAGCAAGGCTAAGAGAATCTTCAACAGAGGAAATCTGTGACTCTACTTGAGAAAGATGGGTTGAGCCAGATACTGAGACAGAATCACTTAGAGAGCTTGCAGCCTCGGCGCTCAGTGATTGCTCCGCTGAATGACTGACTGAGACGGACTCTGAAACCGAAAGGCTGAGAGAGGACTCGCGAGATGAAGTCTGTGACTCTACTCGAGAAAGACGGGTTGAGTCGGATTCTGAGATAGAAACACTTAGAGAGCTTGCAGCCTCGGCGCTCAGTGATTGCTCCGCTGAACGGCTGGCTGAGGCTGACTCAAGAACAGATAAACTACTTGATGTTTTTTTGTTTTCTAGACTTAATGATAGTGAAATGGAGTCTGCTGTACTCTTCAAGCCTTTTGTTTTTCGAGAATCTGTAGTTTTAGAGAGGCTAGTTTCCAAAGAATGCGATGCACTAACTGTTTGACTCTTAGCTAGTTCTTTTTCTTGAGAAAGACTAGAGTCACTTTCTGGCAATGGAGATTCTTCGGAACTGCTTTCCTCACCTATATTCATCACATCCAAACGATCGTAGTACTGAATAGACTCTAAAGCCTTATCAATAAGAAAAGTTTCACTTTCTTCGGGAGATAGACTTCCTCCTGCTACTCCTGTCTCCTCGCCCTCAGTTTCTCTTGCAGTAGACAACTCTTCTTTATTTCCTCTTTTTATGAGACGCTTAAAACCATCTAAAAATTTACGAAACGTACCTTTAGCGTTTTCATTGTTTGTCATAAATATTTTCTCCCTAATTTTAATGATAATACTATTATAAAGGCTTGTAGACTATCTGTCAAAACAATTTCATCAAAATAGTGTTTTTAAAACAAATTCTTTCAATTGACTAGTTTCTCGCTTTAAAATCAAGTACTTACTCTAAATTCTAAGTGCTCCCAAAACTTAAAAATGTCTATCCAAACATGTGAAATAAGGGAGATTCGACCCAACTCTTTTTGTAGATCAACTTTTTCTTCTAGTCAGATAATGCAAGCCTCCAATCACCACTGCTAGGACAGCTACATAGACCACTTGAGTGATTTCTAAAGGCACAAAGGCCCCTTGCAGGATAAAAGTATTGGCAAGGACGCCAACAAGGGCTGCAAGACTCAGAGAAACGAGTAAGAGCATCTTGTATCGATTAAAGGGCAGGCTGACCTTGGCAACGAGACACAGGCCATTGACCAAAGCAAGGATGAAGCAAATAAATTTGACCTGACCTGGCACAGTGATAAAGAAGTTAGTCAGGAAAACACTAACAACCAGAACGCCTCCGCCAATCGCAGCATTGGTCAGGATATCGCGCATAAAGTGAGGACTGACCTTTTCTTTATTTGACTCAAAGGTCAAGAAGAAGGATGGAATCCCAATCGTAATGGCTGAAATGATTGTAAACTGAATGGGGATAAAGGCAAATTCCAAACCAAATATCACACTTAGAATCGCAAATACAATGGAGAAGAAAGTCTTTGTTAGAAAGAGAGAGGCGACCTTTTGGATGTTATTGATAACCCGGCGGCCTTCCATCAAGATATCATAAAATACTGCAAAATCATCAGTGAGAAAGACGATGTTGGAGACGCTTTTGGCTGCACTCGTGGCACCATTCATAGCAAAACTGATATCTGCTTTCTTGAGAGCTAGAACATCATTGACTCCATCACCGCTCATAGCCACTGTTTTACCAGCATTTTGCAAAACGGTCACCATCTTTTCTTTCTGCTCAGGAGTCACGCGTCCAAAGATATCGTGTTCCAAGACCACTCTTTCAAAGTCCTCATCACTCACCTTGGTCATATCAATTGCTCGCGCTGATTCTTTAAATCCTGCTTTACGAGCCACCCCATATACAGCCACATGATTATCCCCACTGATAATCTTCACTTCAACACCTTGTGACTCGAAATAATCAAAGGTTTCCTTGGTATTATCCTTGATCTCATCTGACAGAACGACATGCCCTAATAGTTCCGTATCGGCTGGGTTTGTAATCTGGTCCTTGCTATGAGCAAACGATAAGATTCGAAAACCTTGTTGTTTTAGATGTTCATAGTAAGGATCCATCGTTTGGGTAAAGCCGAGAAACTCATAAGCACCGAAAAAGTAAGTTCCTCCATCTTTAACTTGAACAAAGGAATACTTGTTTTTGCTTGAAAAGGCACCGACTTCTTGAACTTCCCACTTTTTCTCACACGTTAAGTAAGTCTTCAGAGCCCGCGACGTCGCATTTTCATCCTCAAAATAAGCTAGATAAGAAGACAGTTTCTCTGCTAAATTAACATCCATTTCTTGGACCTTCATATTACCAGTCGTGATGGTCCCGGTCTTATCAAAACAAAGAACATCTACACGCGCCAAGGTCTCCACACAGTATAGTTCCTGCACCAAGACTTTCTTTTTAGCCAGTTTCATGGCTGCTACCGCTAGGGATACGCTAACCAGGAGAATCAATCCCTCTGGAATCATGCCGACCAAGGCACCTGAACTTCCCAAGACAATCTCAACATAAGTCCGTCCCAGACTAAAACCTCTGACATAGAGCAGAATGGCAACTGGCACCAGCAAGATAGAGACGATTTTTAAAATCTTATCCATGTAATCGCGCAGTTGAGAAGGGTATTTTTTGAATTCCTTGCTGGATTTTGCCAGTTTGTTGATATAACTATCGGGACCGACCTCCGTCGCAGTGACCAGGCAGGATCCGCTAACGACATTGCTTCCGCTCATCAGCTTGTCACCAACTGTTTTAAAGACCGAATCACTCTCGCCAGTCAGCAAGGACTCATCCACTTCAATATTCCCTTCAAGCACTTCTGCATCTACAGGCACCTGATCTCCCAGATTGAGATGCAGATACTCGCCCAGAACGATGTCCTCTGGATCAATCTCAATCGTTTGACCATCTCGATTGACCCTATACTTACTCTTACCAAGCAAACTTAGCTTTTCCAAAGCATTTTTTGAACGCACCTCTTGGAAAATCCCAATAGCTGTATTGATAGCAATCACACCTAAAAAGAGCATATTTTCAAATCGCAAGGTTG
>ERZ773196.1806-NODE-1806-length-11610-cov-3.128516_pt1 | contig 11610 bp, 7 predicted proteins | sample MGYA00581009_ERZ773196 | MGnify/ENA primary metagenome ERZ773196 (study PRJEB29015, sample SAMEA2738162) | human oral metagenome | biome: human oral; feature: human-associated habitat; material: saliva | place: China | collected 2243 ...
TTTGCTTCAAAAAGCTGGTCTCATTCAAAAAATGAGAGGTCAAGGCTCTAAAGTCATCCAACAAGAACAAATTGACTTTCCCGTTTCCAACCTAACTAGTTACCAAGAACTTGTCCGGCAACATGGAATGAATTCTAAAACCAATGTCATCCAGTTAGAAAAAATTACAGTTGATAAAAAATTATCCAGTCTTACTGGTTTTCCTGAATACCTTCTGGTGTGGCGGATTATTCGCCAAAGGGTCGTTGACGGGATTGCCTCCGTCTTAGATATTGATTACCTTGATAAGGGTTTTGTCCCTTCTATTAGCCGTGAAATTGCAGAGCATTCAATTTATGCTTATTTAGAAGATGAACTGGGACTACACATTTCTTACGCCCAAAAAGAAATCACAATTGATCTAGCTACCAATCGCGATAAAATATTGATGAGCATTGGAAATGACCACCATGTCGTCTCTGTCAAATCAAAAGTCTATCTCGCAGACGGACAGCAATTTCAGTTTACAGATAGTCGTCATAAACTCGAAAAATTCCGTTTCGTTGACTTTGCCAAGCGGCAAAAATGATCATGACCCTTCACAAAATTCACTCTTCAATATTTAAAATAGCCAAAAAGGAAGAATGTCATCGATCTGCTTCCTTTATTTTTAATGTCATTCACATATTATAAAAAGTAAAGCAAACTTATCAATTTTTGAAAAATAAAAGAAGCTGAGATTATTTCTCAACTTCTTCCTCTTCTTCTACTATTTCAGAAACTTCTACTTTGAGCTTTGTCACTCGTCCATTTTTTACCTTATCATTGGTTAAAATGAGCTTTTTATTCTGACTTTCTACTTCATAACTCAAACGTTCCTTAGCATCCGGTATGGAGCCAACGCCCGTCAGATAATAACCAGCAATCGTATCAACATCATCACTTTCCAGTTCCACTTCAAAATACTCATTAAAATCATTCAAACTCATGGTTCCAAGGACAAAGTAAGTATGCTCAGAAACCTGATACACTTCTACTTCAGCCTTATCTGTTTCATCATCTATCTCGCCAACAATCTCTTCCAATAAGTCTTCAAGTGTTACTAAGCCAGACATACCACCATATTCATCTAGCAATATTGCCATTTGATTTTGGGTGTTTCGCAACTCTGTCAACAAGTCATCTACAAAGATGGTTTCTGGTACAAAGAGTGGTTCTTGTAAAATTTTTCGCAGCACAATGTTATCAAAACCATTGGTAAAAGCCTCATTTAATAGACGTTTGGTGTGAATAAGCCCAATAACATTATCCTTGTCATCATCATAAACCGGAATCCGTGAAAAGTTCTGCTTCAAAATGCTTTCAATAATTTCCTTGGTATCATCATTGATGTCCACCATAAACGCATCGGTACGCGGCACCATTACCTCACGCGCCATCATCTCATCTAGTGAAAAAATCCCCTGCAGCATTTCAATTTCATCTGCATCCAATGTTTCTTCACTATTGGTCAGCATATACTCAATCTCATCACGTGTCATTTTCTCATCTGCATCATCAAAAGTCATGGGAGTGATTCGACTGAGCAGATTGGTAGAGGCTGATAAAAGCCAAACAAAGGGACTGACAATTTTTCCCAAGAAGATGATAACTGGCGCTGTACGAACCGCTAAGGAATCTTTGAGGTTCAGAGCGATTCTCTTTGGATACAATTCACCAAAAACAATCGAAATATAAGTCAAAATAGCAACAGATAAAAAGCTTGCAATGGCTCTTGCAGTCTCGGAATTTCCCATCCAAGAAGCAATTTCCTGACCGAGTGTATTGGCCAAACTAGCCCCTGACAAAATCGTAATCAAAGTAATCCCAACTTGAATAGTGGACAGAAAATGATTAGGATTTTCCAAGACTTTTAACAAACGAATGTATTTTGCATCGCCTTCTTCAGCTTTTTGCTCTACACGAGCGCGATTTAAAGATACCATCGCCATCTCTGCTGCTGAAAAAAAGGCATTTAAAAGTGTTAAAACTAGTAATAGTAAAGCTTGCAGTAACAAGGTCTGACTGCTAGGGTCTTCCATGAATGTTCTCTCCTCATATATAAGTAATCTTAATTATAGCATACTTTTTGACTTCTTGCACAAGGAGTGTTAAAAAGAAAGTTTGAAGGAAGATTGCAAAGAAGAAAATCGATTGTTTAGGCTTCTAAATTTTGCAGAACTGTTTCCAAGCGTGAAATTGCATCAACAGGAAGTGCCGTTTTAGGGTATTTTTGATTAAAGGCAAGCAAGAAGTTCAGCCGTACTTGCATTCTTTCTCTAAGTAATTGTTTGTAGCGAGCATCAAAATTCGGAATCGGATAGCCTTCACATTCCATGTATTCGAATCCTTCCAACGGTCCAAATGGTTTAAAATCTGCCGCTTCATCAACAATTTTTTCAACAATATTCAAGCTGACCTCTTTTGAAATTCCCTTTCCCATATAAAATCCAGTGTTGATGATATAGCAGTCGACACCAGATTCAAAGAGACTACGGAATTTCCGATAATCTTCCACCAAAGGATACACTCTAAATGGATTGGCATAAGGTTCAATGACTAAATCATCGTGCTTCCCAGTAACATTTTCAGCGTTGGAACGCTTGGTCATCAAGGTACAGCCCATCGTAGAAGCCATCAGCGGATCGTTGATTTTGACCAACGGTGGGAGAGAATCATCTTTCATAATCCAGAAAATGGCTTGAATCGGCTCATCAATTCGATCAACTCGATTTGGCGTTGCGAAACGAGACTTGACTGTCCGACCATTTCCGTTTCGAATATCTTCTGTCACTAATTTTTTTAATCCATTGTCATCCAGTGTCACACCACAATTCTGAACGGTCACAAAGAAATCTTGTTCCTTATGTCCAATTGGATAATCATTCGTTTTATCAAAATAGGACGGTTCCAAAGCAATGGAAGAGCCATCTTTGACAGAAATAATAAAGGCATCATCATGCAAAACCTTGATATCGTATTTTCCATTATGTTTGGCATGAGTCAGCGTGGATTTTCCTGAGCCAGATAACCCAAAGAAGGAGGCTACATAGTCTTTCTTTTCAGCCTCTCCTTGTTTAAAGATTTTCAAACCACCGTGACAAGCTACATATCCATTTCTAGCAGCAGTTGCCCAAGCTAAGGTTAAGGTCGCTTTTTTCAACTCACCAAAGTAATTTAAACCCAAAATAATGACACAATTGTGCTGAGTATCAAAATAAACCAACCCTTCAGGATAATCTGGATGCTTCCATTTGGGGGCAAAAAAGACAAATATATCATTTTCATCGTACTTTTTAGAAACTCTCAAACGATTTTTAAACTCTTCATCCAAAATTTGGAAATTTAAAAGCCACGAATACAGGTTGTTAATTTCATCCTCAGGAACCATAAGATGAGCACAAGCCATGAAGGCTTCATCAAGCCCTACAACTGCATCTGCTTTATAAAATTTTCGATGATGAGCCTGATAAATTGCACTGCGTACTATCGAAAGCAACTTCTCATCTTCCTCACTGTCCCTACCAAAAATCCGTCGAGCTTTAGCCGTTCGGCCAACAACTGCTCCAGAATTCGTTAATAAAACGCGAGCATAAGAAGGCAAGCCCAATTCCTTTGTATGAATGACAGGCATATCTAAGACAACTGTCCCAGCAGCTGCGGAAGCCAATTGATACGCTTCTTCTACGGTTTTTATTGCAACAACCTGATTTTCATAAAAAGCTGTTTCAATGATTGCCTTCAAAGGAGAGAAATAAGAAGAATCTTTTCTTATTTCTTGCGGAGAATATTTACGACGTGTTACCATAAGTGTACCTCCTCTATCTTATTAGTTCTATTTTAGCATAATAATTTTATTCTATCGACTTAATAGCGAAATAGTTGTTAGTAGCTTATATAATAAGGATTTCGAGAGATAATATACACTAAATAATACAGTCATAAACGAAAATAAACGTAGTCAAAACGTAGCCAGTCTTGCCCGCATAGTTGAGAAAGTGATAAGTCTAAATAGGCTTTATTTTTTTGCACCAAAAAAGCCCCTAGGATTTCTCCTAAGAGCTTAGTTTGTCTTATTTCACTCTATAAGTTACGCCTGCAAAAATGAGGTCGCTTGACAATCCATTGAGTGCTTGGATACTTTCTACTGTTGTACCATATTGAGCAGCCATGCCAGAAAGGGTGTCTCCCCATTGCGCCGTATGATAAGACACATTTTGAGGAGCTACCTGTCCTTGTCCTGAAACTTTCAAAACTTGTCCTACATAGATGTAGTTCGGATTGCTAATTCCATTAAGGGCTGCTAACTGTTGATAAGTCGTGCCATATTGACCGGCAATTCCAGAAAGGGTATCTCCCGGCTGTACCGTGTATGAGCCAGACTGCTGAACTGCTGGAGCTGGTGCAGGTTGGCTATTAGTAGTAGAGATAATCTCTGCATTTCGCTTGTAAATCCAAGAGTTGATACCAGCTAACAGCACTTTATCACCGCTCACCTCTGCCACTTGGTAAGAGCGACCTTTGACCCAGTCAGGGATTCCTTCTCCGGTTGCCCAGTTGGTAGCCGAGAAATTAACTTTGACTGTATCGCCAATTTTAATATCACTTTTCGGTGTGTTATCAGCTTTTTCGCCCTCTTTAATCGCTGGCGTTTGTGTTTTAGGTGTATTCTTACGACCATAACCATTATCTGTAATACCTGTCAAGTCTACATTACCATCAAGTCCACCTGCTATGTAAGTTGAGGTGAATTGGAAGATTGCAATTCCCGGAAGAGATGGGAAAAAGTTATAATTTGGTGATGGCGTCACATTGTAATCTGGATAAGCTCCAATCCACAAAGAATTTGGAAATTCGGCTAAAATCCGATTATAATCAACGTGATCAAGCGTGTAAGGCTTGTAGGAGTAGTACATAGGCGTGTAACCCGCTGCCTTAATCATACGCATCCCATGCAAAATTGCGTTTGTATTGGCTTCTTTGCTAGCGCTCGCTCCGCTCTCATAGTCCAGAGCTACAATTGACCCTTTCGGTGTTTGTACCTGCGGCAAGAAGGTTTTAAGCACTTGCTCACCCAAAGCAGCATTGCCGCCTACTTCATACCAAACATAAGTATGAGCACGTTTACCTTGTGCAATAGCACTTGCTACTTGCGTTTCGTAGGTTGACTGTCCATACATACCATAGGCATTGATACCGCCAATTTGGATAATAGCAAACTTGTCATGCCCATAACCAAAGATACCACTTGTCCCTTGATAGACAGACCAGTCCACGCCTTGATCTCCTACTGCTGCTTGCGCAACAGTAGGAAGCATAAAGCCAAGTACGATTGTAACAAGAGCTAAAAGCTGCTTCATTTTATTTTTCTGTGTCATCCGCTGTGCCTCCTTTTTTATTTTTAAAAGCCAATTCGTAATAGCCGATAGCAGATAAGCCGGCAATTAGCCCGCCCCAACCATACGCAGCATAATCACCATGTGCAATTGTTGCGGCGTACGCAAGACCTACAATAATCCCCAAACCGAGAGCTAACGTAGATACTTGCTTTCCGTTTAGATTGAATTGCGTCTTAACGACATTTACAATCGCTGAAATAAACGGGGCAATAATGCCCGCTGTGATTAAAATTTGTTGCATCTTATTTCTCCTTCTCAATTTTGCTTTCGAGCTTATCAATTTGCTCGTCAAGATAGTTCGTTCTTTCTTCTAAGCGATAGGTTCGCTCTACCACACTATTGTGCTTTTCCACTTTCTTTTCTAATTCCTGAATCCGAAAAGTAGTTATCTTAGCACTAGCAATAATCCCGCCGAATGTTCCGATTAAGGAAGCACTAATTGTCACGACCGCATTTATGACGTCTGGTGCCATACACTACTCCTTCTTAGCAGGAGCATCCCAGATTGGTTCACCCGCTTCATCAAATTTCATGATGTAAAATGCTTTATCAAACATATTTGTAAAGCGGAAAGTCGTAATGGAATTGTTATATCGGTCAAACGCCCACACAAGCGGAACTTCTACCAATTTACGTTTGCCGCCCACAATTGCGGGGCGTTTTTGTGTTTCCTTATAAATGTAGTAGTCATCCGTATCATTTTTAAAACGGATAAACTCGCCGTTTTCGTCCATATATCTAAGAGCCGTCTGCAAATCAAACGGCTCTGTAACTGTTTCAACATCAAGTAATTCTGCCATGTTTTTTCTCCTTTTATTTTTTTAATAAGTCCAAATAATTTGTCCTCGGTAATTCATACCCTTTTCAGCACCCAGAATATGCAAATCTCCACCAGCATTTAACTGAGCAGTCCTATCTTTATCTTTGTTCAAACTCCATGCTTTCACAACAAACATTCGAGCACCTGCAACATATTTTTGGGGGATGCTACAAATGGCTTGATTTCCGTCCTTGTTAAAAGTAACGTCATAATCGACTAATACAAGATTACCTTGCACTTTCCATCGAACACCCGAATTAAAGGTTGATTGTTCCCAGTCTGTATAGTTATCAGCTAGCAAATAAAGTTCAGCATTATGACAAGAAATAAACAGAGCATCTTTTCCATCGTTCTTTTTGCTAAAATAGATAAGACTACTTCCCCCCCTAACATAAGGATGAATTCCATTAAATACCATCTGTTTAAGAGGGTGTCCTGCCTCCAGATTCGCAAAAAACAATTCCCCTTCTTTAAAATACGATACCGGTGTAATTGATGGCATCTTGTCCTCTTTTTTTTGGCGACCAATTCTGCCATTTGAATAAATTCCACTGCTATTTATTAACAGACCTGTATCATAATCATATTCTCCCGGAACCATTCCCCAATTATCATAACTTGGGCTTCGTCTGAAAGGAGCGGTAAATTGAATATTTCCTGCCGTTATCTCACCTAAATTCGAAGCTAAAGCACTCAACTCTTTGATATTTAGCTTATCAGCTGTGATTGCACCATTGACAATCATGTCAGCCTTAATCTTTAACAGCTTAGCGATAATCTCCACCCATTCAGGATTTTGCGAAATCATGCTGGCCAGCGTTTGACCATTGACTGTTTTCTCAGAGCTAGAAACCAAACCATTTTCGTCAATTTTGATTTGGTTCTTCTTAACGGTGTTATTGCTTAGCTCTTGTACTGACTGCGTGATTTGGTTTGCTCGTTGGTCAAATGTGGTTTGCGAGACCTTACTGCCGACCTCTTGTTTAACCGCTGCAAGTTGTCCGTCTACTCCTTGTTTGTACTCGGCTAGCTTGGTTTCGGCGTCTTCGGGTGCCGGGCTCCAGTCAGACGGTATGTTTCCAAGTTCGAGCTTAAATTTAATCTCGTCTTGATTCAGCGCTCGTTTGTCTAACGAAATCGCAATGTATTTCGCTGTATTAGGTGCTTTTAAAAGTTGCTTTAAATGACCGTTAAACCAAAATGTAGAATAGCCATTAGCAGTCGGTTTGTTCGTGTCGTCAAAAAATTGCACCCCTGCCCAATTCTGTTTAGAGATTGTTTTAAGCTCCCAAACTTGCAAATAGTACTCTATGCCTTGAAGTTTAATCAAATTTGAATAGATATAATTAGCATCTGATTTCAAACCGTTTTGATAATAACCATTTTTGTTAAAGTTTGAGTAAGCAAGCAGATTATTTCCGCCAATCGACAACTCCTCAAACCATCGATTCACTCCTTTAACATCTTCTGTATACTGGCTTTTGCCCACGTAATTTTCAGCTGTTTTAATTCGTTCAGCTTCTATCTGCTTAGCTGTCTCTTCTCTGCTGTATTTTTCCAGCTCTTCTCTACGCTTACCGTCGTCAGCCACGTAGCTTTTGACTGCAGTCATGTCTGTTTTGAGACCTTCCGCAGTTTTTTCAAACGTGGTTTTAGCAGCAGATATTTTCTCGTCAGCATTTTTAGATAGTTGGCTCATCTCCTCTCGGATTCCGTCTGCAGTTTGTTTGACCTCAGACTTGCTAGCTTTATCTCCAAGCTGGCCAGTAATCCGAGCGAGATTTTCTGTATTGGATTGCTCGTAAGCAGTTTGCTGGGAGCTGATAGCACCAACATCTTTTTTTACCTGCTCAATATTAGCGGAGCTTTCCGCCTTTTCTTTGAGCAGGTCTGCTTTTACATCACTTAGCCCTTGCTTGGTCTGCCTCATCTCTTGTTCCAGAGCATTGAGTGGAGCAGGGTCTGCAGGGTCGCCTTTATCTCCTTTGTCTCCTTTCGGAACAACAATACTCTTGTTGTCCGAAAACGTCACCTTGACACCGTCCACTTGCTTTTCTGCTTTTGCAACCGTGATAGACTTACCGTCAGAACCTTTCGCACCGTCATTGACGTTGGTAAAAGCTAATTCTTTATGGGCCACTTCCTTACCATTTACAATAGCTATAACTGTTACAGTGAGTGGCTTAGTCAGTCCAGCAGCTTCAACAGTAAATGTTGGAGCAAGTGGAAAATCACGTTCATCTACTTTCCATTTCCAACTAACCTCGGAATCTGGGATGGTTTTCTCTCCTTTGAGCAAGGTAGGATAAATTGTTGATTTTCCTTTATTGTTTTTAAAAACAGTCCCATTATCTGATGTAACCTTAATATCATAAGGTTTTGCTTCTTCCAACATTTCTTCTAGCCGTTGTTGAATGCCAGATGATAATTGATTTTCAAGCGCTTTGAAATTTGCAAAAACGCTTTTATTCGTACCTGTACCAGTAAAACTGATAGAACGTTCGGACACCCGCATTTCAAGTAACAAAGTAAGAGCAAATCCGTCATCTTCAATCTCTACAGTATCACCTACACCGTATGGCAAGTAACCATCGACTTCATAAGTGACTGCTGGATAACAGCTTTTCCGTAGCATGTCAAGTGCCTTATCGGACAATTCCTCTTGTGTCTCGGCATCAATAGTTGCATCTCGTCTGATCCATTGGTCACTCATCGTATCAGAGGTAAACGCTGCAGGAAACATCTGCATAGAAAGAGGAGCATACAACATTTTTCCTGCTTTATAAAACTCTACTTGTCCGTTTTCATTCTCTAACTTCCAATCTGGCAAATCCGACAAATCAAACGTACTGTCATTGCTATAAGCACTCGTTTTAGAAGTCTTTGAGTGTTTAACTTTAAAAGGCGGTTGCTCCTCTGCCTTTTTCCTCCTGCCGGTTCGTTTTTTGTAGACCGTTGTCATCTCTCGTTCCATAGTCGTAGAGGAAGTTCCATCAGGATTTTTTACAGTCTTAGTGACAACCTGCCCAAGTACGAAACCATCATTTCGTACCCTTTTAGAAGTCGTCGTAACGCTTCCATCAGGATTTCGCACCTTTTTAGTTGTAGTTACACTTCCATCTACATTATGAATGACACTCGTTTTGGTCGAAGTGACCTCTGAACGATTCCCAGTTGGGAGGATAGCATTATAAATCCCTGTTGTATCTACAGTTCGAGTAAGTGAATTAAAATCTCGCCCATATCGTAATACCTTAGACTGTCTTTTACCAACACCTTGATGAAAACCGTCATTTGCATGATAGACATTCACCACAAAGGCTTTGATAGAACTATTACTATTCAAGAATGTTTTAAACTCAATCTCTGCACCAAACTTATTGGCAAGCGATAAAAGCCGAGCCAATTTCGTTTCTTGTCCTTCCCATTCGAGGGTCAACTTCTTATCAGAAATTTCATTCACACCTATCTTAAGCATCGTAAAGTTCAGCAAATCAAGAGCCTTACAATACTCTTCAAACGACATATCTTTCAGTGCCTTATAAGGATTGGCATATTCATTGATAAGCTCTAGATTCAAATTGACACAATTTAACTTGATGAGTTTTTCATTTTCAACAACTTTACGAACGATAAAAAGCTGTGTCTCACCTTCGTATTCAAAAGAGATAAAATTTTTCTCATTCAAGAACTGATAAGCACGCTTTGAATATGTATCGGTCGCAAGCTCCTTTTTAATAACTGTAAAGTCAAAAGTAGCCGCACCAGTCTCAAGGTAGCTTGTCCACGTATCATTGAAATAATTCAGTGTCCCCTGCTTATCATTATCAATAGACGCCACCTGTCGTAAATGTGCGTCATGAATTGTTAATAACATTATTTATAAAAACCTTTCTTCAAAATTTACAGTTACAGTAGGCTTTGCTTTTATCCAACTAGAGCAAAACACTTCTAATTGCGATTTCCCCGGAGGAACTTTCAACCACGCAGAACCATGAACCCGATCACTAAATTTATCTAGATTATCAACCAGTATTCTATCTTGCTCACTATCTACTACTACCGTTGAACCTTTCTGATAACGATTCGGTATATCCTCAATCGTATCAATAAAGTCCTTGCGATAAACAATGCTATCAAGATAGGCATGCGTGACCTGCGGCTTGTTTCCAAACGCTCCGATAGCAACATGTATTTTTGCGGACTTGCGCCCTTTAATTTCAGGAATGCGAAACTGTGGATATGTTCCCCACCAGTACACTTGCACCATATCATCACGACGCAATAAATCTGACCAACCTCTTGGCTCATTAAATGGATTATGATCTTCTCGATGCGTGCCATAGAAAAGCCACTGATTGATAAGTTTGTATCCACCTTTTCCGTTAGAAGCTAAGAAATTGTACTCACACCCCAAACCATTCGACCTTTTGATTGTTTCAACACCATATAAAAACTGCCCCTCTGTATCAGAGACAGAAATTTTTATAAATCCGAGCTGGTTTGCTGCGCCAAGCCAGAAGATTTGTCGCCACCAAATGTATTCATGAAGTGCGCCACGCTGACCGGTACTGTCAAGAGGAATTTCCCAACTGACCGAACCTGCATTATTTGGTCGCGAGCCACTCCCACGAGTCGTAAGAGTTATATGAGGACGTCCCCAAGTATTGTCAATAGCAAGCGTTCCATTGAGATTCTGACTTAAATCATTCAAAATAGCAGCATTCTTTTGCCCTTGTTGAAACCCCTTGACAATGCCATTGTTAGAGACATAATCAAATAGGATTTCAGATTTTTGAACAGTCTGCGTATCCGCTTCTTCTCTATTTCCTAGCTCTAAAGCTCCGCTGGTATTGACAAAGCCGAGATAACCATTCTCTGCATTATGCTTTACCGTAATGATAGGATAAGCATCTACATTGCCATTGTTTTCCAAATCAAAGACGATTTTATCCCCTACTTCTTTAGGCTTATCAAAACGTCGATAAGTAGTAGAATGAGCTACCCCATCAGGTACGAGAAAAGTAATCGTCCCATCTGAAAATAGCCCCTTACTTTCTTTCATTTTGATTTCCCCAGTCACGATAGCTAGATAATACTTATCCGGCTCATCGCTAAATTCTAGGCGCTTCACTTCACTAAAATGAAAGATACTAGCTAAATCATGCTTAATTTTGTTTCGATCAAATCCCCAAATAGAAAAATCAACAACAATAGTCTTTGAGCTTATCTTAAAATCTTGAACATTCTGCCCCAAAAAAGGAGCATCATTTAACGTAATACTCCTTTCGTTTCCTATATCTCGCTGTATATCACGAACAATGATGTCAAGCTCTTGTCCGTTGTATTTCATAACCAATTTTCTACTCAAAT
>ERZ773196.1807-NODE-1807-length-11606-cov-44.847286_pt1 | contig 11606 bp, 6 predicted proteins | sample MGYA00581009_ERZ773196 | MGnify/ENA primary metagenome ERZ773196 (study PRJEB29015, sample SAMEA2738162) | human oral metagenome | biome: human oral; feature: human-associated habitat; material: saliva | place: China | collected 2243 ...
TTTCTTCTCTCAAGGCAATCTCTTTTTTTATGACTTCATTTTCAGCTTTAATATACGCAATTTCAGCACGTAAGCGAATGAGTTCTTCATATTCACTCTCATTCAGTGTTCGAGGTGAAGTATTCTTTGGTAGTTTCATTTTGGAATCCTTTAATGGTCGCCCTTTAGATTTATTGATAAGACCATTGTATCCCAAAGTTTTGTATTTATGAACCCATTGATACAGCTGCCCAGAATTAATACCAGCTACAATAGCTACTGTTCTCAATCCTTGTCCAGAGAGGACTTGGCATACCAAACTATATTTCTCTTCTGGAGTCCAATACTTATTAGTCCCTCGATTTTTATTAATGTCCGGGCCATGATGCTGCTCTAGTTTAACCCAGTCTCTTATTAGTCTATGAAATGTATCTGTTGTTACACCGTTAGGTGTCTTAGGCCATTTACCTTGATAGAATAATTCAATTGCTTTCCTTTTAAATTGATAACTATATCTCATGAAAATACCCCCTTTACTGGTTGTCCAGTAAAGGGGGTACATATCACTAACGAGGGGCTTTTTCTTGTTTACTAATCATTTTTTATAAGAAAAAGGAGCTACTAGGTAGCTCCTTTCTTGTTATGGTATGTATTTAATTGTGATTATCTACCGTTTTTAACGATATTGTCCATCCAGTTGAATAATTCATCTAAATCGTAATCGCCAGAATGATCTACACCAAATGGTGTTGCCATATCTACGTTGTACCCAAGGTTTTGAGCACGTGTACCTACGATCAATGGAATTGCTACGGATGTGTTGCTATCAGCTGTACCATAGCGAATACGATAGTAGCGTGCATTTGTCGCTGCTGGAGAACCGAGATAGTTCATTGGGTTCATCATAGTAACGATTTTTGCATTTTCTACGTATACATCTTGGTTAGGTGTTGTATCGTGTAATGCAGCAGTAATTGTAAAGTGATTATTATCTGTAGTACTTGTACCGAACAGACTATTTTCGCCAGAGTCATTAGAACGGGAGTCGAATGCACCTGGTGCTTTAGAACGGCTTACAAATTGGTTGTAAGCTTCCCAGTTAATGTCTTTGATTGCACCTGTTTTATTATCGCGTACAAGGTATGTATGTTTAGATAAATCAGTACCTTTAGCTTGTGCTTTATTAGCCGCATCAATGATGAAAGCTTTCACATAATTTTTGAAAGTACCATTGCCATTTTTATCTAGTTTCAATACACGACCCATAGCATCATGCAATTGTAAATTATTTACATATTCAGGGAAGTGTTCACTAAGTAAGTTGGAGTATGCTACATCATCAGCATTCAAGTTCACACGTTGCATTGTGCGTTGTGGCGGTGCTGTGTTACCAACTACATTGGCTTGAGGCAATTCGCCTTGGCCCATTGTTACTTTATTGAAAGAAGTGATACCTTTATAGCTCCATTCATACGCCATATCAGCCGCATCAAGGTTTGTAATAGGTGCATAGGCAGAAACTGCATATACATTGGTTGCTGCTGTAGCAGCACCTAATGCTTGTAAATATGGTTGGAAGTCGGAGTTATTACCAGCAGCACCTTGTAACAAGGATACGGCACCACCAGCACTTGTACCATTTGTGATAATACGGTTTGCATTACCTGGCATTGTGGAGTCGTTAGCATGTAAGTATGCTGTGGCAGCTTGTAAGTCAACGATTACAGCTGGAGCTTTACCGATGAAGTTGCCATCGGATGCTTTGTTTGTTCGACCACGTGTAGCTGGGGAAGCTACGACATAACCACGAGATAATGCGTAAAGAACACTGTTAGGTTTGCCATTCTCAACTTTAGGTGTCATAGCTTGGCTTGGCATGTAACCACCTACTGCATTTGGCATAAAGATAGGGGCTGTTTGTGTATTGTAACCATTTACAGTGCCATTATTAAAGTACTCTTCCGGTACATAGATATTCATGTACTGTTGATCGATATCGATAGGATTAGCCACGTAAGGGATATATTCGAAGGCACGATATTTGATTTCCTTATTATCTACTGTAGTAGACAGGGACTCATAATTTTTCGCATCGAATGCAAGGCTAATCTTTGCAGAAGAATCAGCTTGCAATGGTGGTTCCATTGGCTGAGATAGAATATTTTTCTCTTCTGTTACAGCAGAACCCTTTGTGGAAGCTTCATTACGAGCATCTACATAGGATTGAGGCAACTTGCTTTCTTGAGCTTTAGCAGCTGCTTCAGCTTCGGCTTTAGCTTTTGCCTCAGCCTCAGCTTGTGCTTTAGCCTTAGCCTTAGCTTCTGCCTCGGCTTTAGCTTTTGCCTCAGCCTCAGCTTGTGCTTTAGCCTTAGCCTCTGCCTCGGCTTTAGCTTTTGCTTCAGCCTCAGCTTGTGCCTTAGCAGCAGCTTCAGCTTCTTCTTTTGCTAATTGCTCGGCAGCTAAACGTTCTTGCTCTTCTTTGATAGCAGCTTGTCTTGCCATTTCTGCTTGTTGAGCAGCAATACGATCTTGTTCAGCCTTTAAAGCAGCTTGGCGTTGAGCTTCAGCTTGCTCAGCAGCGATACGATCTTGCTCAGCCTTTAAAGCAGCTTGGCGTTGAGCCTCAGCTTGTTCAGCAGCGATACGCTCTTGTTCCGCTTTTAGAGCCGCTTGGCGCTCAGCTTCAGCTTTAGCAGCAGCTTCTGCACGTTGACGAGCAGCTTCTTCCGCAGCGATACGTTCTTGTTCCGCTTTTAAAGCTGCTTGACGTTGGGCTTCAGCCTGTTGAGCAGCGATACGTTCTTGCTCAGCCTTTAGAGCCGCTTGACGTTGAGCTTCGGCTTGCTCCGCAGCAATACGTTCTTGCTCAGCTTGTAAAGCAGCTTGACGTTGAGCTTCAGCTTGCTCAGCAGCAATACGATCTTGTTCCGCTTTTAAAGCAGCTTGACGTTGAGCTTCAGCTTGCTCAGCAGCGATACGATCTTGTTCCGCTTTTAAAGCTGCTTGACGTTGAGCCTCATCTTGCTCAGCAGCGATACGATCTTGCTCAGCTTTTAAAGCAGCTTGACGTTGAGCCTCAGCTTGTTGAGCTGCTAAGCGTTGCTGTTCAGCTTGGATAGCCGCTTGGCGTTGAGCTTCAGCTTGCTCAGCAGCGATACGCTCTTGCTCAGCTTTTAAAGCAGCCTGGCGTTGAGCTTCAGCCTGTTGAGCCGCTAACCGTTGTTGTTCCGCTTGTTGTTGCGCTGCAATACGGCGTTGTTCTTCTTGGATACGAAGACGTTCTTGTTCTGCTGCTTGACGTTGAGCTTCTGCGATACGAGCTTGTTCAGCTTGCTCAGCAGCAATACGTTCTTGCTCAGCTCTTAGAGCTGCTTGGCGTTGAGCCTCAGCTTGTTGAGCAGCCAAACGTTGTTGTTCCGCTTGCATAGCAGCTTGACGTTGAGCTTCAGCTTGTTGAGCTGCTAAACGTTGTTGTTCGGCTTGTTGTTGTGCTAAGCGTTGCTGTTCTGTCTGCATAGCCATTTGACGTTGTTGCTCTGCTAGAATAGCCGCTTGGCGTTGAGCTTCAGCTTGCTTTTGCGCAACCATTTGCTGATCAACTTGATTTGCACCTGATTGTTGTGCTGCTTCTTCGGCTGCTAGTTGAGCTAATCGTTCACGCTCTGCACGTTGAATATCTCGAATAGTTAATCTTTGTTTGGCTACAACGGCTTTAGTTTGAGTTGTATTAGCAATCACTAAAGGTGTTGTAGATTCTTGTTGGACCATTACAGGCGTACGTACCACTTGCGTCGTTTGTACTTGCTGTTTGCCATCAACTTGTTTTTGTACTGTAACAGGTTCTGTTTTACGTTGTACATTCATCAAGCTGTGCATAGCCAATGTTGGTTCCATTACAGCATTAGTTTGTTTATTAACAACATATTGTGGCTGTGAAACGGCTCTTTGTTGATCAGATAAAGCTTTTGCTATATCGTTTACCGGTACTGGACGTACACGGGGAATTAAAGGTGTTACCTTTGGATCCGCTTGTGTGGTAGCACTTGGTTGCATAACTTGTTGTGTTTGCATTACCGGTTGTGCTTGTGTAGGAACCATTTGCGGTGGTGCTACGCGAACCGGAGCCATTGGTTGTGCCTGTATAGGTTTTACGGCTGCCTGTTGTGGTGCAACAACTATTGGTTGTGTAGTTGCAGGGGTAGGCTGAGTAGCCATAGGTCGCACGACTGGGGTTGCTACATTTGTAGTACCTTGCGTCGTTGATTCAGTGGTAGTGTTCGAACCTACCAAATCATTCATGTTGAGGATAGGGGCTGCGTGGGCAACACCACCCAACGCTGCAGCTGCAAAAAATGCAGCGGTAACCTTACGTTTCCTAGATGATTTCATGAATTACTCTCCGAACTAGATTTCAAATAATAATTTATAATTTTAAAATTTATTTATATTTATATAGTTTAACATAAATCGATATATTTGTACAATTTATGAAAATATAGATGAATACTGGATGGGTGTAAAGAAGATGAGAATAGGAAAATATAAATAAATTTAAAGTGCATAGAATATTACATATTGCTTCTAATGATTTGAAGTAGTTTTTTATTATATGTACATATTTCCGTAATATATGATATGCTTTTGGTAATTTGATTGACTTTCAATTATAAAGGAGAGAGTATGCTTAGGAAAATCTTACTAGCGTGTATGGTGCTAGGAACTTTCACCATACAGACACAAGCTATATCGATTAATGAGTTGAATGGATCACCACAGTTTAAAAATGTGTATGAAAAAACATATTCTTATGGTGATGGTTCAAGTAATAGGGATGTATTCTTTTTAAATACCTATTCTGTAGAGTCTCTAGAATATGCAGCACCACATTATAGATTGAAAGGTACTGTTTATTCTGTAAACGAACGTGCTCGTGATTGGGCTATTACGGAATATGAATTGACTGCTACCTATGATACGAATTATTCCTTGGCTAGCTTAATACAAGCCCAGCAGAGTGTAAAACCATCGCCAGCTATGTATGCTGTGATTAAGGCTGCACAAGATGAGTCTGGTATACAAATTGAGTTACAAGCGGTCAAACGATACACTTGGGATGGCACTGTGGTTAATAGCCCAGCTAGATTGATACATGAATCACGACCGCTTGACCGTAGTCGTTCAGATCAAGATCTCTTTACCATAGCAGATGCCATGTTTGTCGTTGCATATCAGCAGCATTTTGATGATATTGTCGTGAAATGAGGTGCCATATGAAACGTTTCTTATTTTTTATGGCCATCTTATGCGTATGGTGCGTGTCTTTTACTTCTGTGAAAGCCGTTTCTAATGTTGAATTACGAGATACAAGTCGTTTTGAACATATTATATCTAAAGGTGATACTGGTGGTGGAGATGGTAAGTACATTGAGTTGAGTACAGTCAAAGATGTATCTACAAGTGCCAGTACCAAAAGTATAGAGGCTAAGATTTATGTTGTATTACCTTCGTCTAATTTGATTCGAGAATACACAATTCATTATGACTATAACTTAAATTACTCCTTTGCGAATTTAGTCGCAAGAATGCCAGAGTTTAAACAACAATTTCCGGATTTCTATTTAGGTGAAATATGGAATATAAAAATGGATGATTCTGGAATTGTTGGTACTGTTAAGGCTCAACAGGATTACACGTTGCATGGTGAAAGAAAACCTACACAACCAGGTTATAAAGGGTATGAGCATGTAACCTTCTTAACACCTACAGACTTTGATTTTGAAAGCTATCACGTTGCAAATCGAGTTTTCAAGAAAGTATTTGGCGTATTTTATGATGATGTAATCCGATAGTATTACATAAGAAAAGGACTAGAACTCTAGGAGTTCTAGTCCTTTTACTATATGTATTTATTTAGCATATGTACGTTTTGCTATATGTATTAGTATTATACTAGCTTTCACCATTATTTTTTTAAGCTTGGTTTTAATAGTGCCAAGATGATGCAAGCGATAACGGAGCCGATTGCAATGGATGCAAGGTAAAGAAGTGGGTTACCGATTGTTGGAACTACGAAGATACCGCCATGTGGAGCGCGTAGTGTACATTCGAAGAACATAGACAACGCACCCGCTGTACCAGCACCGATGATGCAAGCTGGCAATACGCGAACTGGATCAGCCGCTGCAAATGGGATAGCACCTTCTGTGATGAAGGAAAGACCCATGATGTAGTTTGTGATACCAGATTTACGTTCAGCTTCTGTGAAGCGGCTAGGGAAGAATGTAGTACAAAGAGCGATTGCCAATGGTGGAACCATACCGCCTGCCATTACAGCAGCCATGATACCGTATTCGCCTGTTGCAAGTGCGCCTGTACCGATAACGTAAGCAGCCTTGTTTACAGGCCCACCCATATCAACGGACATCATAGCACCAAAGATAAGGCCTAACAATACGCGGCTAGTAGTGCCCATGGATTGTAAGGCGTCCATTAACCAGTGGTTAAGTGCAGATACAGGAGGGTTGATTACGAAGGTAATAGCGAGACCAATGAACAATACACCTAGTACAGGATAGAAGAGAACTGGTTTTGTACCTTCTAATGCTTGAGGCAAACCAGATACTAATTTCTTAACTAATAATACTAAGTAACCTGCTGCAAAGCCGGCGATTAATGCGCCAAGGAAACCAGAGCCACCTTGGTTAGCTAATAAGCCACCAACGAAACCAGCTACAAGCCCTGGGCGGTCAGCAATACTCATAGCGATGTAACCAGCTAATACTGGCAACATGAATCCAAAGGATGCACCACCAATTTGCATTAAGAAGCCAGATAAAGGTGTACCGGAACCGAAGTTTTTAGGGTTTGCAGGATCAAATGTATCGAATAAGAATGCAAGGGCAATCAAGATACCGCCACCAATAACGAATGGCAACATGTGAGATACGCCGTTCATCAAGTGTTTGTAGATTTGACGGCCTACACTGTCAGATGCGCTAGCAGCGATTTCAGCGGATTCGCGGTCAGCTGCAGAGGCATGATATACAGGTGCTGTTCCAGCTGTAGCTTCACGCAATAATTCTTCTGCTTTATTGATGCCGTTAGCTACCTTTGTTTGAATCATAGGCTTGCCATCGAAGCGAGCCATTTCTACTTGGCGGTCAGAAGCGACGATAATGCATTTGGCATGTTCAATTTCTTCTGCTGTAAGCGCATCTTTTACGCCAGATGCACCGTTTTTCTCAACCTTTAAGGAAATGCCCATTTCTTTAGCTTTGCGCTCTAAGGACTCCGCAGCCATGTAGGTGTGCGCGATGCCTGTAGGACAACCTGTAACGGCTAATACTTCATAGTGAGGATTATCTACAGAAATTTTAGGAGCTACTTTTTCGATAGCTTCTGTAGCTTTTTCTTCAATAGTATCAGTGAGGCTTGGTGCTTCTTGAGGTTCAGGTTGTTTAATAAAGCCTTCTACAGATGGATCAAAGTTGCCTTGCTCTTTCGCTGTTACGAGCTCCAAGAAACGTTCTACAGTTGGAGCAGCGATGAGGGCTTCTTTGAAATCTGGGTCGATAACCATCATAGCTAATTGGCTCAATACCTCTACATGAGTGTCAGCTGCGCCTTCTGGAGCTGCAATCATGAAGAATAAACGAGATGGTTGACCGTCGAGTGCTTCGAAGTCTACGCCGTGAGGCACAACCATAGCTGCTAGGCCTGCTTCTTTTACGCCTGCGGACTTAGCATGTGGTGTAGCGATGCCGTCACCAAGGCCTGTAGAGCCAGATTCTTCACGAGCGAAAACGGCTGCTAAGTACTCAGCTTTGTCAATGAGGTTGCCACCTTTTTCCATTAACTCGCCTAAGGTGTAAATTGCGTCAGCCTTTGTTACAGGGTCTGCATTTAGCAGGACGGATTGAGGTTTTAATAAATCAGTGATTTGCATATATGTACTCCTTGATGCAAATAAAATATAAAACTAGTTAACTCGTACTTGTGAAAGTAGTGCTTCTACTTCTGCTAGTGTAGCGAGGTTTTCAGAGTAAGCGGAGGCAGAGCCACTAGAGATGCCCCAGTAGAGCGCCTCTTGTAGGTCACCTGTTTTTTCAAAGCCTGTAATAAAGCCAGCCACCATGGAATCGCCGGCGCCTACGGAATTTACGAGTGTACCCTTAGGGGCAGGGCTCGTATATACCGTACCGTCAGCAGCGACCAAGATAGCTCCATCACCAGCCATGGAGATGAGCACATGTTGTGCGCCTTTCTCTTGTAATGCCTTAGCTGCCTCTACGAGGTCATCCTTTGTGGAAAGGGTACGACCAAAGATTTCGCTAAGCTCGTGATTATTTGGTTTAATTAAAAACGGTTTATATGGCAAGACCCGTGTGAGTAAGTCTTTCGTAGCATCTACCACAATGCGAATATTTTTATGTTGTAAGCGCTCCATAATGAGTTCGTACATATCGCTTGGTAAGCTAGAAGGAATGCTACCTGCAAGGATCAAAGTATCCTGCTCAGTTAATGTATCGAGCTGTTTGTAGAGGGCTTCTAGTTCGTCGTCTGCGATGATGGGACCACGGCCGTTAATTTCTGTTTCTTCGTCAGAGGCTTTCACCTTAACATTGATGCGAGTTAAACCTTCGCGAAGACGGATGAAATTTTCTTTCACACCGAATTGGTTCAGTTGTGTTACGATTTCCTCCCCTGTAAAGCCTGCAATGAAACCGAGTGCCGTTGTATCCATGCCTAGGTTGTTGAGCACGATGGATACGTTGATACCCTTGCCGCCACCGAGAACGTACTCTTGTGTGGTGCGATTAATGGTGCCCGTCTTGAGTTGATCAAGACGAACAATATAATCTAGGGCTGGATTAAAGGTAATGGTGTAAATCATACAAATTCCCCTTTAAGATAAATTTAATTAGCCTATGATTGGTTAATCTTGTAATTAGTGTAAATTTGATTGATTTTGTAATTAGCGTAAATTCGATTGATTTTATAATTAACGTATAATTGGTTGATCTTGATTCCGTAGTCGTAACCAGTATAGGAGTGGTACGAGGTATAGGAAGAAGGCGAATGGTACATAGCCAGCTGTACTAGTACCCATCATAACTACAGGTACATAAGCAGCGATGTTCCATGGTTGTAATGGAGCAATGAGAATGCCGCTGTTTTCAAAGTCGAGCATCACATCTTCATCTTGAATGCCTCTCTGTGCATAGGTAATGCGCATAATAGAGTGGGTCATCACCACCGCAATAGCTTGACTACAACCTACAGCACCTGTTAAAAAGGCGAGACCTACGTTTGCCGCAAATACATCACTTCGTGTTTTCGCTCGTTCTAATAGCTGTCTCACATCGTTCCAGAAGCCAACCCCTTCGAGCATGCCAGAAATGGCAGTTGCCATAAAAATGGAAAGGGTAGGGATGAACATCGTTTGTAAGCCGCCGCCGTGAATGATATCTGCTAGTGGATTATAATGTGGTAGTTCAAAGCCTGTTAAGGTATACCAGCCTAAATCAGAAAGGGTAGCTCCCTGATTGGTATAAGCTAGAATTGCCGCTACTAATGCACTAAGGCCGATAGGCCAACGGATAGATACTTTCAAAGGTAACAGACCAATGATGATGATGACTGGAATCCATAAGGTCCAATCGATGTTGAACACAAAGTGAATCGTATCAGACAGTAAGCTATTTGCATAGTTGAGAGGGAACCACTGCGATAGTATTAGGTAGAGCACTGTGGAAATAACAAGTGCTGGTAGACCATCTTTAAACATAATAGGGATGTTGGTCGATACCTTTGTATGCGTTAAGGTCGCTACGAGAGAGGCGCTAGACGATAAAGGCCCGTTCCGATCACCAAAGTAAGCGCCAGCAATGATGGCGCCTGCTACGATATTTTCTGGAATGTTACCGGCTTTTGCCATCGTAATGAGTACAATACCTATGGTACCCACAGTGCCAAGGGCAGTTCCTAATAGCATGCTCACCAGTGCTGTTAATAAAAAGGCACAAGCGATAAAGATAGAAGGATCAATCAAGTCGATGCCTGTGGCGATAATCATAGGTATAATACCTGCCGCTTGCCACATGGCGATGAGCCAACCGATGAGCAGGAATATTTGCATCACCACAATAGATGTTTTAGCACCTGTCCATGATAGGTTTAGTAGTTCCTTTGGTTGGTACCCTTTGCGGTAGAACACATAAGCCATAATGCACCATACTACAATCAAGGCGTAACCGATGGCAATGCTATTGGCTACGGCGATGATGATGACGAGTATGGATAGGAGTAAGCCTAAGAGGGGCTCTGTATTTTTCGGCATCAGTGAACGGCCTTGTTGATACTTTAGAAACGCATTTAATATGAGTTGTAACCACTTCATCTTAATCGATAGGAAGTTCTGTTTCGAAGACTTCCTCAGCAGGGCCTGTCATGAGCACCGTGCCATCCTCCAAGTATGAAATATGCAATGTTCCTAAGTAAAGTTCTACGTCTACTTCGCGACCTGTTAAGCCTTTTTCGAAGGACATAACGGCAGAGGCACAAGAGCCTGTACCACATGCTAGTGTAGCGCCAGCACCGCGTTCCCATGTGCGAACCTTGATGTGTTTGTCGTTTACTACTTCAATGTAGTTAACATTTGTATTGGATGGGAATGCATCGTGTTTTTCAAGGATTGGACCTTGTGTCGTAACAGGGGCGTTTGTAATATCTTCTACGTAAACCTCTGTATGCGGTACACCGAGCAATACAGAGCTCACTGTTACAGTTTCGCCATTTACATCAATGTCTACGTCGATGACCTTATCCATGTCTACATTCATAGGTACATCTTTACTGTTAAAGAATGGCTTGCCCATGTCTACTGCTACTAGTGTAACCACACCATTTTCGATGGTTAAGGTTGGCTTCATAACACCTGCTAATGTTTCGATGGTGAAAGTTTCTTTTGTAATTTCTCCGTGTTCGTAAGCGTATTTGGCAAAGCATCGAATACCATTGCCGCACATTTCAGCTTCACTGCCATCGGAGTTGATGATGCGCATGCGCACATCACATGTGTCAGATGGTACAACAATGACTAAACCATCAGCACCAATGCCTGTACGGCGATCGCAAAGGCGAATGGCTAAATCAGTATAGTCCTTGTTAGCACCTTGAGGGTCGGCAAAGAGGATAAAATCATTGCCAAGACCATGCATTTTTGTTAATTTCATAAAGTCTCCTATCAATAAGTAAGACTTTCACCATGAAGCCCGTGAAAGTCTCATATGTATATTATTATATATTCTATATTATTATATCATAAATGGCTTTCAATTATGGGGTGTAACTTTATAAAATTAAAGTAAAAACAAGCAAAAAATGACCTCCTTTTAAAGTACTTGTTATAGTACGTATTAAGACGGTTGAGAAATATGAACATGAGGTAAAAATTAACCCACGTGGGACAACCTGAAAGGCGGATATATAGGGCTCTATTACTTTATTGTTTACCGTAGAAATGATAAAATAAAGAGTAATGTAGTTTATCGTAATAGAAAGAGGAACACACATGCGAATTCAAGGGATTTCTGGATCTCGTGGCGTTGCAGTAGGCAATGTATATA
>ERZ773196.1810-NODE-1810-length-11589-cov-5.373678_pt1 | contig 11589 bp, 7 predicted proteins | sample MGYA00581009_ERZ773196 | MGnify/ENA primary metagenome ERZ773196 (study PRJEB29015, sample SAMEA2738162) | human oral metagenome | biome: human oral; feature: human-associated habitat; material: saliva | place: China | collected 2243 ...
TTGTTGAAACCGACTGGCTTGCGCTCAATGACGTTGAAGCACTCTTACTTACTGAGACTGATTGGCTCAAGCTCAACGAAGCCGAGGCACTATTACTTAATGAGACAGATTGACTACCACTCAACGATGCTGAAGTACTATTGCTCAATGAGACTGATTGACTACCACTCAACGATGCTGAGGCACTTGCACTTGTTGAAACTGATTGACTCAAGCTCAACGATGCTGAAGCACTCTTACTTAATGAAACTGATTGGCTACCGCTCAGCGATACTGAAGCACTATTGCTCAATGAAACTGACTGACTCAAGCTCAGTGATGCTGAAGCGCTTGTGCTTGTTGAAAATGATTGGCTCAAGCTCAACGATGCTGAAGCACTGGCACTTGTTGAAACTGACTGACTCAAGCTCAACGAAGCTGAAGCACTATTGCTCAATGAGGCAGATTGACTACCACTCAACGAAGCGGAGGCGCTCTTACTTAATGAGACGGATTGACTCAAGCTCAATGATGCTGAGGCACTCTTACTCAATGAAACTGACTGACTCAAGCTCAACGAAGCTGAAGTACTATTACTTAATGAGACAGATTGACTACCACTCAACGATGCTGAGGCACTGGCACTTGTTGAAACTGATTGGCTACCACTCAACGAAGCGGAGGTACTCTTACTTAGTGAAACTGATTGACTCAAGCTTACTGATGCGGAGGCGCTTGTGCTTAATGAGACGGATTGACTACCACTCAACGAAGCGGAGGCGCTCTTACTTAATGAAACTGACCGACTCAAGCTCAACGATGCTGAAGCACTATTGCTCAATGAGACGGATTGGCTACCACTAACCGAGCCAGAAACACTATTGCTCGCTGAAACCGAACGGCTGGCGCTCATCGATGCCGATTGGCTATTTCGCAAGGAAGTAGACAAGCTCTGGCTAGCAGAAACTGAACGGCTGGCGCTCAATGAAGCAGCGCTCTGACTCACTGAGACAGACTGACTACCGCTCACTGAGGCCGAAACACTATTGCTCGCTGAAACCGAGCGGCTGGCGCTCATCGATGCCGATTGGCTATTGCGCAAGGAAGTAGACAAGCTCTGGCTAGCAGAAACTGAACGGCTGGCGCTCGTTGAAGCCGACGCACTCGCTGATGTACTAGCACTTACTGAGGCACTGGTTGACTGTCTTTGACTTAGACTAGTTGAAGTACTGCTACTCTTATACTCACTATCAGAAAGTTTTACAGTGAACGTATCCGTAGTCTTATCTTTATAGATAATGGTAACTGTTCCATTGTTACTAATAGTAAAGGAATCAATACGTTTTTCCTGCTTATTGTTTAGTTTCTCAACAGCCGCCAATATACGAGTTTTTTCTTGAAGTTTTAATTCAGAAACATTCTCTACTTGGAAGGTTTCAGTCGGTGCTACTCCTTCCATAATATCTGTCAGCCTACCTTGCACAATACGGACATTGCCCGGTGAATCATTTCCTGCACTATTACTATTACCAGCCTTATCCGTTGCTACTGCATTGCGTTGCCAACTATTTCTACCATTTTTATCATACTCTAGATTATCATTCAAATGAGCTCTTACAGTAATACGGGCTGGACTAGCAGTAGTCGCTGTGATATTCCCCGTTAAATGCTCTACAGTCCCCGTCCCATATTTATTATCTTCAAAGAAATTATTTTTAAGGGCTGAACCATTTGCATCTGCATTTGAAACGATCTTAAATTCTGACAATTGCCCACTATTATCTGTAGCAGTGAAATTAATTTGAATATCATCTCCTGCGTACACAATATAGTTGCCATTTACAGGGGTCAGGGCTTGACCGTTACGAGTCACCGTCGCACTTGGAACTGGAACAGCATCCACATTAGCTGGGATAACAGCTGTAGTATTATCACGGTAGGTAATGGTAATATTCCCATTTTCAGCTACCGAAATCGTTCCGGTTACGCCATCTTTCGTAAAATCACTACCAGATAAAAGCGACTGGTTTTTTTCTTTAAATTTTTCAAGTACTTGATTGCGTTCACTTACAGTCAAAGAAGAGGGATTCTTAACAATAACAGTATCCCCACTAACTGGGTTGTGGCGTTCGTTGAAGCCTTTGATATGGAAATTCGTACGTGCTGTCGCAGTCAGGCCATGAATATCTGTTACTGTGTACTCCAGAACATAGGTACCAGGCTTATAGGGTTTCCAAGTTCTGTTTTCACGACCCACTGTCCCTACTATGTTGATGGTGTATGTCTTTTGGGCACCTGTTCGTTTCCCCTGTTGATCATAGATATATAAATCTCCAAATACCCCTTTCTTGTTAGTTGGATAGTTCGGTGCATTTAAACCTGTAATAATAGCATTGGATGGGGAGGGCGTGATTTTAGCCATCCCTTTATCATCATTCAGCCTTATCTGAAAATTATTGATTGCTTCATCATTATAAATTGTGATAGTGGATGGCATAGAAATCGTAGGCGGATTAGAGGCTGCACGTGAGTGTGCCCCTCTAGCAATTTCTGCCCCATTTCGTGGATCACGCACACCAGAATTAGCCGCCAACACAGCATTGACAATCGAATTACGCGCTGAAGTAGCTTTTTGCACTACTGTTGTTAAATCACTAGTTGGATCAGCCAAGGCTTTTTCAATTTCTATTATCGCAGCATTGGCCTTAGCAAGAGCTGAATCCGTATTTGGTAAATCAACCGCTTTTGCTAGATAGTCACCTATTTCAGCTGAAAGATTGGTCAACTTCCTACGGTTTTCTTCTTGTTGTTTAGCAGTGACTTCTGAAGATGCTATTGCAACCGCAGCAGCTTCAATTAAGCTAGTTGTGACAGAAGTTGATTGAACTCCACTAACACTATTCTTACCAGTAATTTCAGTTATTTTTAATTCAGCAGAAGCACTGACAGACTCTTTTGGTGAAGTGGTCACGGTCTTATCTACCGTTTGACTCTTCTCAGCTTGTTTGAGCTCGTCCTTGCCTTGGGCTTGGTTCTTATCAGCTACCACACCAGCAGCCAAGTTGTTGCTGATTGCTAGGGCTTGGCTATTGCTCAAAGTAGCACTAGCTAAACTTTGTCCTGCACCAGATGAAATAAAGCTGTCGGCAACATTGACCTTGATATCCAGCGATGCGGAAGTAGAAGCTGAGGCAGAGGTATCAGCTGATGCACTGGCTAAGGCTTTGTCCTGCTCTAAAGAAGCTGCGTTGTTAGCACTTTCTAGCTTAGCAGGTACTTTGCTCTCGGATACCTTTGTAGCAGGCTCAGCACTCACTGACTTGCTAGTCAAGCTTGAATTGCTAGTCAAGACTGAACTACTAGCAGATACAGACTGGCTGACAGAAGCTGAGCTACTAGCTGAAACTGATTGGCTGATTGATTGACTGACAGACTGGCTAATCGAGAGGCTAAGAGATACTGACTCACTTGCAGAGATAGAAGTGCTGACTGATTGTTTAACCGAAATAGAAGCTGATTCAAATGCTTGTTCTGCTTTTGCTTTTTGCATTTCTGCTTGCGCCTGAGCAATGATCGAATTGGTACTTGCTTCTGCCGCTTCCTCATTATCCTTGACTTCAGCTGAAATGACAGCTTTATCTGTGTATTCAGATGTTTCATCCGCATAGACAGACTGCTCCTGAGTCACCATCAAGCCTGCCGCTCCAGCAGCTAATATTCCCCCTAAACCTGCAAGAGTGTTGAGGCTCAGATGATCGTGATCAAGCTCTTCTGTATCTGACAAGCTGTTTGAGACAACTTCTCCCATTCCACCAATACGAAAGAGATCGAGTTGAGAATTTGAAGCTTTTACCCAATTTTTCCCAGACTTATAGAGCTTGTATCGCTTCTTTTCGTCAATAATCTCGAAATCTTTGTTATATTTCTTACTTCGAAACATCGTTTTCCTTTCCTTTTTCAACATGCCAGCCTTTGTTAACCTCATGACCATTAGCAAAGAAACCGACTTATTACGTGCTATAGTTTATAAGCAAAAATACACACTTTTAACATTTTTATGCTAGGTGTCCTAATGCTCCAGCTAGTATTTTAACAAAAATAAAACAAGAATTCAATCTATTGAAATCTTTATTTATTGAAAATAAGCTTGATAAATCAAGCTATTTCAAACTATCTATATTAACCTAGAGATTTAAACTATAGATTATTATAGGAATTAACAATAAGTAACTATTTATACAAAAAAAGCTAGACGGCTGACCCAAGATACTTGGCTCAGATCCGTCTAACTTTTTTATATATTTTGAATGGATTAGTGAGAAAGATGATTAATAATCCAAATCTTCTGCATACCCAGCTCCATTTCCTACAAAGTAGCCTGTCTTACAGTTCATACTAAATAGATAAGTACCGTCTGGTTTAAAGAGATTGTAGTAGCCATTTCCCTTGACAATGTTAACTTTTTCAAGGATAAACTGGTCTCCTGTGATATAACCACGCTCGCGAGACACCTTGAGGATTGTTTCCAAGACACCTGGATTGAAAGTCCAAGCAGGATTGTTCACATCATCGATAGCTGCTTGATTGTAAGGCACACGGCTAAGGTGGCGCTGGAGGTTAACTCCTGCACTTGACAGTCCGATACCAGTTTCTGCATTTCTAATGCCACTAGGATCACTAGGTGCTGGAGTCACAGCTGGCGGCATTGATGGTGCGACTGGCACTGTTGGCGTTGTTGATGGCGCTGACGGTTCCACTGTCGGACTAGGCGCTGGTGCTGGTAGCTGCTGACTGCGTCCTTGAGCAATAGCTGCTTTCAAGACTTCATCTAACTTGTTATTACCTGTCGATACATCTGGAAGATTAGCGTTTTCTTTCACTTGGGCATCTGTCTTCAAGAGACCATCAACGATAGCACCTGTGTTGAATTGTGAATTGACACTTTGGATAGCAGAAATTTGCTTGACAAGGTCATCATACTTCTTCTTAGCAGCCGTATATTCTGAGCTGCCAGTTAAGACATCTAACTTAGCTTTCAGCTTATCCAAATCACCAAACTTGTCATTCTTGATAGCCGTCTGACTACTATCCGTAAAGAAGCTAGCATAAAGGTCTTCAAATTCTTTAGCAGCCTCTTTCTTAGCTTCACTAGAGCTTGTAGATTTCTTTTTGCTAGAAGAAACTGTCGAACTGGAACCAGTTGTCGACTTGTGACTCCCCCACCCCTGATGAAAATACCAAGTCGTTCCAGCGGCAAGCGCTACAAGACCTAAGGCTGAGTATAGGAAGGCTTTCTTCTTGTAGAAAGGCTTTGTCTCAGTATCGTCCTCATCTTCAAATACTGTCGGAACTGGCTTTGATACCGGCTTTGTTGCCGGGATGATTGGTGCTTCAGCTGCAACTGTTAGCGCTGGTTGTGCAGCCTTTGTAGTCTCTACATTTGCCGAGTTTGCAGCTTCTGCTTTCACTGGCTGCACCGAAGGTAATGGCACATTGGCAGTATTTTCCTTCGCCTGAGATTGACTCTTAAGCTGTTTGATGGTCTCTTGTATCAAAGCTTCTTTTTGTTGTGCCAGCTCTTCCATGATTCTCAGCTTTTGGGTTTCAAATTTCCCTGCTTCGATTTCATCTCGGTGTTGCTTGATGTATTTATCAAGGATATTGTCTCCTTCGGTCACACCTGCTTCGACTTCCTCGTTTTTCCGAGCGGCCTGACCGACCGTCATTTCTTTCGCATCTTCTAAGTCCAGAACGGTTTCTTTTGATTCTTGCTCTGTTGGCATCTTTTCTTCTTTGCTCACAGCATTTCCTTTCTAATCTAGTTGTCTTTTGACCCTTTGGCCAAAATATTGATATAAATCAACTTTTAAAGTACCATTGTAAAGTTTTCGCTTTTTATCCGCCTGACTGCCATATTTGGCTTCAAAGGCCTCATCACTGGTCAAGATAAATTTACTCCAGGTCTTCAAGGGAGCAAAGGTTTGTCCCATTTCTTGATAAAGCTTGGTCACCGCATCATCGTCTAACAAACGCTCACCATAAGGCGGATTGGAAATAATCACGCCATTGATCTTGTCCGTATGAAGGTCTTGCAGGCGCATTTGCTTAAAGTGAATTTGGTCAGCAACACCCGCTTCTTCCGCATTTTTCTTGGCAATCTCTACCAGACGGGCATCCAAGTCAGAACCTGAAATATCCAGCTGAATATCTTGGTCAATCTGAGCTAGGGCCTCTGCCCGAAGCCGACGTACCAAGTCCTTGTCTACCCAATTCCAATCTTCAAAAGCAAAGGAACGGTGCAAACCTGGGGCCATCCTCATCCCAATCATGGCCGCTTCGATACAGAAGGTTCCTGATCCGCAAGTCGGGTCAATCAAGGGTTTGTCCGGATACCAGTTTGACAAAAGTAAAATCGCTGCTGCCATATTTTCCTTGATTGGTGCTCCGCCCTTCTCAGTCCGATAGCCACGCTTGAACAAGCTAGAACCACTGGTATCAATCATGACCGTTACTAAATCTTTCAAAATGGAAACTTCAATCTTAAACTCTGCTCCATTTTCCTGCAAGGGGACACCTTCTGGACGAGCATAATACTTTTGCAGTTTTTTTACAACTGCTTTTTTTGAAATAGCTTGAACACTAGGCTCATTATGCAGTTTTGACTTGACGCATTTAGCCTTAGAAATGGGAAATTTGGCACCTAAGGGCAAATAATTTTCCCAGTCCAAAGCAAAGACACCTTGAAAAAGCTCTTCAAATGTTTTAGCTGGAAATGTTCCCACAACAATCTTGATCCGATCTGCCGAGCGCAGCCATAGATTGGTTTGAATAATGGTTTTGACATCGCCACTAAAGTGAACACGACCATTTTCAACCTGACAATCTAGACCCAAATCCCGAATTTCACGGCCGACCACGGCTTCCAGACCTGCTGCTGCAGTAGCAATTAAATTAAATTTTTCTTTCATTCTTTCTTACTCTATCACTATCCGCTGGGCCACACCGTTAAAAACTGGCTTCAGCTAGAAAGCAGAATGTTCTTACTTGGCTCCTCTTTTTGAGAAAACCTTGATTTCCTATTTTTTCCCTTGTAACAATCTTCTGTCTAAGAGGCTCTATATCTTAATCAAAAAGCTAGCATACGCTAGCTAACCTATGTGCAATTTTCTATAAGCCATGTTTTGTTCCAGAAATGACTAGGTACCATCTCCTTCGATAATCATCTGTCTACTGTTTCCAGTCAGAATGCTATGTTCGTTTCCACGCATTCCGTGCCCCGACCAAAGTTTGGGTTGCTAGCTTGAGGGGTTTACCGCGTTCCACTTCTTCTGTTTCCAGAAGAACTACGTCACTGTGGCACTTTCAGACCTATTCAGACCTATCTAAAGACTTAGCCTTTTCAGTCGCCGTAACGGATTGCTCCGTCCCTAGGCTTATTGTTTCGCCTAGCACAAACACTACCAGCATCACAGCCGGTGCTAGCATGGACTTTCCTCATGAAAATATCAAATCTTCACGCGATTATCCAAAAATTGCACTCTGCAACATTATTGCTCTTCGTTGTCCAGAATTTGCTTGCCAAAAACTTCCTTTTCCAAACGGCTTAAACGTTTCAAAATATCGAAGTTTGTCGCTGTTCCCATCTGTGGCATCTCAATCGTTGGTTGAGCTGGCTGACTAGGCGTTGAAGGAGTAGCAGTTTCTTGATTAGATACTTGTTCCTTCAGAAGGGTAATCTCCTCACGCAACTCCTTCACCAAAGCTGCATAAGTTTCATAATCCTTGATTACATCATCCAAAAATTCATCCACTTCAGCCTTGCTATATCCTCGCACTTCACGCTTAAAGTCTTGATCAAAAATATCTTTTGCTGTATAAATAATACTCGCCATGCTCTCACTCCAATCTAGTTTATCATATCCAATTATATACGAAATCACCTATAAAAAGCAAGATTTATACCCTACTTTTCCGAAAAAATTTCTGCAACCTCATTCAGATCATCAAATGTTAATTTTTTGATAAAATACTGTTCTTGATTCTTCATCTCCCTGTAAAGATATTTAAGATTGGTCTCATTTTCTTCATCGTAAAACAGGTAAGCGCCATCCGTATTTTGAAGCAGAAATTGGTTATACTCGCGAAATTGACTCGGATTTTGATAGCTAGGATAAGCATATTTGACAAAATCTACTTGTTTAAAATCCGCTAGTTTAGCCTGATTTCCTTCGTTCCAATTTTTTCCCTGGTCCTCAAAGAGAAAAATCGTAGCAATCTTGAAATTATAATCTTCTCTTAATTCCTGAGCGACTTCCAAAACCCAAGTTTCAAAACCTAGATTTCCCGTGAAGATAAGCCACTCCAATCCTTCATCCAGCAGGCGCTGTAAATCCCGTCTGACCGCCTCTTTGATGATTTTGATCCGCATGTCTTTCTCATTCATAATGCCAAGTTCAAAAGCCTTGTAACCTACAATTAATAGACTTGTCATTTATTCTCCCTCAAAAAATATTTTTATGATATAATAGAGTGATGTTATTGTACCAATAAGGAGTTTTATGGTCAACTACCCTCACAAGCTAAAGATAAAAAGTAAACTAGCCCATCCAAGTTCAAAGGCGACTGTTAACTTTGCCAATCGTGGGATGTCTTTTGAGAAGATGATCAACGAATCCAACAACTACTACTTGAGTAGGGGACTCGCTGTCATTCATAAGAAACCGACACCCATTCAGATTGTCAAAGTGGACTATCCCCAACGCAGTCGTGCAAAGATTGTGGAGGCCTATTTCCGACAGGCATCCACGACCGATTATTCTGGTGTCTTTAAGGGACATTATATTGATTTTGAAGCCAAGGAAACACGGCAAAAAACAGCCATGCCTCTGAAGAATTTCCATCTACACCAGATTGAACATATGGAGGCTGTCCTTCAGCAAAAAGGAATCTGCTTTGTCTTACTGCACTTCTCTAGCTTGCGGGAGACTTATCTACTTCCAGCATCTTATTTGATTACATTTTATAAGATGGATAAAGGCGGAAAATCCCTCCCTTTATCTTACATTCAAGAACATGGATTTTTAATCGAAACAAAGCAATTTCCAAGCATCCCTTACCTTGAAATTATCGAACAAAAACTACTAGGTGGTATCTCAAATGAATAAACAAACCCTTTTGCAGGCCTTAAAATATCTTGCAACTGCCCTCTTATCTCTCTTTATTATTGGAGTTGTGACTGGCGTTCTTGTCTTCACATACTATGTCGCCAAGTCTCCTACCCTCTCTGAGAAGGACCTTGTCGCAACAACTTCAAGTAAGATTTACGATAGCGATAACAATCTGATTGCGGACCTCGGTTCTGAAAAGCGTGTCAATGCCTCAACAGACCAGATCCCTACACAGCTAGTAGATGCTATCGTTGCGATTGAGGACCACCGCTTCTTTAATCACCGTGGAGTTGATTTCATTCGGATAGGAGGAGCCTTCCTAAGCAATCTGAAAGGAGGCGGACGTCAAGGGGGATCTACCTTAACCCAGCAGTTGATCAAGTTGACTTATTTCTCCACTTCCTCAGCAGATGCTACCCTTTCTCGGAAAATCCAAGAAGCATGGCTGGCAACTCAACTCGAACGCAAGGCTACCAAGCAAGAAATCCTGACCTACTATGTCAATAAAGTCTATATGTCCAATGGAAATTACGGGATGCAAACAGCTTCCCAAAGTTACTATGGCAAAGATTTGAAAGATTTGACCCTTCCTCAGATTGCCCTGCTTGCAGGAATGCCTCAGGCTCCTAACCAATATGACCCTTACACAAATCCAGAAGCTGCCACTCAGCGTCGGAATCTCGTACTATCTGAAATGTATGAACTCAAGTACATCTCACCAGAACAATACGAACAAGCTATCAATACCCCAGTAACCGACGGCTTACAGAGCTTGAAAAATTCAGCTAGCTATCCTGCCTATATGGATAACTACTTAAAAGAAGTTATTGAGCAAGTCGAAGAAGAAACTGGCTACAATGTCCTTACGACTGGTATGGAAGTTTACACCAACGTTAATACCGAAGCACAGAAAAAATTGTGGGATATTTACAACACGGAAGAATATGTTGCTTATCCAGATGATGAACTGCAAGTGGCATCAACTGTTATGGATGTTACCAACGGGAAAGTCATTGCCCAACTGGGTGCTCGCCATCAGTCTTCCAACGTTTCTTTTGGTACCAACCAAGCAGTCGAAACGAATCGCGACTGGGGTTCTACCATGAAACCAATCACCGATTATGCCCCAGCCTTGGAATACAATGTTTTCACTTCCACTGCTGCCTCAATCCAAGATGCTCCTTACTATTTCCCTGGAACCTCTACTCCTGTCTATAACTGGGATAAACGCTATTATGGCTGGATTACTATCCAATACGCTATCCAAGAATCCCGTAACGTACCAGCCGTCAAATCGCTGGAAGCAGTCGGATTAGATAATTCATTGAAGTTCCTCAATGGCCTTGGTATTAATTACCCTGAAATGCATTATTCTAATGCGATTTCAAGTAATACAAGCGAATCTGGTAACCAATACGGAGCAAGTAGTGAAAAAATGGCTGCCGCTTACGCTGCCTTTGCTAATGGCGGTACATATTACAAACCGCAATACGTCAACCGAGTTGTCTTTAGCGACGGTACAGAAAAAGTCTTTTCAAATGGCGGATCAAAAGCCATGAAAGAAACGACAGCCTACATGATGACAGACATGATGAAGACCGTTCTTCAATCTGGAACTGGTACCAATGCTGCAATTCCAGGAGTCTATCAAGCAGGTAAAACCGGCACTTCCAACTATGCAGATGATGAACTAGAGAAGTTGACAAAACCTTATTACAGTTCTAGCATTGTCACACCAGACGAGCTGTTTGTTGGCTACACTCCACAGTACTCTATGGCTGTTTGGACCGGTTACTCAAACCGCCTCACTCCTGTTTTAGACGATGGAGTTAAGGTAGCAACCGATGTTTACCGCTCTATGATGCTCTATCTGACAGGCTATAGCAATGAAGACTGGACACCACCAAGCGGACTTTTCCGTAGCGGATCCTATCTCTATCTCAATGGTACTTCTACTTACAGCCGCGCTTATACCCAATCATCTTCAAGCTCTACTTCTGAGTCAAGCTCAGAATCTTCAAGTCAAAGTACGAGTGAATCCAGCGAAGAACATAGTAGTACCAACTCTAGTTCCCAAACAAGTTCAACAAGTTCTGGAACAACCAGCGGCTCAACTAGTTCTAACCAAGGAACTGAACATCGTTAAACAAAAAAAGATTGGATTTTAGAAATCCAATCTTTTTTATGTTTAAATAAATCAATAGCTTTCTGCAATTGCTCATCCTATCAAATCATTTCTCCATTAGCAAGAGCTCCCATTGGATCCCACGGTGCTAGGACAATTGGCTCTGCATTGTAGGCTGCCAACTCTTCTGGAGTCAAGAATTCTTTTCTGACTACGATTTGGTAAGTGTACTCATCCATCCAAGCGTCGCTGGCGACAAAGTAGCCCTTATCTCCAACCTTTTCACCCCAAGAATTTTCTACCTTCCATTTTTTAGCT
>ERZ773196.1813-NODE-1813-length-11561-cov-12.635668_pt1 | contig 11561 bp, 10 predicted proteins | sample MGYA00581009_ERZ773196 | MGnify/ENA primary metagenome ERZ773196 (study PRJEB29015, sample SAMEA2738162) | human oral metagenome | biome: human oral; feature: human-associated habitat; material: saliva | place: China | collected 2243 ...
ATATATCAAACAGGCTTTGACCATGTCGGGATTAATTGCAGCACATTCTAAGGATCCAGCTTTTTCTTCTTTTTACAATCGAATTTCCCAAAGAGGAAGCAAGATGAAAGCCGTTGTTGCTTGTGCTCATAAGATTCTTAGAATCATTTACAAACTACTCTCCACCAAGCAAACTTATCAAAAAGAAAAGGCGCTAGGACTGGGGAAACAGTTCTAACGCTTAAATTAAAAATTTTTCAATTACAGTATAGCACAGGAAGTGATTTTTTGCGCTTTTTTACTGCTTTTTTTCAAATAAAAACCATTAAACAAAAACAGTTCACATATCTGAAAGAACACGAGCAAGAGATGACAGCCTATGTTAAAGCTCATAATGCTAACATTACGCAGGTGTCTTATGACTGGGACAGTATTAAAACAGTTGTAGGAGGTAATGGAACGCCTCAGGGAGGTGACGAAATACTATTAGTTTATGGTTATGCCAATGGAAGTGATCTAACAAATTTTAGCCTGAATTTTACGTTAGACGAAAATAAAATGCCTAAAATAGATTCAATTGGTTCAGACAATTTGTATCGGGTAGAAAAGAAATGATCCGTCCGTTAGACAATGAGAGATGCAATAGAGGAATCACTTTTAAACGAAATAAAATTATGAGAAAACAAATAAACAATTTGATAATCGCACTTGCTTTCATTTCAACACTTGGATGTCTAGTAGGATGTGTGAAGAAAGAACGTGAAAAGAGCAGACAAGCGCAGACTGTCACCTCTTCAACCACAAAAGAAGACAAAAATGCCATTAAACAAAAACAGCTCGCTATTCTCAAGGAACATGAGCAAGAAATCGTCGATTTTGTGAAAGCCCAAAATCCGAAAGTTGAATCCGTTCAAATATATTGGGATGAAACTGAGTGGGGAGTAGCAGGAAATGGGACTCCTCAAGGTGGTGACGAAATAATTCTCATTTTTGGTGGGTTTAATCAAAATTCTGAATCGAGTTGGCGAGTTGATGAAGTCGTGGAAGATGGAAAAATTAATTTAAAAATGATGTCTTTGGGCCAATCCTTAAGGATAGGTGGAAGAATTTTCGAATAAATAAGTTGATAGATCAATTCGAAGTGAGTAGATTGGAGAGAATTGAATGAAGAGACGACTGGAACTATTTTTGATCATTTTTTTACCGATCCTAGGACTGCTTTTTCTTGGAGGAAAAATCATGCACCTAACCAAAAGGCCGGAACAGAAGATAACAACCACTTCTTCAAAGAAAGTCGTACAGAAATCAAAAGAAGAAATAAAAAAAGAGCAAATCGCTTATCTCAAAGAGCACGAACAAGAAATCGTTGATTTAGTTAAAGCACAAAATTCAAAAGTTGAATCCGTTCAGATTGATTGGGATCATACACAATGGGGTGATGGTGGACTGACAACTCCTGAATATTATATGAGTGTTTATGGACGTATAAATAATATTGAAGAATCGGGTTGGAGAGTAGATATCCCAATTAATGAGGACAATACATTAAAGTTAGATGAGATGTATATAGGATCCGACATTGACATAGGGGGTAGATTACTTGAGTAATTGGAATTTGAGCAGTTTGGATAATCTAGATGCTTCATAGCTGAATCAACTTATCGTGATAGGCCCAAAATCTTTCCATATGAACAATTGGATCAAATCCAGGAAGAACGTTCAAAGCTCAAATGGGAGTTTGACAACGAGATAGATGCTTTCTATAAAAATCAGAAAAAGCTGGAATCGAAAGCGAAAAAAAATCAGTAAGGTTGTCCTTACTGATTTTTTAGTTGGTTCCAGATGATGCTGTATCTGCGCCACTGTCTGTTGCTGTGGAGCCTTGGTCTTGTGCGGCAGATGAGCTAGATTCAGTAGCAGATGAGCTATCGGTTTCTTTTTGTGAACTAGAATCTGTATTACTTGAATCGGTTTGCGTATTGGTGTTAGCATCTGTATTGGTAGCGCTTGAGTCAGAGCCCTTATCATGAACCACGACGACGCTGGTGCTACTAGATGGTTTATCTTCTGTCTTTTGATTGTCTTTATTGAGCAGGCTCATGATGGTAAAGGAAGTGACGATAATCCCTAAGAGACTGGCAATCGTAGCTACAACAGTTTGAAATACAGACAAACCTTGTTTGACTTTCTCACCGCGAGATGGTCTTGAATCTACTTTTTCCTCAGGTTTTTGGTTTTTGTTACTTCTTGAATATTGTGACATGTTCTTTCTCTTTCTATCAAAAATTGTTTTTTAACACTTCCCTATTATAAGTCATTTTCTGAAAAATGTCTAAAAAGAACTGGATTTTATAGAGTAATTTTGCCACATCTCTCTTTATCAAATCCTTGTCCCAAGCGGTTAGAAATGATAAAATAGAAGTTACGTAAAAAGAAAGTGATGGATGCGTAGGACATGATCTATTTTGACAATTCAGCAACGACTAAACCCTATCCAGAAGCCCTTGCGACTTATACAGAAGTAGCGACTCGGATCTGGGGCAACCCTTCTAGTTTGCACAATCTAGGTAGTCAAGCGACTCGTATTTTAGAGGCTTCTCGGAAACAAATTGCGGAGCTAATTGGCAAGAAAGCTGATGAAATTTACTTCACGTCTGGTGGGACAGAAGGGGACAACTGGATCCTCAAGGGTGTCGCCTTTGAGAAAGCTCCTTATGGCAAGCATATCATTGTCTCTGACATCGAGCATCCTGCCATCAAGGAATCGGCTGCTTGGTTAAAGACGCAGGGATTCGAAGTAGATTACGCTCCAGTGGATGAGCGTGGCTTTGTCAAGGTGGATGCCTTGGCTAACCTACTTCGTCCGGATACGACCTTGGTCTCTGTCATGGCCGTCAACAATGAGATTGGCTCCATCCAGCCCATCCATGAAATCGCCGCTCTTCTGGAAGATCGCCCAACGGTTAGTTTCCATGTCGATGCGGTTCAAGCTTTGGCAAAGGTAGCAACAGAAGTTTATCTACCAGAGCGCGTGGACTTTGCGACCTTCTCTAGTCACAAATTCCATGGGCTTCGCGGAGTAGGCTTTGTCTACATCAAAGAAGGCAAAAAGATCACTCCTCTCTTAACCGGAGGTGGTCAAGAAAAAGAAATGCGCTCGACAACTGAGAATGTGGCAGGTATCGCAGCAACAGCAAAAGCCCTACGTTTAGCCATGGAAAACCAAGAAGCTTTTGCCAGCAAGACCCAGCAGATGAAAGAAGTCATCCGCAAAGAATTGGCCAACTATCCAGATGTCACTATCTTTTCTGGTGAGGATCACTTTGCGCCTCATATCTTGACTTTCGGGATCAAGGGGGTTCGTGGAGAAGTAGTAGTCCATGCCTTTGAAGAGTTTGATATTTACATCTCGACAACCAGTGCCTGCTCGTCCAAAGCTGGTAAACCAGCTGGAACCTTGATTGCTATGGGAGTGGATAAGAGTATTGCACAGACAGCTGTTCGCTTGAGTCTCGATCTTGAAAATGACATGAGCCAAGTCGAGCAATTCTTGACCAAGTTCAAACTGATTTACGAACAAACACGAAAAGTACGTTAATTTTAGAAGGAAATCACCATGACCTTAACCTATTCAGAAATTATGATTCGCTATGGAGAGCTTTCTACTAAAGGAAAGAATCGCATGCGTTTCATCAATAAACTTCGCAATAATATCCAAGATGTTTTATCTATCTATCCAGCTGTCAAAGTGACAGCTGACCGTGATCGAGCGCATGCTTATCTGCATGGAACGGATTATGAGCCAGTAGCCGAATCCCTCAAGCAGGTTTTTGGAATCCAAAATTTTTCACCTGTTTACAAGATTGAAAAATCTGTTCCGGCTTTAAAAGCGGCTGTGCAAGAGATCATGAAGGAGATTTACAAGGACGGCTTGACCTTTAAAATCTCAAGTAAGCGCAGTGACCATACCTTTGAACTCGATAGTCGCGAGCTCAATCAAACCTTGGGAGGTGCGGTCTTTGAAGCGATCCCAACCATCCAAGCTCAGATGAAAAAACCAGATATCAACTTACAAGTTGAAATTCGAGAAGAAGCAGCCTATATCTCTTATGAAACCATTAAGGGAGCAGGTGGACTTCCTGTTGGTACGTCTGGCAAGGGCATGCTCATGCTTTCTGGTGGGATCGACTCTCCAGTAGCTGGTTACCTAGCTTTGAAGCGTGGAGTGGATATCGAGGCAGTACACTTTGCTAGCCCACCTTATACCAGCCCAGGTGCTTTGAAAAAGGCCCATGATTTAACACGGAAGTTGACCAAGTTTGGGGGCAATATCCAATTTATCGAGGTGCCCTTCACAGAGATCCAAGAGGAAATCAAGGCAAAAGCGCCAGAAGCTTACCTCATGACTTTGACCCGTCGTTTTATGATGCGCATTACAGACCGCATTCGCGAGGTTCGCGGTGGTTTGGTGATTATCAATGGTGAAAGCTTGGGACAAGTGGCTAGCCAAACCTTAGAGAGTATGCAGGCCATCAATGCCGTGACCAATACGCCAGTTATCCGTCCGGTAGTGACCATGGACAAATTGGAAATCATCGATATTGCCCAAGAGATTGATACCTTTGAAATCTCTATCCAGCCATTCGAAGATTGTTGTACCATCTTTGCACCGGATCGCCCAAAGACGAACCCGAAACTCAAAAATGCGGAGCAGTATGAGCAACGTATGGATGTGGAAGCTTTGGTTGATCGTGCGGTAGCAGGCATTATCGTAACAGAGATCACACCAAAAGAAGAAAAAGATGAGGTCGATGACCTGATTGAGGATTTGCTATAAAAATAGTTGTACTAAATGAATAAACTACACCCTAAAAGTTGAGATGAAACATCTAGCTTTTGGGGTGTTTTCTATTTGAATGAGCCAGTGAGAAGACAGTTTTGTTTTCTCATATGAACCATGAAAGACAGAATAGAAAAGGTAATGGAGATCATCCTCATAGGACTGTTCTCTATCGAAACAAAGAAAAGGATCTAGACCGCAACAAAAGAACTAGATCCTTTAAAATATTGAGGATAAAATAGTTTTAACAATGGATCTGAGCTTAGCTTCTAGCTTGAATAGTGGCTTGAGCGACAGCTAGTCTAGCTGCAGGAATGCGATAAGGAGAGCAGGAAACATAGGTAACTTGAATCTTCTTGAAGAAGGAAATAGAAGAGGGATCTCCACCAACTTCACCACAAATTCCAATAGGGATGTTTGGTTTTACCTGACGTGCTTTGCGGATAGCTATTTTCATTAATTCGCCAACTCCTTCTTTATCAACCATTTGGAAAGGGTCAAAAGGCAGAATTTCAAGCTCTTTATATTGGCCAATAAATTTTCCAATATCATCTCGAGAGAAACCATAAGTCATTTGGGTCAAGTCATTGGTTCCAAAACTGAAGAAATCAGCTTCTTCAGCAAGTTTGTCAGCTGTTAGGCAAGCTCGTGGAAGTTCAATCATGGTACCAATTTCATAAGGGAACGGTTCTTGATCATACTGCTTGAAGAGTTGGTCAATATGCTGAACCAAATAGTTTTTGATGAACTCTAATTCTTTCTGATCTGCGATTAGAGGAACCATGATTTCAGGTTTGATCTCTTGACCTTGCTGATGTAGCTTGATAGCACTCCTAAAAATGGCTTCTGTTTGCATTTTGTAAATTTCAGGTTTTGTAATGCCAAGACGGCAACCACGGTGTCCCAACATAGGGTTATTTTCTTGCAAACTTTCGATGCGATCGACCAATTTTTCAGGAGATTTTTTAAGTTTTGTTGCTAAAATTTCAATCTCTTGAAAATCCTTAGGTAGGAATTCATGCATCGGTGGATCCAATAGGCGGACAATCATCGGTTTATCTTGGACCGCTTGGAACATTTGATAGAAGTCTTTTTCTTGAAACTCTAATAGCCTATTTAAGGCTTCTCGTGTTTCTTCTTCTGTATCAGCTAAAATGAGGCGTCGCATTTCGAGGATTCGTTCTTGTCCAAAGAACATATGTTCTGTTCGGGCAAGTCCAACACCTTGGGCACCAAATTTCATGGCAGTTTGCAAATCTTTGATGGTCTCTGCATTCGCTCGAACTTGGAGGATTGCTACTTCATCAGCCCAAGAAAGTAAACGCTGAAGATCTTGGTTATGTTCGACTAGGGTAGTTGGAATTTCTCCACTATAAATACGGCCGGAATAGCCATCGACCGAAATAATATCTCCTTCAGTAAGGACAAGAGGACCACAGGAAAGGATTTTGTTCTCTTCGCTGATATTTAACTCTCCACAACCAGCAACACAGCAGGTTCCCATTCCCCGAGCAACAACAGCAGCGTGAGAAGTCATTCCCCCTTGACTAGTGACAATGGCTTGGCTGACAATCATTCCTTCAATATCTTCTGGTGATGTCTCCTGTCTAACAAGGATTACTTTTTTACCCTCCTGATGAGCTTCTTTTGCTCGGTCGGCAGTAAATACGATTTCGCCAGTAGCAGCCCCTGGACTTGCTGGTAGGCCTTGAACTATGAAAGGAGCATTCGCTAGAGCGGATTCTTGGAAAACTGGATGAATCAGTTGACTAATAGAAGCAGGAGAGATTCTCAGGAGAGCTTCTTCCTTATTAATAAGACCTTGGTCTACCATATCTAGAGCAATTTTTAAAGCAGCCTTTGCTGTGCGTTTCCCATTACGGGTTTGTAGAATATAGAGTTTGCCTTTCTCAATAGTAAATTCAATGTCTTGCATATCCTTATAGTGGTTTTCAAGGATGGTAGCATAGTCTCTAAAAGATTTATAGACTTCTGGTTGTGAAATTTTTAATGAGGCGATGGGCTCTGGAGTACGAATACCAGCTACGACGTCTTCCCCTTGAGCATTAAGTAAAAATTCACCAAAAAGTTCTGGTTCCCCATTAGCGGGGTTCCTAGTGAAGCAAACACCTGTTCCACTGGTCTGATCACTATTCCCAAAAACCATAGATTGAACATTTACGGCTGTTCCTAAATCATGAGGGATCTGATGTAATTCGCGGTAAATCCTTGCTCGATGATTATTCCAGGATTTGAAAACTGCTTGAATCGCACCATAGAGTTGTTGATTTGGTTCTTCAGGAAACTGGTAGCCGTGTTTGGAATAAAGATCCTTGTATTGATTGATCAATTCCTGATGTTCGTACAAGTCTAAATTACGGACTGTTTTTGCTTGCATTTGTTCAAATTGGGCGAGACAATCATCAAAAAGTCCTTTATCAATGCCATAGACAACATCCGCGAACATCTGGAGTAGACGACGGTAGCAGTTGTAGGCAAAATCTAGATTGGTCTGTTTGGCTAGTAATTGAGTACGTTGGTCGTTGAGGCCAAGATTTAGGATGGTATCCATCATTCCAGGCATGGAAAATTTGGCTCCGCTTCGGACAGAGACCAAGAGCAAGTTAGGATTTTCTCCGCTGAAGGTTTTTTCTGTTTTTTTCTCCAAATGAGTAACCGCTTTCAAAATATCTTCTTTTAAAGTGGAATCGAAGAAGTCAGGGTTATCTAAATAATTGATACAACTTTGGGTGGTGATGGTAAATCCAGGTGGGACTGGTAGTCCCAAACGGCTCATCTCTGCCAAATTAGCCCCTTTTCCTCCTAGGAGATCCTTATCATTTGCACTTCCTTCTTCAAAGGAATAGATCCATTTTGTCATATTAGCCTCCAAAATTTATAAAATATGTATCACATTTATGACAAAACCATTGTAATATACATCACATATTCTTGTCAAACAATAAATACATTTTTTTATTTGACATTTTCGATCAATGTGCTATAATTTACAATAAAAATGATGATTATTTAATAGAGTTTTAAGCATATGTTCTACATTTTTTCTTTCACTACTTTTTAATATCGTTATTTTTAAAACTAAGGAAAGGTTACGACTCATTGAAATTAAGTGAACGTCAAAAAAAAATAGTCGAAATTGTTAAAATCCAACAGCCAGTAAGTGGAGAGCGAATATCTGAATTATTGGATATTTCAAGAGCAACTCTTCGGTCAGATCTTTCTTTTTTGACCTTGGTTGGTATTTTAAAAGCAACTCCAAAAATTGGTTATACTTACTCAGGATCTGATTTAGAAACCTTGTTCTTTTTTGATACCTTTCAAAAAGATGTAGCTGATATCATGACATCACCTGTTCTTGTCACTCATGATTCTTATATTCAGGATGCGATTATCACATTATTTATGTACGATGCAGATGTTCTTTATGTAATTGATGAAGATAAACTACTACTTGGAATTATGTCACGCAAAGATTTGTTACGTGCATCACTAAATTCAAATATTGATAGCACCCCAGTAGCCGTCTGTATGACAAGAATGCCACATATTATTACTTGTAACAAGGATATGAATATTTTAGAAGCTGCTGCACTTCTTCAAGATCACTCCATTGATTCATTGCCTGTAGTAGAGGAGACAAACGACCGAAAAATCGTAGGAAGTGTGACTAAATCAGCCCTGCTAGATTATATTATACAGCATGCTAGAAGTGCAGAAATGAAAAGAGAAGAGGGATAAATATGAAAAAAGAAATCATCGTTTATAGTATTTCGGATTCTTTGGGAGGAACCTCCCAGAAATTATTATCAGCTGTTAGCGCCCAGTATCCTGACATTATTTTTAATAATAGTTATCGCTTCCCTTTCATCAATCAAGAAGAGGAGTTGTTGGATATTTTATGTGATGCCATGAAGGATGATGCTCTTGTAATCAGTACCTTGGTGAATAGTCAGTTGTCAGCGGTAGCCAGAGAATTTAGCCAAAAACAGGGCTTGTCTTATCTAGATCTGATGCATCCATTTTTTGAAATCATTCAAAAAAAGACAGGAACTAGACCAATCGAAGTTCCAGGAACATTGCATCGCTTGGATAGCGATTATTTTAAGAAGATTTCAGCAATCGAGTTTGCTGTCAAATATGATGATGGTAAGGCACCGCAGGGCTTTTTAGATGCAGATCTGGTTTTGCTTGGTGTTTCTCGTACTTCTAAAACTCCCCTTAGTATTTTTCTAGCCAACAAGGGCTATAAAGTTGCAAATATGCCTCTGATTCCAGAAGTTCCTTTACCTCAGGTATTAGAGAAGGTCGATTCGCGTCGATTGATTGGTCTGGTCTGTGAACCTGAAAAACTAATGAAAATTAGAAGTCATCGACTAGGATCTTTGGGGCTTGTCCAAGAAACGAATTACACAGATTTAGAAAAGATTTATCAGGAATTAGATTATTCAAAGATAATCTTTAAAAAATTAGGGGCCCAAGTGATCAATATGACGGATAAATCCATTGAGGAAACAGCCTTCTTAATCGAGGAGCAATTGAAGAAGATGAATTAAGTTTCGTATGTGAATGCATTGTACAGAATAGGGCATCTCGGAGAGATAAGATGGAGCAATATAAGCGTATTTTACTGGAAAAATTTGATACTCGACAAAAGGTTATTACTGAGCTCACGAATCTTGAGGCAATTTTAAATCTTCCTAAAGGGACAGAGCTCTACATTAGTGATATTCATGGAGAATCTGCGGCTTTTGATTATATTTTAAGAAGTTGCGCAGGAATTTTAAATGAGAAAATTAATGACTGCTTTGAAGATTCCTTAATACAAGAGAAAAAGGATCTACTGTCTGCCTTGGTGTCTTATCCAGAGCTGATTTTAGAACGAACGAATAAAAGTAAAGAGTGGTATAAGTCTACGATTCCGCAACTCTTGATCTTATTGAATTTTGTAGCTGCTAAATATAGTCGCTCCAAGCTCAGAAAGGCCCTACCACAAGAATACGCATACATTATAGAAGAACTGATCTATAGCGATATCTCTCTAGCTGAAAAAAAATCTTATTTTCACAACATCTTGGGCTATGTCATTGAACTACGAGAAGCAGATCCTTTTATTTTAGGGATTGCTAGAAGTATTCGTCGTTTATTGATTGATCACCTTCATGTGGTAGGAGATATCTTTGATAGAGGAGCAGGAAGTCCTCAAGTGATGGATGAACTCCTTCGTTTCCATTCTTTAGATATTCAGTGGGGAAACCATGATATTATTTGGATTGGAGCTTTCTTTGGTTCCAAAGCTTGTTTATTGAATCTATTACGTATTGCAGCTCGTTATGGATACTTATGGGATATCGAAAAGGCTTATGGCTTGAACATTCGTTCTCTAACCTTGTTTGCTGATAAAACCTACAAAGAAAATGCTAAATTTAGGCCTATATTAGGAAATAGAGAAAAAGAGTTTACAGAAGAGGAAATATTGCAATTAGAAAAGGTGCATCAGGCACTAGCGATTATCCAGTTTAAGTTGGAAGCTCAACTGATGAAGAGACGTCCAGAGTTTCAGATGGAGAATCAGATCTTGCTAGATAAAATTGACTATTGGAAGGAGTCACTTACTATTGATGGGGTGACCTATTCCTTGCAAAACACTTGTTTTCAAACGATTGATTCATTAAACCCATTTGAATTAAGTTTAGAGGAAAATCAAGTTGTAGACTGCATGTTGGCCTCCTATCAAGGTTCACCAAAATTAGCTAAGCATATCGAACTGCTAATGAAAAAGGGCTCCATGTATAAAGTTTACAATCAGCATTTGCTATTTCATGGTTGTATTCCCTTAAAGGCATCTGGTGAGTTTCAGCCTTTCGTTCTTCATCAAGCCCAGTACGCAGGAAGAGAATTACTAGATTTCTTTGAATACCATATACGTCTAGCAACAAAAAACAAAGAAATTGGGGATGATTTTTCAACTGATTTAATTTGGTATTGCTGGAGAGGAAAGTTTTCCCCATTATTTGGAAAAGATAAAATGACGACTTTTGAACGTTATTTCATTGAAGATCCAAAAACTCATAAGGAACAGGAAAATGAGTATTTCACTTATCGAAATTCTAAAAAAATTTGCCAGTTCATCTTAGAGGAATTCGGGCTCACTTCACAAGAATCTCGTATTGTGAATGGACATACACCTGTTAAGACTGGAAAAGGAGAATCGCCTATTCGTGGTGAAGGACTGCTCTTTGTAATTGATGGAGGGTTGTGTGAGGCCTATCAAAAGAAGACCGGTACTGCTGGCTATTCTTTACTCAATAATTCCTATGGTTTTCAACTGGTAACCCATCAGCCCTTCCAAAATGTTCAAAAGATAGTCGAATCACCTTTTGACCAGACCTCTTTGAAGAAAGTTATTGAAGATGTAGAGGAAAGAAAGCGGATCAAATCGACAACAATTGGTCAGATCTTGCTAGAACAACAACAAGAATTAATCAAATTGCTACATGAATTTTATGACTGTTGAAGTCATTTGTCCAAGAAAATAAAAGAAAGATGAATGAAGAATACTAAGCAAGCAGTTTTTCCTCAAAAGTTCATGAGAAGGAGAATATAATATCTATTTTTATCTTTAAATTGACTTTTTAGATAAAAATCCGTTTTCAAGGGGCAAAAAAGCTTGTCTTTGTCTGATAGAAGTGATATACTTAGAGAGTTGACTATGCACATGCCT
>ERZ773196.1816-NODE-1816-length-11554-cov-4.205670_pt1 | contig 11554 bp, 9 predicted proteins | sample MGYA00581009_ERZ773196 | MGnify/ENA primary metagenome ERZ773196 (study PRJEB29015, sample SAMEA2738162) | human oral metagenome | biome: human oral; feature: human-associated habitat; material: saliva | place: China | collected 2243 ...
TTCACGGAGTCATTCTTTCCGGTGGCTCTGCCCCGAATGTTGTACCGGACTATGCTCATGCGAAGTTTTATCTTCGTACCAGCGCAAAACCGAGTCTCGAAGCTTTATATAAGAAGGTGGAAAATGTTGTGGCCGGCTCCGCCCTTTCCATGGGAGCGAAGGGAAGGATGCAGGCTTATCAAAACTGGGTGGAAAATATCGTGCCGACGCCCTCCTTTGACGATTTATATGAAAAGCATTTGAATAGCTTCGGAGAACAGTTTACCCCCTGTGATTGGAAGGCACTGCAAATGGGATCTTCCGATGTGGGAAATGTTTCGCAGGTGGTGCCTACCATTCAGCCGAGCATTTGCATCAGCAAAAAGAAAATTCCGGCACACAGCCCTGAATTTGTGAAGGCATCCTGCTCGAGCCTTGGTCTTGCATCTATTTTGCTCGGTGCCAAGGTCTTGGCCTTTACGGCTCTTGAGCTTCTGGAGCAGCCGGAGACCTTGAAGAAAATCAAGGCGGAACACAAGGAACAGGTAAAGAGACAGCTGGAGTTTTAGGAAACTTAGGATATTTATCACGCTATTTTCCTAAAAAGAGATGCTAAAGAGATACTACAAAGATATTAGAGACATACGATTCTTTTCTTAGAAAGAGAGTCTTTTACCTAAAAACACTGTACCATCCCAATAAACAGGGAAGTACAGTGCTTTTTACGCGTAATCTGAGCGAAGCACATAACATCTTATTCTGTATGCGTAATGGGAATACTGCCTGCGATGTCTTATTTGCAACAGGTAAAATACGAAAAGATTATATTCTTTTTTCAACTTATTGTCTTCACTTAAATTAATTGAAACTCTTTCAAGAGAGATTTTCTATAGGATTTATCTTTGGAAGCTTTGGCGAGGTCATCGATACGTCCTTCTTCAACCAAGATTCCCATCAATTTAGCCATGATGTCCTCACTTTTTTCAAGACCTTCCGCTAGACCCTTAGCCATTCCCTTAGCCATTCCTTCCTCTGTTCCTTCTTTTTTCCATTGTTTCTTTAAACGGTCATAGTATGTAGTCATGGCTTTTTCGTCTCCTTTCTCTAAGTTCTCTGCAATTTTCAGCTTTGAAACCCTCTTGGCAAGTATTTTCGAATGCATTTTTTTAGGATCTGCAGTATAGAAATCTTCTATTAATTTTCCTAAGTCGTTGCTGCTACTTTTACTGGTATTGAGATAGATAATATTGGTTTGGTCGGGAAAATCTTCTCCGGATTCTTTAATGATTCTGGAAATGTGATAGATTTGTTTATCCCCTTTCAAAATATCTCGACCACAAATAAATATAACATAGCTTTCCGGTAAATAATCAAAAGATTTTCCTTTTTTAGAAATATTCATATCAATAAGTCCGGAATGATAGCGTGCTCGTTTTGGACTGGCACCTAGAGAGTCATTTTGCAGTTCAATATTGTAAATGGTTCCCTTTTTATCCGTACAAAGGCAATCAAGAACCAAAGAGCGTCCTTCCAAATTCTTTAAATCACTTTGAATACTTTGGCTTTTCACCTTAAGTTCCGGTTTTTCCAAAATGGTTTGGAGAATAAATTCCGTGCATTTTACATCCTTTAAAACGACTCGCATAAAAATATCATCCATAAGAATGAGTTCGGCTAAGAACTTTCGCTTCAAATCCAGTTCTGTGGAGGATTTTAAATTGCTACTCTTTTTAGACATAGAACAGCTCCTTTCAAAAAGGATAGAGTGAGAATGATGGTAGAGAAAATAGAATAGTATAGAGTGATAGAATTCTTGGTATTCATTATACCAAGGGTGTTAATAATCTCCTATACTCCATATTCGGATATGGTTTTGTACGAAGAGGTGGGGATCGACGGAAAAAACAATGAAGAGGCTCTTTACTTCTTCTTGTTTGAATTGTAAAAAGTGCTATAATTATTTCAAATAAAAACAAAATAATAATGAAAAATGCATAAAAAACAATGAGTATGCAACTAAATTAATAGGGTTGCTTATACTGAAACAGAGAACAGGAATTTGTAGAATTATGCGAAGCGGTTTAGAACTTTGGGCGAAAAAGAAAGAGAAGGATGGCATTTTTTACTGGCTGTCTTTAAAGCGGCATCTGGAAGATACAAGGGAAGTGATGGGGCTTCTATGGGAACACTGGCTTTCAGAGGGACAGAGAGCATATATTACTAAATCTATGAAGGTCGAAGAGGATGAAGCGAAGTTTTTGGTCATGTTTATTGGAGCTATTCATGATATCGGAAAGGCTACCCCTGCCTTTCAGATTCAAAGAGGATTTCAAAATTCTGAGGACCTAGACCTGCTTTTGATGGAGAAACTGGAACGGGAAGGTTTTTCCGGAATCAAAGACTTGGAGCTAACAGATCGAGGGAAAACTCCCCATGCCTATGCAGGAGAAGTGATTTGCCGTTTAGCGGGTATCAACAGAGGAATTGCCTCTATCATAGGAGCCCATCATGGAGTTCCTATGAAGGAAAACTATAGTCTTACGTCCTTTGTTGAAGCTTATACTGCCAACTTTTATCAGGAAGAAAAAGAAGATTCTCCAATATGCAAAAAATGGAAAGCGACACAAGAGGAGCTACTTTCCTGGGCATTAGAGAGCTGCGGTTATAAAAATGTAGAGGAGCTTCCTAGATGTCCCAAACCGACGCAACTCTTACTTTCCGGACTTTTAATCATGGCGGATTGGATAGCCAGTAATGAGGAATATTTTCCTTTATTTTCTTTACAGAATGAAGTTGGCTATGAGTTGGATGATGCTACAGTAAATCAAGAAGATAGGAAGAAAGAAGAAACACAAATAAGTGAGAGGGTGGAATCGGCCTGGCTAAAATGGACGCAGAATCAAACATGGGAAGCGAAGCAGCTTTTTGAAGCGAAGCAGTCTTATCAGAATTCCTTTCACTTTATGCCTAGAGACTTTCAAGAAAAAGTTTTTATAGAGATTGCCGGGGCTGAGGACATCGGCTTAGTGATTCTTGAGGCGCCCATGGGCTGCGGAAAAACAGAGGCGGCTTTAATGACTGCGGAACAATTGGCGGGAAAGCAGCAATGTGCCGGAGTTTTCTTTGGCCTGCCTACCCAAGCCAGTTCCAACGGCATTTTTCCGAGAGTGGAGTCCTGGGTAGATTCCCTTGGGCAAGAAAATCAAGAGAAATTATCTCTTCGCCTATCTCATGGAAAGGCAGCTTTAAATGAAGAGTTTCAATCCTTGTCCAGAAACTGTAGCGAGGGAATAGATCCGGACGGAGAAAAAACGAAGTATGTGTATGTGAATGAATGGTTTTCCGGGAGAAAGAAGGCCATGCTGGATGATTTTATAGTAGGAACTGTAGATCATTTACTCCTTATGGCTTTAAAACAAAAACATCTTATGCTTCGGCATTTGGGATTTAGTAAAAAGGTTGTCATCATTGATGAAGTGCACGCCTATGATGCCTATATGGGGCAGTACCTCTACATGGTTTTACAATGGCTTGGAGCCTATAAAGTGCCAACCATTATCTTATCCGCGACCTTACCTATAGAACGAAGAAAAGACCTGATGAAGTATTACTTGAAAGGTAGAGGGATCAAAGAGAAGGATATAGGAAATTTTGATTTCCTTAAGACAGAAAGCTATCCCTTACTTACCTTTAGCAAAGGAAGTAAGGTTGAATCTTTTTCAGACTTTCAAGAAGAGAAAGAAAAAAAGGTTACGCTTTATCAGCTGGACGAAGAGAATTTAGTAGATACCGTAAAGAGTCTTAGTAAGAATGGAGCGGTCATAGGCATTATTGTAAATACGGTTGGGAGGGCGCAGAGAATCACAAAAGATTTATTAGAAGCTTTTCCGAAGGAAGAAGTCCATCTTTTACATTCTCGATTTATCGACACGGATCGCATAAAAAAAGAAGAGGAATTACTCAAAAAAATCGGGAAAAATGCAGAGAGACCTAAGCGTTTTATCGTAGTGGGAACCCAGGTGATAGAGCAGTCCCTAGACATTGATTTTGATTTAATGATTAGTGATTTATGTCCTGTGGATCTGTTAATCCAAAGAATAGGTCGACTTCATAGGCATAAGATAGAAAGGCCTAAGGAACATAGTGAAGCGAAACTCTATCTTATGGGAACGAGTGAGAATTTAGACTTTGAAACTGGAGCAAAAAGGGTATATGGGGATTATTTACTTATCAAAACTCAATGTGCTTTAGGAAATAGTATCTCTATCCCAAAGGATATTTCTCCCCTTGTGCAGGAAGTATATGGAGACAAGGATCCCAGTTTAGCCCCTGAGTTACTGAAGAAATATGAGGAGAGCAAAAAGAAACAAAATGAAACCTTCGACAAGCAAAAAAGAAAAGCTGAAGGATTCCGATTAGATAAGCCTAAATTGGAGTGCTCAGATGAGATTAGTTTAAATGGATTATTGGATAATACGTATATAGATTCAGAAGAACTTTGTCAGGCCAAGGTTCGAGATATCGGTTCTTCTATAGAAGTGATAGCAGTAAAGAAAAATGGAGCGGGATATGGACTTTTTCAAGAGAAGAAGGACATTTCAGCAGAGCTTTCTAAAGCGTCAATTGCAAGAAAGTTGGCTTGCCAAACTTTAAGGCTTGGAGAGAGTATTATTCATATGGAAAGGGAAAAAGAAGATGACAAAGAAGAGAGGCTCATCCGTTATTTAGAGGATTATAACAGGCGGGAACTGCCGGAGTGGCAGAACGAAGCGTGGCTAAAGGGAAGCTTAGGATTGATATTTGATGAGAACAATGATTTTCCCTTGAAAAATATTGTTTTACATTACGATGAAAAATTTGGCTTGCAGTGGCATAAGAAGGAGGTGTAAAGCTTGAGCCGATTTAATTTGTTAGAAGAAAACTGGATTCGAGTTTTGGAAGAAGGGGAAATGAAAGAAGTATCCCTCATTACCCTTTTTGAAAATGCGGAGAAGTACCGGTGCTTAGCAGGGGAGATGGCGACGCAGGATTTTGCAATGCTGCGATTCCTATTAGCGGTACTGCATACCGTGTTCTCACGGGTAAATGCGGATGGAGAAGCCTACGAGTTTATAGAAATTGACGAGAAATTCCGACAAAAAGAGGTTGTTTCCGAGGATGATGAAGAGGAATACAATGATGCCCTTATGGAAACGTGGAAGACACTGTGGCAAAGAGGAAAATTCCCATCAGTAGTTAGGAAATATTTGGAGGCTTGGAAAGAACATTTTTACCTTTTGGATGAGAAATATCCTTTTTATCAGGTGACGAAGGAAGAGATTTTGTCCAGATTGAAAGATGGAAAAAATCCCAGTTCTATTTCCGGTAAAAATTTAAACAGAAATATATCAGAAAGCGATAATAAGGTGGCTTTATTCTCTCCAATGACTATTGAATACAAGAGTAAAATGAAGGAAGGAGAGTTTGCCCGGTGGCTTCTTATGCTCCAAGGATATATTGGGCTTTCTGATAAGGCAATTGTTGGAGAGGAAAAGTATAAGGCCTCTAAAGGATGGCTATTTGATATTGGCGGTATTTTTCTAAATGGTGACACATTGTTTGAAACATTGATGCTGAATCTGAAAGTAGCAGTAAAAGCAGTAGGAGATATATTGCCAATACAAAGACCTTGCTGGGAGTATCCTGGAGCAGAAAATATAGATAGGAGTTTTCTAGGAATAGCAGATAATCTTGCAGAACTATATACCAATTGGAGTAGGGCATCTTTACTTGATTCGGCAATAGATTTTTCGAAAGATGTTAAGCTTGACATTGTAAAGCTTCCGGAGCTGGATCATAGAATGATGGAAATAGAGCCAATGACTTTATGGAAATACAATGATTCAGGAGAAAATAAAAACTTCTATACACCTAGAAAATACCGACCCGGTCAGGCTTTATGGAGATCCTTTGGTTTAATTACCGTTCCTTCAGACGTATCGGAAGATAGTAGGGAACCGGGAATTATTACTTGGTTATCTAAGATAGAAAAGTATATTCAAAAACCTCAAGTTAGAATTTCTGCGGTCGGAATGCAAGACGATGGAAATGCAACTTCTTGGGTACCGGTAAATGAAATGATTGACGACCTAGCTTTACATGAGATTGTGTTATTTGAGAAAGGAAAAGAAGGATGGGTTATGCGTATCAAGGAACTTGTGGAAGATACCAAGGAAGTAGTTGGCTTTATCTACAAGGGGTTTTTAAAAGATATGTATGATATTAGAAATACAAAAAAGTCTGTAGAGGAAGAATTAGAACAAGCTTATTTTGGTCTGGATAAACCGTTTAGAGATTGGCTTAGTGGAATTGATGAGTCCAGTTCTAAAGAAGATAAGATTAAGGAGTGGAAAGAACTACTATTCTTTTCCATGAAAGAACGAGCCCTTGAAAAAGTAAATGAATGTAGACAGAGGGATATTAAAGGAATAAATGAGGAAAATGCAAAAGGCGTTAAAAATATCTTTACTGCGTATGAATATTTTCTCATTAGACTAAAGAAAAAATTAAATCAAGAATAGGAGGAACTATGGATGAAGAAAGAAAATCAGTAGATGCGGTGATGAGAAAAATCATTGCGGAAATTGAGCCTATCAAAACCTTTGGAAGTGGAAAAGCCTTACTGGCAGGAATTAGAGATTCAATAGGAAAAGAACTGACTAATGCTCCGCAGGTTTGGCCCTTGCTTTTTGCAAATCTCCCGGAGGAATATCTGGGGAATAAAGCGAGGGTAACAGCAGAGGAAAATGCGATTTATTTAAGTTTACAGATTTATGCTTTAATGCAGCAGGGCTCCTCAAAGTTGGAAAGAGGAGAGGAAAAATCTACTAGAAATATCGGAGAAAGCTTGCGGGCTCTTCGTGGAGATGAAAGTAAGACAAAAGCAATGGATGAGCGCTTTAATACTATGGTTACAGCCGGAAGTTTTGAGGAGTTATCCCACTACCTTAGACAAATGATAAAAATTTTAAAGGCAAATGCAGCAAATCCATCTGTGAATTACCCTAAATTGGCAAATGATTTGTTCTGGATGCAAAAAGGAAAGCGGGACAATATCCTGATGGATTGGGCAAGAGCCTATTATCAATCATTTCAAAAAAGTACTGTAGAAAAGGAGAACACAAATGAGTAAAGAAAAGTTATTTTTAGACATCCATGTAATTCAAACCCTTCCACCCTCTAATATCAATAGAGATGATACAGGTAGTCCTAAGACGGCGGTTTATGGTGGAGTAAGAAGAGCAAGAGTTAGTTCCCAGTCATGGAAGAAAGCAATGAGAGATTACTTTAAGGAAAACGGAAATCTATCCAATGTGGGAGTGCGTAGCTTAGATGTAGTGAGTTTTCTTGCAGAAAAAATCAGAGAACTTAAACCGGAACTTTCCATGGAAGATGCAGTCAATAAATCTGTAAAGACCTTTAATGCAGCAGGAATTTCCACAACGAAAGATAACAGAGTAAAAGCTTTATTTTTCTTAGGGAAAGAACAGGCTGATAATTTGGCAAAAGAAGCCATTAAGGATAATTTAGACAAGAAAGCACTTCAGGAGATTTTAAATAGTAATATCGCTGTTGATATTGCCTTGTTTGGTCGAATGGTAGCAGATGATGCAAGCTTAAATGAAGATGCTTCTGCTCAAATTGCCCATGCTATTTCTACCCATGGAGTACAATCTGAGTTTGATTTTTATACAGCTTTAGACGATTTGTCAAAAGAGGATCAGTCCGGGGCAGGAATGTTAGGTACTATAGAATACAATTCTTCAACCTTATATCGATATGGCAATGTTGCATTACATGAATTTTATCGTCAATTAGATAAAAATAAAGGTCAAACCATTGAAGCAATTAAGCTATTTGTGGAAGCCTTCTTAAATTCTCTTCCTACAGGAAAGATTAATAGCTTTGCAAACCAGACAGTGCCGGCTTCCGTTGTGGTATCCTTAAGGAAAGATCGCCCGGTAAGTTTTGTTAGTGCGTTTGAGACTGCGATTAAAACAAAATTATCGCAGGAAGGCTTTGTGAATGAGTCTATAGAAGCTATGTTTAAAGAGCATAAGAACGTGCAACGATTTGTAGAAAAGCCGGAAATATCGTTTTACCTCAACTTATCTGAGGGGCATTCCTTAGAAGGGGCAAAAGAGGAACTTAGTTTGTCTGATTTGTTACATGATTTAGGAGAAGAATTAGATAATCGTTTATAAGGAGAAGAGGATGAAGACTATTTTGCTGAAATTTGCAGGACCCCTTCAGTCCTACGGAACATCTTCTCATTTTGAGACTCGTTATACTGAATACTATCCGTCCAAAAGCGCAGTGATAGGGCTATTGGCAGCTTGTTTAGGCTATAGACGAGATGAGGCAGAGAATCTAAGAGAGTTATCTAAACTGCAATTTGCAGTACGGATAGACCAGGATGGGACTTTATTGAGAGATTACCATATTGCCAGATCCCATAAGGACACGGGAGCTGAATTAAGAACATACGTAACAAACCGTTATTACTTGGAGGATGCTCTGTTTGTTGTTGCCCTTTCCGGTATAGACGAATTGATAGATACTCTTACAAAAGCCATCAAATCCCCTTATTTTCAGCCTTTTATGGGGAGACGATCCCTGCCTGTTCCAGTAGATTTTTTCTTAGGAGTAAGTGCAGAAGATATTCTGGGTAGCCTTAGAAACTTGCCTTGGCAGGCTGCCCCTTGGTATAAAAAAAAGAAAGGGAAACAAGGAGTTGGAGAGAAGATATCTCTGGAAGTTTATGCGGATGAAGAGATATTAAAAGATGAAAAAATTTCCAGGTCGAAGCTTAGAAGGGATATTCCTATTTCTTTTTCGCAGAAGGGAAGACAGTTTGCCTTTAGGCAGGAAGCTTGTATTTCTATCGAAGTTTTAAGCGGAATAGAACAAGGCTTAGGAGCGGAAGATATAGAACATGACGTTTTTTCAACATTGGAGGGGACATAATGTATCTTTCAAGAGTGGAAATAGATAGAGAGAACCGGAGAAAAATCCGAGACTTGACCCATTTGGGGGCATATCATAGTTGGGTGGAAGATTCTTTTGTAGGACAAATTTCCATGTTGGAACGCTCAAGAAAACTATGGAGAATCGATAGCATTCAGGGAAGACAATATTTGCTTATTCTAAGTGAAGAAAAGCCTTCCTTGAAGGCTTTAGAAAAATATGGTGTGGATGGTAGTGGGGAAACAAAATCCTACGATTCTTTTTTGGCGAGTATTCAAGAAGGGAAAAAGTACCGTTTTCGTACCACTTTAAACCCGGTTGTAGCGAAGCCTATTGAAGGAGAGAAACGCGGAAAGCCTGTACCTCTTCTCACCATTGAAAACCAGAGTCAGTTTCTCTTAGATAGGGCGGAAAAAAATGGATTTTCTTTGAATTCAGAAGACTTTGTGATTAAGGAAAGAAAGTTTGAAACGCTGAAAAAGAAAGGAATGATGGATACACCTATTTCTCAAGTAATCTATGAAGGAATTCTAACCGTTATTGATGCTGAGCAATTTAGAAAGGCATTATGTCATGGTATTGGAAAGAAAAAGGCTTATGGTTGTGGTTTATTAACTGTAATACCGGTATAAAAATATGAATAAGAATCGTGATGTGTATGTAAAGAAAGTAGAGTTAAATGAACTTCCCAGAATTGGAGATCGTGTCAGTTTTATTTATGTAGAGCATGCTAAAATCCATCGTCAAGATTCTTCTATTACTGTTGCAGACCAGCATGGTATTGTTCGTGTACCGGTATCTATGATCGGTATTTTTATGCTGGGACCGGGAACAGATATCTCTCATAGAGCAATGGAACTTTTGGGGGATACGGGTACCAGTGTTCTATGGACAGGAGAAAGAGGAGTGAGACAATACGCCCACGGAAGGGCTTTGTCTCATTCCTCTCGTTTCTTGGAAAAACAAGCTAATTTGGTGAGTAACACACGAAGCAGATTACAGATTGCCAGAAAAATGTATCAAATGCGCTTTGCAGGAGAAGATGTTTCGAAATTAACCATGCAGCAGCTTCGAGGTAGAGAAGGTGCCAGAATTAGAACAGTTTATCGAAATATGTCCAAGGAATATCATGTGGCATGGGATAAAAGGGATTATGATCCGGAGGATTTTTTTGATGCAACGCCTATAAATCAAGCCTTATCGATTGCCAATGTTGCGTTATACGGATTGGCTTACAGTGTGATTGTTGCCTTGGGACTTTCTCCGGGATTGGGATTTGTGCATACAGGACATGACTTGTCCTTTGTATATGATATTGCCGATTTGTATAAGGCTTGGACTTCGATTCCGGTAGCCTTTCAGACAGTTTCAGAATGTTCGGAAGAAGAGGATCTTCCACGAGAAGTTCGCAAAAAAATGAGAGATATTTTTACAGAGACGAAGCTATTGGAACGAATGGTTAAGGATATTCAAAATTTGCTGGAGGTAGAAGAAGATCAATTTTTTGAAGTTGACAGTATTAGTTTATGGGATGATAAGGAAAGGCTTGTTTCTTACGGTGTAAATTATAGTGAGGATTCATCATGCCGATGACAGTGATTACTTTATCCAAGGTCAGTAATTCTCTTAAGGGAGATTTATCTAAGTGGATGCAAGAAATTGCTACCGGAGTTTATATTGGAAATTTTAATTCGAAAATAAGAGATAAACTGTGGGAACGAATTCAAGATGCTGTGGGAAGCGGAGAAGCAACGATATCTTACCCTATGAGAAATGAACTTGGATATACTTTCAATACCTTAAATACCAAGAGAGAAATATATTACAGTGATGGAATACCATTGATTTGTTTTCCCTTGGAAACAGAACCGGAAGGAGATAATGAAGGAATAAAGGAAGGTTTTAGTAATGCCAGCAAATACTATAAAGCCAGAAAATTTGCGAATAACCATAGTGGCGAAAAGAAAGAGTGCTATGCTTTTCTGGATTTGGAAACAGATGGTTTGAATGAACAGTACAATAGTATTATCGAAATAGGGGCAGTAAAAGTAATGCAGGATTCCGGTATTTTAGAATACCATTCTTTGCTGGAATATGAGGGAGAGCTACCAAATGAAATTACAGGATTAACAGGTATTACTACAGACCTTTTAAAAAGGGAAGGCAGAAAAGTTGATATTGTATTGAAAGAGATATTGGATTTTTTAGAAGGGGCAATTATTGTCGGATATAATATTGCCTTTGACCTTTGTTTCTTGAATGCTATTTTACAAAAAAATGGTATGGAAAACTTGCATAATTCTTCTATGGATTTGATGAGGATAATAAAAAAAGAAAAGCCATTTCAGAAAAACTATAAGCTGGAAACTTCGCTACAAAGCTATGGAATACAAAAAGAGCAGTTGCATAGGGCGTTAGAAGATGCTAAATTGACCTATGAATTGGCAACAAAAGTGAATGGATTTTGTCAACATCTGCCGTAAGGCTCTTTATTTTAGGGGATCTTTAAGTATTTGTCCCGCGTATGCGGGGATGATCCTCGAGGAAAACGGTTTGCTTTTCCGTCAGC
>ERZ773196.1819-NODE-1819-length-11534-cov-25.961234_pt1 | contig 11534 bp, 8 predicted proteins | sample MGYA00581009_ERZ773196 | MGnify/ENA primary metagenome ERZ773196 (study PRJEB29015, sample SAMEA2738162) | human oral metagenome | biome: human oral; feature: human-associated habitat; material: saliva | place: China | collected 2243 ...
GTCTTGGACGTGTCCTTGGACCACGTAACTTGATGCCAAACCCTAAAACTGGTACTGTAACAATGGATGTTGCTAAAGCAGTTGAAGAGTCTAAAGGTGGTAAAATCACTTACCGTGCAGACCGTGCAGGTATCGTTCAAGCGATCATCGGTAAAGTGTCATTTGACGCTGATAAATTGGTTGAAAACTTCAAAGCTTTCAACGATGTTATTCAAAAAGCAAAACCAGCTACAGCTAAAGGTACTTACGTAACTAGCTTGACTTTGACTACAACTCAAGGTCCTGGTATCAAAGTGGATGTTAACTCACTTTAATTAGAAATGAAAGCTACCTTCGGGTAGCTTTTTTTATTTGTTTGAATGATTTTAGAAGGTTCCACCTTGATGATGAATACGAAAAATATTAAAACGCTTGCATAAGTACAGGAAAAAGGTATAATATAGGTGAAAATAAAAATTAAGGAGAATCAAATGATTTTTAAGCGTTCAAACGGAGAATTCCGTGAAACTGATCGAGTGACTCGTTTCAAGTTGATCAAGTCAGGTAAGAACTGGTTGCGTGCAGCTACTTCAAACTTTGGTTTGCTCAAAGTGATTCGTGGTCAAGTCGAAGAGACAGTTGTAGCTGAGGTGCGTGAAGATGCTGTTTCTGCTAAGAGCCGTCACTTGGTAAAAGGGATCTTAGTGGTAGCGGCAGTTCTAAGTGCTACTACAGTTGCAAATACTACCTTTGCGGATGAAGTAGGAAACGAAGTAGTTTCTTCCTCTACGGCAGTGAGTGCTCCATCCACTTCACCTGAAGCTGCCCCATTAACTGAAGAAGGCTCTAAAGAAGTCTCAGCCCCTCAAAATGAAACTGCTACAGAAACACAACCTTCAGCAGTAAGTTCATCTGAAGTGGTCGAACGTGCTGTAGCATCGGATGATAAAGCTATTTTGGAACAAAATGCTTCTGAGGCTGCATTATTGAATCAGATAGCAGAAAAATATGCTTCCAATCATCAAAATGCAGAACAGAAAGCTGCTATCAAAGATGCTGTTGCTAAAGTTCAATCAGAATTGCCAGCAAAAGAAGCTTCGACCAATTCTGGTGAGAATGCTCCATCATATGCTGAGCAACGATCACGCTTGAACAAGTCAGTAGATGACATGATGGAAACCTTGAAGGCAGCAGGTTTCAATGGAAACACAACCGTTAATGGTGCACCTGCAATTTCTGCTCAGTTGGATGCTCTTTCAACTTCAAATACACTGACAGCACCATCTGTTTCTCCAACAATGGATGAACCAAATGGAGCTTCAATTGAGGATCCAGCATGGAATAATGCAAATTATCAATTGGATCCAAATGCAGATCGCTATACTTATTCTATTTGGGATCTTCAAAACTGGCAAGGTGCTGCTAATCAAGGTGGTGTTACCTATAACAATGGTGGCTACTATGTCACCTTCTCAGTAGACCGTTCTACTGTAGGAACGACAAAGACGCCAACCGTTCATGCTCGTTTGGTTGAAAAAGCGACGGGTAAAGAAGTAGAAACATTGGATATGACTGCCAAGTCAACTTTCCAATTTAAGACCTTGGTTAAAGAAAATCCTACTTATGCCCCTCTATTTGATTATACTACTGGGGAAGCTTCGCAAATCCTAGGAACTTGGACCAATAACCGTGAAGCTGGTCCAACTTCTGATGATAAATATAAACACCACATTCTTCAAATTCGTGATACGGTTAAACCAGGAAATGTTGGAGAAACAAAACCGAATGTTCAAACGGTCATCCCAGTTGAAAAAGTAACCCATACCACCCACTATAAGGTAGAGGGTACGAACGAAGAATTAGCTTCCTATAGTCAAACCGGTATTGAAAGCCAAGACTACAAGGCGTCTAATCCGCGTTCATTTGAAGGCTACGAGTTCGTACGTACGGATGCTGAAAAGGATATGGCGGGTTCACTAGGTGGTGTCGGTGCTAAATACCTAGAACTTCAAGGTGGACGTGCCCACTACTATGTCAAACGGATTGTAGAGCAAGTCGATAAAGACGGTACATCAGTTGTCAAATTGTACGCTTTAGACCCATCAAAAGTGGCATCGTATAATCCATCAACAGATGTTAATACGCTTGATTTAACCAACTATACATTATTGTATACTTCAGATCCGGTTAAGCCAGGAGCTAAGCCAACACCTGCTGGAACAGCAACTGAACCTAAAGAGGTCGGATATGTTGACAGTATGGATGGAAAATACCATCTTAAAGTAGCAACTTATACGGATGGTGGAAATGGGAATGTGCGCTTGAGTGGTTGGTACAATAAGGCTACTGGGGACGCCTTTACTGCCTCACCACAGTTCTCAGCAGATGTCGATCCGGTTCGAAATAACACTTCCAATATCATTGGTGGGAATACACCAGGAGATAAGGCTGCCGGATACCCATCATTCTTTAATAACTATTCTCTTCCATCTATTAAAGAAATTTCTACGGATGTCACTCACTACTACCGTAAAACAGATGAAAAAGGAAATGTCTTCGTTCACTATAAAGATACTGAAGGAACAACCCTTAAAAATTCTGTAACTGACGAAGATCAACAGCCAATCAACAAACACTATGACACAGTAGTAGACAACCGCCCACAAACAATAGAAAAAGATGGCAAGACCTATGAATTGGTACCAGCAGGTAACTACACAGTTGGTGAAGTAGATGACCAAGGTCACCTTAAGTCTTCAGATCCTACAACTGGAGAAGTTGCTAAAGAAGATAAGAATGTCACCTACATCTACAAACTCAAAGAAGAGCCTAAGGGTAACGTCTATGTTCACTATGTAGATACAGAAGGCAAGACCATCAAGTCAGATGTGACTGACGAAGATGCTCAACCAGTGGATAAGGACTACGACACAGTAGTAGACAACCGTCCACAAGAGATCGAATTCGAAGGCAAGACCTATAAATTGGTACCAGCGGGTAACTACAAAGTAGGTGAAGTGGATGACCAAGGTCACCTCAAGTCTACAGACCCTACTACAGGTAAAGTTATCGAAGGCGATAAGAATGTCACCTACGTATACAAACAAAAAGAAGAGCCAAAGGGTAACGTCTATGTTCACTATGTGGATACAGAAGGCAAGACCATCAAGTCAGATGTGACAGATGAAGAAGCTCAACCAGTGGACAAAGACTACGATACAGTAGTAGACAACCGTCCACAAGAGATTGAATTCGAAGGCAAGACCTATAAATTGGTACCAGCAGGTAACTACACAGTAGGTGAAGTGGATGACCAAGGTCACCTTAAGTCTACTGATCCTACAACCGGTAAAGTGATTGAAGGCGATAAGAATGTCACCTACGTATACAAACTCAAAGAAGAGCCTAAGGGTAATGTCTATGTTCACTATGTAGATACAGAAGGTAAGACCATCAAGTCAGATGTGACTGACGAAGATGCTCAACCAGTGGACAAGGACTACGACACAGTTGTAGACAACCGTCCACAAGAGATTGAATTCGAAGGCAAGACCTATGAATTGGTTCCAGCAGGTAACTACACAGTAGGTGAAGTGGATGACCAAGGTCACTTGAAGTCAACAGACCCAACAACTGGTAAAGTGATCGAAGGTGATAAGAATGTCACTTATGTATACAAACTGAAGGAAACCCCAGCTGAACCTAAGAAGGGTGAAGTCATCATCACTTACGTAGATGAAAATGGTAAGGAAATCGAAAAACCTCGTCAAGATACACCAAACTCACCGTATGATACACCATATAACACTACTGAGGAAGGTGAAAAACCGAATACTATCAAGACACCAGATGGTAAGACCTATAAGATCGTACCAAAAGGTGACTACCCAGTAGGTAAAGTTGACGAAGATGGACACTTGGAATCATCTGATCCAGTTAAAGGTAAAGTTGACAAACCAAAATCAACCATCACTTACGTTTATAAAGAAGTGAAGGAAACCCCAGCTGAGCCTAAGGGTAACGTCTACGTACACTATGTAGATACAGAAGGTAAGACCATCAAGTCAGATGTGACTGACGAAGATGCTCAACCAGTGGACAAGGACTACGACACAGTTGTAGACAACCGTCCACAAGAGATTGAATTCGAAGGCAAGACCTATGAATTGGTTCCAGCAGGTAACTACACAGTAGGTGAAGTGGATGACCAAGGTCACTTGAAGTCAACAGACCCAACAACTGGTAAAGTGATCGAAGGTGATAAGAATGTCACTTATGTATACAAACTGAAGGAAACCCCAGCTGAACCTAAGAAGGGTGAAGTCATCATCACTTACGTAGATGAAAATGGTAAGGAAATCGAAAAACCTCGTCAAGATACACCAAACTCACCGTATGATACACCATATAACACTACTGAGGAAGGTGAAAAACCGAATACTATCAAGACACCAGATGGTAAGACCTATAAGATCGTACCAAAAGGTGACTACCCAGTAGGTAAAGTTGACGAAGATGGACACTTGGAATCATCTGATCCAGTTAAAGGTAAAGTTGACAAACCAAAATCAACCATCACTTACGTTTATAAAGAAGTGAAGGGTAACGTCTATGTTCACTATAAGGATACAGAAGGAAATGAGTTGAAGCCTTCTGTAACGGATGAAGAAAATCAACCGGTTGATAAGGATTACAACACAGTCGTAGATAACCGTCCACAAACCATCGAAAAAGATGGTAAGACTTATGAATTGGTTCCAGCAGGTAACTACACTGTTGGTGAAGTGGATGACCAAGGTCACCTCAAGTCTAGCGACCCTACAACAGGTAAAGTGATTGAAGGCGATAAGAATGTTACTTACATTTACAAACTTGTGAAGTCACCAGACAAGCCTGTAGAGCCAACTCCAGACAAGCCTGTAGAGCCAACTCCAGACAAGCCTGTAGAACCAACTCCAGATAAGCCTGTAGAACCAACACCAGATAAACCAGTGGACCCAACACCAGGTAAACCAGTGAATCCAACACCAGGTAAACCAGTGGACCCAACACCAGGTAAACCGGTGGATCCAACACCAGGTAAACCAGTGGATCCAACACCAGGTAAACCGGTAGATCCAACACCAGGTAAACCAGTGGACCCAACACCAGGTAAAGGACAACTTCCAAATACTGGTGAAACTACATCTGTAGGATCAACTGTGCTCGGACTAGTTGCAGGCCTTGTAGGATTCGTGGCATTTGGTCGTCGAAAAAAAGAAGACGAAAAATAATTCTTCTTTCTTTGGTGAAAGATTGATTTTGCTGAATTCCAAATAGCAAGGTCTACTCGATGACTAGAAAAGGTTTTATGGCCTTGAAAAAGGGGATGATGCATCCCCTTTTTTAGACCAGTCAATCACTTTAGTTATCACAATGAGATTTTTATAATAGGAGCCTCAAGTTCTAAACAGGTTAAAAGCTACAACCTGTTTGTCTCAAGAGGCTCTTTTTGATAGGCAAGAAAGTTATACAACTTCATTAATTTGGAATGTGGAAAGGAAGTTCTACTTTTGGGGGAATCACCTATCCATACGAGCTGGCATACTCAGAAATGGTCAATAGAAAAGTATGAGGTAAAATAATCGATTTTAAGACGACAAGATAGAATTTTTTTGATAGATATCACTATATAAAAAACGCTTTTTGTGGTAAAATAATACAGATCATAAAAGGAGTGACAAAATGGTAGAACCTAAGTATAAACGTATTTTAATTAAGTTATCAGGTGAAGCGTTAGCCGGTGAACGGGGTGTCGGAATTGATATCAAAACGGTTCAAAAGATGGCCCTTGAAATCAAAGAAGTTCATGACCTTGGAATTGAAATTGCTCTCGTCATTGGTGGAGGCAACCTCTGGCGTGGAGAACCTGCGGCGGAAGCAGGTATGGATCGCGTTCAAGCAGATTACACTGGAATGCTTGGAACAGTTATGAATGCCTTGGTGATGGCAGATTCTCTTCAACAAGTTGGAGTGGATACGCGTGTTCAAACAGCGATTGCTATGCAACAAGTCGCTGAGCCTTATATCCGTGGCCGCGCCCTTCGTCACTTGGAAAAAGAGCGCATCGTCATCTTTGGAGCGGGAATTGGTTCTCCATACTTCTCAACAGATACAACGGCTGCTCTTCGTGCCGCTGAAATTGAAGCCGACGCAATCTTAATGGCCAAGAATGGTGTCGACGGCGTTTATAATGCTGATCCAAAGAAAGACAAGACAGCTGTGAAGTTTGAAGAATTAACTCACCGTGATGTCATCAATAAAGGCCTTCGTATCATGGATTCGACAGCATCGACCATCTCAATGGATAATGATATTGACTTAGTCGTTTTCAACATGAATGAGCCAGGTAACATCAAACGCGTTGTCTTTGGAGAAAATATCGGTACGACCGTTTCTAATAATGTAGAAAAATAAGGAAGTTAGAGGAATAAAATGGCAAATCCAATCGTAGAAAAAGCTAAAGAAAGAATGACTCAGTCTCACCAAAGTTTGGGACGTGAATTTGGAAGTATCCGTGCAGGCCGTGCAAATGCAAGTCTCTTGGATCGTATTTATGTTCAATATTACGGAGTTGATACACCATTGAATCAAATTGCATCTATCACGATTCCAGAAGCTCGTGTGATGTTGATTACACCTTTTGACAAATCTTCATTGAAAGACATCGAGCATGCTTTGAATGCTTCTGATCTTGGTATTACTCCGGCTAATGATGGATCTGTTATCCGCTTGGTCATCCCAGCTTTGACAGAAGAAACTCGTCGTGACTTGGCCAAAGAAGTAAAAAAAGTTGGTGAAAATGCTAAAGTAGCCATCCGTAACATCCGTCGTGATGCTATGGATGAAGCTAAGAAACAAGAAAAAGCAAAAGAAATTACTGAAGATGAATTGAAGGGTCTCGAAAAAGAAATCCAAAAAGTAACAGATGATGCTGTGAAACATATCGATGAAATGACAGCACACAAAGAAAAAGAATTGCTTGAAGTCTAAACATTTCCAGCAGTTTACAGAGGAAATGAACTCAGTTGGCACTGCTGGCTGGGTTTTATTTCCATTAAAGGGCTATTGATTATCATTAGCCAGAAAGAAGGAAGAAATGAATACCAATCTCGCACATGATATCGTGGGCCTTGTTACGGATGAGAATGACCGCTTTTACTTTGTCCAAAAGGATGGGCAGACCTATGCCTTAGATAAGGCTGAAGGAGAGCATGCTCTTGGAGAATCCGTCAAAGGCTTTGCCTATACCGATATGAAGCAACGTTTGCGTTTGACCACTCTAGAAGTCACAGCACGTCAGGACCAATTTGGCTGGGGGACAGTGACAGAAGTTCGTAAGGACCTGGGTGTTTTTGTCGATACGGGCTTACCAGACAAGGAGATCGTCGTCTCTCTTGATATCCTGCCAGAAATCAAGGATCTGTGGCCGAAAAAAGGTGATAAACTCTTTGTTCGTCTGGAAGTCGATAAAAAAGACCGGATCTGGGGTGTCTTGGCTTACCAAGAAGACTTCCAACGGATTGCCCGTCCAGCCTACAATAACATGCAGAACCAAAACTGGCCGGCTATCGTCTATCGCTTAAAGCTTTCAGGGACCTTTGTTTACTTACCTGAGAACAATATGCTGGGCTTTATCCATCCAAGTGAGCGCTATGCAGAACCCCGTTTGGGTCAAGTCCTAGATGCTCGGGTTATTGGTTTCCGAGAGGTGGATCGGACCTTAAACTTGTCACTAAAGCCACGCTCGTTTGAAATGCTGGAAAATGATGCACAGATGATTTTGGCATATTTAGAAAGCAATGGAGGCTTTATGACCTTGAATGATAAGTCCTCCCCAGAAGAAATTAAGGCAATCTTTGGCATTTCCAAGGGGCAGTTCAAAAAAGCTCTGGGAGGCTTGATGAAAGCAGGGAAAATCACACAGGATGCCTTTGGTACAGAATTAAAATAAAGGGAGTTCTATGCGAAAATCATTTTATACTTGGCTGATGACTGAGCGCAATCCCAAAAGCAATGCTCCCAAGGCCCTTCTGGCAGATCTGGCCTTTCATGAGACAGCCTTTCCAAAGCATACAGATGATTTTGATGAGGTGAGTCGCTTTCTGGAAGAGCATGCCAGTTTCTCCTTTAATCTAGGAGATTTTGATGCAATTTGGGAAGAATACCTAGGTCATTAAGCACAAGAAAAACAAAGTGGGCCGGGGATGGTCAATTCTCGGTCTCTTTGTTATAATAGAGAAAACTTACAGAGATAGAGAGGTTCTTTATTTGAAAGAACATTCAATTGATATTCAATTAAGTCATCCAGATGATCTCTTCCATCTATTTGGATCCAATGAACGTCACTTGCGTTTGATGGAGCAAGAATTTGGAGTGACTATTCATGCCCGGACAGAAATTGTTCAGATCATTGGAGAGGGAGGAAGCTGCGAGCAGGTCCGTCAGGTTATCCAAGCCCTCTTGGTTCTTGTCAACCGTGGTATGACCATTGGGACGCCGGATGTTGTGACCGCTATTCAAATGGTCCGTAATGATGAGTTGGATAAGTTTGTTGCCTTGTATGAAGAAGAAATCATCAAGGATAGCTACGGCAAGCCCATTCGGGTCAAAACACTGGGTCAAAAGATCTATGTGGATAGTGTCAAGCACCATGATGTCACCTTCGGGATTGGACCAGCGGGGACTGGTAAGACCTTTCTAGCGGTGACCTTGGCCGTGACCGCCCTCAAGCGTGGTCAGGTCAAGAGAATCATTTTAACCCGTCCAGCTGTAGAAGCAGGAGAAAGCCTTGGTTTCCTTCCAGGGGATCTCAAGGAAAAGGTAGACCCTTATCTACGTCCAGTTTATGATGCCCTCTACCAAATCTTGGGCAAGGACCAGACCACTCGGATGATGGAACGGGAGATTATTGAGATTGCTCCTTTAGCTTATATGCGGGGTCGGACCTTGGATGATGCTTTCGTCATTCTCGATGAAGCGCAAAATACAACCATCATGCAGATGAAGATGTTCTTGACCCGTCTTGGTTTTAACTCCAAGATGATTGTCAATGGAGACACCAGCCAGATTGACCTACCTCGAAATGTCAAATCCGGCTTGATTGATGCCCAGGAGAAATTAAAAAATATTTCTCAGATCGACTTTGTGCATTTCTCTGCTAAGGATGTTGTTCGCCATCCTGTTGTAGCAGAAATTATCCGGGCCTACGAGCCAATCCCAAATCCAGTGCTAAAAGAAAAACTGGATGTGGAAGAAGAATAAAAAAGGCAAAGATCTTATGATCTTTGCCTTTTAAATGTCAGAAATTATACTAATTCGTCGATTGGTGTGAAGTCGCGCTCTAGGCCTTCTGCAACCGGTTGGCTAGTGATGTGGCCTTGATAAGTAGTAACCCCTTGGCGTAAGCCTTCATCAAGGGCGATAGCCTTATGGAACCCTTTGTCAGCTAAAGCTTCCACATAAGGAAGAGTTACGTTGGTAAGGGCGATGGTAGACGTGCGAGCGACAGCACCTGGAATATTGGCAACGGCATAGTGGAGCACGCCATGTTTTTCGTAAACAGGCTCCGTGTGAGTAGTCACACGGTCTGCTGTCTCAATAACCCCACCTTGGTCAACTGCAACGTCGACGATTACAGAACCTGGACGCATTTGTTTGACCATATCGTCCGTCACTAATTTTGGAGCTTTTGCACCAGGAATCAAGACAGCCCCGATGACAACATCAGCATCACGGACGCTAGCTTCAATGTTAAATGGGTTGGACATGAGGGTTTGGATTTGGTGACCGAAGACATCTTCTAGAACAGACAAACGTTTGGCGCTGATATCCAAGATGGTGACTTGGGCACCGAGTCCAAGAGCGATACGAGCTGCATGGGTTCCAACGACCCCACCTCCGATAATGGTTACTTTTCCTTTAGGAACACCAGGTACACCACCTAAGAGAACGCCTGATCCTCCTTCTTGTTTGGTCAAGAAGTGTGCCCCGATTTGCACAGCCATCCGTCCAGCAACCTCACTCATTGGGACCAAGAGTGGTAATTGTCCTTCAAGGTCTCGCACTGTTTCGTAAGCTACCCCAGTTGTCTTAGCAGCGACCATGGCATCTGCTAACTCAGGAGCAGCAGCCATGTGTAAGTAGGTGAAGAGCAAGAGGTCTTCACGAAGGAAGCCGTATTCTTCGGCGAGGGGTTCCTTTACTTTGACGACCAATTCAGCTGCCCAAGCTTCTGCAGCAGTGGCAACGATAGTTGCCCCTTGTTTTGTGTAATCTTCATCCGCAAAGCCAGAACCAAGTCCAGCGTTGGTTTCCACCAAAACTTGATGGCCCTTGCCCACCAAGCTGTGTACGCCAGCTGGTGTCAAACCGACCCGATTTTCGTTGTTTTTTATTTCTTTTGGAATACCAATTAACATTGTTTTCTTCTCCTTGCTTGAATATAGGTGTAAAAAGGCCATTGGTGTGAGATTGCTCTCCTAACTCAATGACCTTTTCACTCCTCATCCCAATTTTTTAATCGAATGATTTTATTTTATATAAAAGCTAGTCAAAAATCAAGAAAAAATTTTAGATTGCCTTCCTTTATGTTTTCTGCTAAACTAATCCCTAAAGAAGGAGTGTCTAATGGAAAATTTATATGTGAAGTTAGCAGCTTATCGTGAAATGGAGACAGAGCGTTTACGTTTGCGTCCGGTCACTCTTGAAGATGCACCGGCTATGTTTGAGTACGCTTCTGATGAGACTGTTACGCGCTATACCTTTCCAACCAATCAAAGTCTTGAAGAGACGCGGAATAACATTGCCCTCTTTTACCTAGCTAGCCCACTTGGAAGATGGGGGATCGAGCTCAAAGAAAATGGAAAATTTATCGGAACGATTGATTTACTGGATTTGGATCTTTCTCTGAAGAAGGGGAGTATCGGCTATGTTCTGAATAAAGACTATTGGAACCAAGGTCTTGCGACAGAAGCTACCAAGACAGTGATTGCCCTAGCTTTTGAACAGTTAGGGATGAACAAGCTCATTGCCGTTCATGATAAGGAAAACCCAGCTTCTGGACGGGTGATGGCCAAAGCAGGGATGCAATTTTCCCACGAAGAAGCTTATGCGATGCTAGACCCGCATGAAAAAGGGCGAATGGTGACGAGAGTCCATTATGTCCTCACGAAGGAAGAATATTTGGCAGAAAAATGAGTCAGGATATTGACAAAAGGCCTATCTCCATGATATAGTAGATAGGTACTGCTGGTTTAGCTCAGTCGGTAGAGCGCATCCATGGTAAGGATGAGGTCGCCGGTTCAATCCCGGCAACTAGCATAGTAGAAGAGAGAAGCTTAGAGAGGATCTAGGCTTCTTTTTTGTCTTTATCTTCTAACTGGGAGTCTATTTGCAGACTCTTTTTCAACAATATTCAAAAAAACGTTGACAAGCATAGAAATACGTGGTAAAGTTATAGCAACAAAGAGAAAGGAGAAAACCATCATGAACAAAGTAGATGTTTTGATGACACA
>ERZ773196.1823-NODE-1823-length-11521-cov-5.192918_pt1 | contig 11521 bp, 11 predicted proteins | sample MGYA00581009_ERZ773196 | MGnify/ENA primary metagenome ERZ773196 (study PRJEB29015, sample SAMEA2738162) | human oral metagenome | biome: human oral; feature: human-associated habitat; material: saliva | place: China | collected 2243 ...
AACTGATGTTGGGGCCACAAGTTTTTTATTGGGCAGTATGCAGCACGAGCTGCGCGTCTGGGATTGTTGGAATGCTGGTCGAAAAATTTGTGTTTCTGCTGGAATTCTTGCCGCGGCAAGATGATGAACGAACAAGAATGCTCTCCCGTTGAAATTTTGGAGAAGAAACGTCTAAAACTAGTTTCCCAAACTGGACGCAAATGAAGGTGCCAGTCTTTATTCTGGCTTCTATCGGGTTGAAGGGCCTGATGCTTAATGAAATGCAGTGATGCTGAGTCGTTGAGCAACATCGACTGTGTTTCAAATCAAGGAGGTTGTGATGGCTCGAAAGAATCGGGACCTCTCGAAAGAGGCATCCCTTGTTACTAAGTATCCTGTGCCAGCTTTCCCTGTTGCACAGCCGGATCTTGGCGCGTCGGAGTTGTCGGATCTTGCTCGCAGTTTCTGGGCGAAGAGCGGTGACTCGAGTACGTGGCTTTCAGTCGTGCAGCATTTGATGGATGCAGCAGATATTGCGGCGAATCTTTTTGATTCTTATCTCAGTGAGCATCATCGCAACCTCATGGCTTCTGTTTGGGAAGGGGATCTTGCAAAAGCGCGAGCAAGCTTTGTGTTCCTTGTAGGAGCTCACGACTGTGGGAAAATTAGTCCGCAGTTTGCCTGCCAAAGCGAAGATCTTGCGCAACTGATTAAACATCAAGGACTGACTGTCCTTCGGAAGCAGGACTACCCTGATCGAAAGTACCTACGCCATGAACTCGTGAGTCAATTCGCTTTCCAAGAAGAGGTAGAGTCTTCGGATGGAGATGGAGAACGCGCGCGCCATTGGGCGATTCTTCTTGGAGTCCACCACGGACGCTACCCAGATGCTCAGGCGATCAAACTTGCCTGTGAACAGTACAGTACTCAAGAAGGCTCGCGGAAAGAGAAGCTCCGCTGGGGGCAAGCGCGATCTGAGATTTTACGCTGGATGGCCAGGCGCAGTGGTTTCCCTCTGATTGAGAAGAAAACTGCGCTTCCCGCGCTTCCCATCACGGTTGCTGCGGCTTATGTCTCCGCTATGGTCATTGCTGACTGGCTTGCCTCCAACGAAGATTATTTCCCCCTGCGTCCTCGGCCTATTGATGCAGAAGGGAACCTCTCAATTGACGGATATCCTGAATTTACTCCTGAAGAGCAACGCCGACGCGTCCAAGAAGCATGGGAACGGGCAGATTTTCCGGCCCCGATGCGTGTGCCTGATATGTCGGAACTTGATGTTGAGGAGTTCTACCGGCATCGCTTTGGATGGCCGGCATCGTACCGGGCAACGAAGGCGCAGCGCGCGGCGCTCGAAATTGTGACGACAGAAGACCCTGACCTCATGATTGTCGAGGCCGCGCCAGGTTCAGGAAAGACGGAGCTTGCTTTAGCCAGTGCCGAGGTCCTGATGCGTGCACGTGGACTTCAGGGGATTTTCGTTGCTCTTCCCACGCAGGCAACAACCAATGCCATGTTCTCTCGCGTGAAATCATGGCTCACCAATATTCTGGGCGATGAACCTCAAAAGCTTGGAATCCAGCTGGCTCACGGTAAGTACAGTCTCAATGAATCATTCATGGAATTGATCGACAAAGGACATAGTCCGCTTGAAGTGCATGACGGGGATGACGACAAGGGACTGTATGCAAGTGCATGGATGGGGACGCGACTGAAGTTGACTCTTTCACCGGTCGTCGTTGGAACCATTGATCAGATTCTGCTTGCGGCGTTGAAGTCTCGGAATGTGCTTGTGCGGCATCTGGGCTTGATGGGCAAAGTCGTTGTTATCGATGAGGTGCATGCTTCCGATGAATTCATGAGTACGTATCTTGATGCGGCACTGACATGGCTCGGGATGTACGGAATTCCTGTTGTCTTATTATCGGCAACCCTTCCACCCAAGCGACGGATGGTATTGCTCAATGCCTACCGAAGAGGAAAAGGCTTGCCTGCGCTCTCGGAACAGAGCATTGAAGACCAAGATGGGTACCCGGTGATCTCCACGTTATCGGCGCAGGGGTTCCGGCCTCATCAGATAGAGGGGGAACCTGAAGTAGAAAAACGGATTATTCCTCTTCAAGTTGATTCTCCTGACAAGATTGCAGGATTCCTTGACAGAGAACTTGCGGATGGGGGCTGTGCCGTCATCATTCGTAATACCGTGCGCGAAGCACAGGAAACCTATGATGCAGTCAAAGCTGTATTTGGGCGCGAACAAACGACATTACTTCATGCACGTTTTCTAGCCGTCGAGCGCGAAGAACGCGACCGACGGATGCTCGAACTTTTCGGGAAGAACAGTGCGCATCGACCGCAGCGCCACGTTGTGGTCTCCACGCAGGTCGTTGAACAGAGCCTCGACGTCGACTTCGACTTGATGCTCACTGATCCGGCTCCCATGGATCTTGTCCTGCAACGCATCGGACGCCTGCATCGGCACAATCGTCAGGACAGGCCTGAGTGCCTCAACGATGCAAGATGCTTGATTCTCGTCAACCAGCAAGCCGCTGCGCCTTGGCGCTATTCGTATGGAAGCGATTATGTCTATTCGCGTTATTTGATTTTGCGCACACTCGGAATTCTCTGCGATAGGGGAGAGATTGTCGTTCGTGAGCCAGTCGATTATGCGCGGTTCACAAAACTGGCGTATGCGAACCCCGAATCAGCTCCGGTGGGACCCAAAGAATGGCAGGCAGATTTTGTGGATGCCTGGAAGGTTGATCAGCAGAAGAGAGCGCAAGCCAAAGAAAAGGCGCGAGTGTGGTGTCTCGAGGGAGAGAACCTTCCTTCGTGGGAAGCTCCGAAACTTGAAGAAAAATTCCAAGGAAACGTCGCAACCGGGGAAGACAATCATAATTCGGCCGCCGCGGCAAGGCGTGCTGCAGTGAGGGATGGAGAGGACCAAATCTCCGTGCTTGTCGTTGCGTTGGATCCAGAACAAGGGAATATTCCTGTTGCACCGCCAATTAGCGGGCGGAGGGAAGACGATCGGCGTCTAGCGGTTGACGAATACAACGTCCACGGATGCGTCAGGGACGTTTGCTCATGGAGCATTTCCCTACCACCGTGGGCATTTAGGAGACGCGGTGAAGAGTTGGAGCAGACGATTGACGCGGTTGCTGAAGAGATCGGGAAGGACCCCATCACATTGAAGTGGGTATGCCGTCAGCATCCACTCTTAGCCAAAGAACTCATCCTTACGATGTACCGGAGCTCTGACGGGAAACGTCTCACGCGTGAGATACACGGACACACAATCACCTACTCAATAGAAAAAGGAATGGAAGTGCAAGGCTGATGAAGGATCCTGAATACAATCTGCTCGATGAGCCATGGATACCTATCCGGCTCCTCGACGGAACTATCACGAATGTTGGCCTACTTGAGCTTGTCGAACGAACAAGCGACATTGCAGACCTCGCGTGTGAACTGCCGACGCAGAACATTGCGATACAACGCCTGATTCTGGCAATTGCATACCGAGTTGCAACGCCAAGTAACGAACAAGAATGGGCTCGGCAATGGAACGAGGGAGCACCAACTGACCGGATGCTCGAGTATCTGGAAGAGTGGCGAGATCGTTTCTATCTCTTCGGCGGTCGCTATCCGTTTATGCAGGTCGCTGACCTCAGGACAGAGAAGGATGCCGTATCAGGACTTGAAAAGATCATCGCTGACGTCCCCAATGGTGAGCAGTTCTTTACCACCCGACACGGAAAAGCCCTTGCAAACATTTCAGCGGCCGAAGCTGCCCGATGGTTGATTCACGCTCAAGCGTACGATCCTTCGGGTATCCGATCTGGTGCTGTAGGAGACTCCCAGGTTAAAGGTGGGAAGGGATATCCCATCGGACCTTCCTGGTGTGGGCATCTAGGGATTGTTTGGCTCAAGGGAGAAAACCTTGATGAGTCTTTAGTACTTAACCTTGTTCCTTCCGATTCAGGAAATCTCAGAGGGGTGAGTACCTCTACCCAGTGGGGTGGCTGCACGTGGGAAGATGATGAGCCCGAAACAGCTGAACGAGGCGACTATTCGCTTTTGGATTCAGCTGGAACCCCGCAACCTATCAGTATCCCAAGGCTACTCACTTGGCATTCTCGGCGCGTGCGGTTGGCTGGCGACGTATCTGGAGTAACCGGAGTTGTCCTTGCGCAGGGAGACAAGCTGGCTCCCCAACAGATGCAACAGTACGAACCGCTGAGTTTGTGGTGTTATTCAAAGGGTCAGTCGCAGAAGTTCAAGCAGGACGTCTATATGCCAAACGAGTTCGAATCAGAACGAGCCTTGTGGCGCAACCTTCCTGGAATTCTTCCTGGAGAAATGGAGATTGAAGGCGCAGATAAACGACTGAAAGATAAGTTCTTTCCTTCTGCAACACTTTTGTTTCACTATGGCTTCGATATGTCCGGTGTGAAGATCGCCTACCCGAAACGTATGCGCATCCAAGCTGTCGGTGTTGTTTATGGTCCTAAAAAATCAACCTTCGAAGATATCTATTTTGACGAACTGATGATGCCGGTTGCACTCATGCCGGCTGAAAATCATGAGTGCGATAAAAATAGTACCCAAATGGACAAAAGAAATGAGAAATTAAAGGAACTCTATAACACGGTTAATGAACAGGTGAGGACTACGGAGAATGTTGCGCGGATCCTCGGAACTCTTGCGGCAAATCTGGCACGTGCTGCTGGGGAAACACGTGCTGCTGGGGAAAGTGGTGACAGGGCCGGTGACGGTGCAAGAGACCGGGCGAAACAGCATTTCTATGCTCGGGTTGATGATCCTTTCAGACACTGGCTCGTCAACATTGACGGAGAAAGCGAACCTAGTGAAATCGCACAGATCTGGAAGAGATCCCTTCGGGCATTTGCTCAAGAAGCTGCAGCTGAACTTGTCGCTTCAACACCGTCGTCAGCAATTATTGGTCGATATATTCTCCGGAAGACCGACCGGGATATTCGCCGGGATCCTAACCGGGTATTCATGAATGTCGGGATCGCTGAAAACTACTTCAATTCAGAGCTCAACAAACTCTTACCAATTCAGGAAAACACACAGGAAGGAACGAAATGACCAGTAACTCTGTTGAATCGGGGACCACTCCGATTCGCGAGGTCTCAGGGTTGAGCTCCGGGCAAGCAGTGCGCAGTCGAGTTAATGGACTCATTGTGCATCGCCTTTCCAAAGACACCCCCTCTGCAAGGGCTCTCCGGGCGCAGTTGCGTTCTGCTCTGGGGAAGGAAACCGGCTCAATTCCAGCGATTTGGGATCTCACGCTAGACGATGAATCTCGATATCTAGGAAATAACCCGACGCGGGGCGAGAAAGCAGTGCACGGGGCTCTAACGCTCTGGGCGCGGCATCAAGGGTCCAATAAACGCCAGATGCATGACGTGTCCGATCAACCACGTCGTTTTGCTTCAGCAATTCGTGTTGTCGCAGAAAAACAACTGCGAGGAGACAAACGCGTCGAAGAAACCCCGATCTATCGCAGTTTTTCCGCAGCGATCCAAGCGCCAACGTATGAGGGATTACTGGTACGTTTGCGCTCCCTGGTTTCCCAACTCGAGGCCGCTGAAGTGCCATGCGACTACGGTTACTTGGCCTCGGACCTTTTCCACTGGCAAGACCCAAGTCGCAGGACCTCGGTAGTGCGGAATTGGGGACGTCAATTCGCCCGAACAACTCAGACGGCTTCCGCATCCGCTCAGTGATGAGCAGATAAACAGCAATCAACACAATTCACTTCAACATTTGAAAGGAAAGACAATGTCCCTTTTTATTGATATCCACGTTCTGCAGACCCTTCCTCCCTCGAATCCGAATCGTGACGACACTGGTGCGCCTAAGAGTGCAACTTTCGGTGGCGTGCGACGCATGCGCATTTCCTCGCAAGCAATCAAGCGAGCTACTCGTGAGGACTTCGAAGGAAAGATTGCTGACTCTAACTACGGAGTTCGCACGAAGAAGATCGTTGAGCTTGTGGCTCGCAAGATTTCTGAAATGCGTCCAGACCTTGATTCGCGTGCTGTTGAACTCGCGGAAATGGGCCTGAAATCTATCGGCTTCAAGCTCACTGAGCCGCGTGGCGCGAAGAGCGAGCAGGAACTGAAAGAATCCGGATTCCTTGTATTCCTGTCTGCAAAGCAAATCGAGCACGTGGCGGAAGCATTGATTTCGGTTGCTGATGCTGAGGATCCTGCAGCAGCTTTCAAGGAACTTAAGCCGCGAGATCTGGTCGATACGAACCACTCGATTGATATCGCTCTGTTTGGGCGTATGGTCGCAGAACCAAATTCTCTTAACGTCGATGCTGCATGCCAGGTTGCGCACGCCATCGGTGTCGGTGCGGTCGAGAACGAATACGACTACTACACCGCTGTTGATGATGAAAAGAAGCGTAATGAGGATGCCGACGAAGGTGCCGGAATGATCGGCACCATCGAATTTGCCTCGGCAACGGTATATCGTTACGCAACGATCAACGTCGATATGCTTCGCGAGAATCTGGGTGATGACGCAGTTGCTGATCGCGCGATTGAACTCTTCATCGATAGCTTCGTTCGTTCGATGCCGACCGGTAAGATCACAACTTTTGCAAACCGTACTCTTCCGGATGCAGTTTTGGTGCAGGTCCGCGATGACCAGCCAATTAACATGAGCGGCGCCTTTGAGGACCCGATCGTTGCAGATACGAAGGGATACGCTGAACCAGCGATCGCACGTTTTGTCGATTTTGAATCCGAGTTGCGCGAACTTACCGGTCTCGAGGCTGTGGAGTCGCTTGCTGCGTGGACCACGCCTCGTGGCGCGAAGTTTGGCGAGGTTGGAAAGCAAGAGCGCTTGGTTGATCTCGGCGGTGCGGCCGTGGAAGCAGTCCGAGGAACGCGATGAGTAAAGTCATCGTCTTAAGAATGGCGGGCCCCATGCAATCATGGGGATCCTCCAGCCGTTTTACCCGCAGATCAACAGAGGCTTTCCCTACGAAGAGTGGAATTCTCGGTTTGCTTGCGGCTGCGCAAGGCAGAAGGCGCACTGATCCGATCGAGGATCTTACTCAGCTTCGCGTCGCAGTGCGAGTTGATCAGCGCGGAGAGCTCCTGCGTGATTTCCATACTGCTCACCGGAGGAATGAGTCAATGCCTCTATCTGAGCGGTACTACCGAGCAGACGCTGCCTTTGCGGGTTTCGTCGAGGGGCCAAACGACCTAATCGATGGACTTTCGCAGGCTATTCTTCGGCCAGCATTTCCCTTGTATCTGGGGCGTCGCTCATGCCCTCCAACCATGCCCCTTCGACTTGCGGTACGCGACGAGGAGATGTGGGAGGTCATCACAACAACTCCTTGGCTGGCTTCGAAGTACTACCAGAAGAAGCAGCGCTTCGAGCAATACGTGAGCCTTCGTGTGCTTGCTGATAAGGGGATTATCCCAGAGTCGGTTGGAGCAACGTCGGCGCAAACGCTCCAAGATGTCCCGGTCAGTTTCGATTCGGAGCATCGCATGTATGCATTCAGGACTGTTGAGGAAACACGAATCACTCTGGAAAACCCAGAGTACGTTTCAGATTCACCGCAGGAGGACACACGTCTCGGTCACGATCCAATGGGGGTTCTCTAATGTATCTGACGCGAATCTATTTGAATCCACAGCGTCGTGGAACGTGGCGTCTTGCAAGGAATCGACAGGTTCTACATGCGGCCATTATGAACTGCTTTCCACCGGGAGTCCTTGACCGGGTGAGAACTTCTCGGGTTTTGTGGCGCTTGGATAGGCCTGCGGCTCCCGCGGGACGAAGCCGCGAAGGAAGTCCGTCGTGGTCCCTGTACATCTCCAGCCCCGTGTCTCCTGACCCCTCACACATTGTCGAGGAAGCGGGGTATGCAACGGAGGGGGGAGTTGTCGTCCGGGAACTTGATGGTTTCCTTGATCGCCTTGAGGTTGGCCAGCGGTGGGGTTTCCGCGTCTGCGTCAATCCGACGTTCAGGTTGCCTAATCAGCGCGACAGGCGGGGGCGGATGAAGATCCTTGCGCATGTGACACAGGACCAGCAACTTCAGTGGCTTCTCGACCGGGCAAAGCAAAATGGCTTCGCTGTTCTGAAATCGCTTGACTTCGATGGTGATTTGCCCATTCTTGAGGACGATAACGGTCTAAGACATGATGGTGAAACCTTGATGGTCCAGGGAATTGAACGCAGCATTGAGGAATTTCGGCGTCGGGATTCTCGCGTAACGCTCTCAATTGCGACCTTTGATGGTGTTCTTGAAGTAACAGATTCGCAGGCTCTGCGCCACCTCCTCGTCAATGGAATTGGTCGAGCGAAAGCGTATGGCTGCGGTCTCATGACACTCTCGCGGCCGTGAACGCAATCCCCGGGGCAAGACCGCCGGATCCAAAGGATCTGGTACGTGTGCGTGACCGTCTGACGTTTTTTATGTGGAGTGTTGCACGGTTAATCGGGAGTCGAATGCGATTTCGATTGCTGACGGTCACGGTATTGCCCATGTCCCAGCGGCAGCGCTTTCGGTGCTGCTGCTGGGACATGGGGGTCCGTATCACCCACTCTGCGGTGTCGGTGTTGTCAGAGAGCGGTTCGACAATCGTGTGGGTTGGGGAAAACGGAGCGCGTTACTACGCGCATGGGAACCCTCCTTCGCGGTCGTCTCGTTTGCTTGAGGCCCAGGCGCGTGCGGTGAGTGATCCGTCCTTGAGGCTTGCGGTGGCTCGCAGCATGTACTTGATGCGTTTTTCAGGTGAAGACGTATCGAAGTTAAGCCTTCAACAGCTCAGGGGGCGCTAGGGAGCTCGGATTCGGCGATTGTATCGTCAGCATTCGCAGCGCACGGGCGTTCCTTGGGATGGGCGCGAGTATGATCCAGATAATTTCGAAGGAGGATCACTGGTCAATCAGGCTTTGTCTGCTGCAAATTCTGCGGTCTACGGGGTTATCCATGCAGTGATCGTTGCCTTGGGCTGTGGTCCGGGGCTTGGATTTGTCCACAACGGGAACTGTCGATCGTTCGTGTACGACATTGCAGATCTGTACAAGGCGGATCTGACCATTCCCATCGCTTTCGATATTGCTGCTGGTCCTCTAAGCGAGTCAGTGGGGAGCGCGGCGCGGAAAAAGGTTCGTGATTCCGTCAGAGAGTTCCGTCTTCTTGAGTGCTGTGTTGCAGATATTAAGGGGCTTCTTTCCATAGCGGGTCCTGTCGACATTGATGATGAAGAACTCATTGTCGACGATCTCCGACTGTGGGATGACCGAGAAGGCACTGTCGCAGCCGGGGTTTCGTATGAAGAAAGTGCTGAACTGTGATTGTGCTCGTGCTCTCTGCTGTTCCGGAGGGGTTGCGAGGCCATGTAACTAGATGGCTACTTGAGATTTCTCCGGGAGTCTTCGTCGGGACTTTGAGTGCTCGTGTGCGTGAGCGTTTGTGGGCGATCGTCACTGAGAACATGCGGACCGGGCGCGCGGTGATGGTGTATCGTGCGCGCAATGAGCAGGGGCTTGCGTTTTTGACGTGGGGTGATCCTTGGAAACCAGTTGATTTCGAAGGGATTACTTTGATGATGCGGCCGTACTATTCTAAGGGGCGCGGTCAGTATTCAGAGCCTGATCCTGCTGAGCGACAGTTGCACAAACGTCCTGCAATGAGTAACTTTCAGAGAAGACGGAAAGCTCAAGGTTTTCCAAGATCTGACCGATCTGAGCGTTAAAACTCCAGATCGTTTAGTGTTTTCCCCGCACACGCGGGGATGAGCCCTCGACCTCCATCGGCGTGGAGCACGCGAACTGGTTTTCCCCGCACACGCGGGGATGAGCCCAGCATGTAAATGAACGGCAACTCCACATCCGGGTTTTCCCCGCACACGCGGGGATGAGCCCAACGCTGCCCTACAGTCACTACTGCGCTTAGCGTTTTCCCCGCACACGCGGGGATGAGCCCTGGAAATAGAACGTCTTCAGGAGGACACCCGTGTTTTCCCCGCACACGCGGGGATGAGCCCGTGAACACGCTGCGCTCGGCTTCGGTTTCTTCGTTTTCCCCGCACACGCGGGGATGAGCCGGAAGGAGAGGCACTCCCGACTGGTAAGCCCGTGTTTTCCCCGCACACGCGGGGATGAGCCGGAGGAAGCCAGATGTCATGGGTACGAGTCAGCGTTTTCCCCGCACACGCGGGGATGAGCCGAAGGAGAACACCACGTCGTTTGAGTTCGAGTGGTTTTCCCCGCACACGCGGGGATGAGCCCTGAATTTCCGCGGGATTGAGCATAAGCGGCGTGTTTTCCCCGCACACGCGGGGATGAGCCGATCACCGCGCGGATTTCCGATACTCAGCGAGGGTTTTCCCCGCACACGCGGGGATGAGCCGGTGGTTAGCTTACTGGATATCTCAGTTAGGGAGTTTTCCCCGCACACGCGGGGATGAGCCTCCCAAGGGCACATACGGTGCGAGCAGAGGACGGTTTTCCCCGCACACGCGGGGATGAGCCTCCGATGCTGAAGCGGTCGATGGCGCCGTCCTCGTTTTCCCCGCACACGCGGGGATGAGCCCGTCGAACAAGAATGGATAGCCTTCACGCGCTTGTTTTCCCCGCACACGCGGGGATGAGCCCCACGCTATGCCCGCGTCCCAGCGGGCGCGACGGTTTTCCCCGCACATGCGGGGATGAGCCGGAAGCCGGGCAGTCCGAGGCCGCGAGGCGCTCGTTTTCCCCGCACACGCGGGGATGAGCCCGTCGGCGGCGTCAACCTGCAGACCATCGAGACGTTTTCCCCGCACGCGCGGGGATGAGCCCGGTGGGCTGGTTGGCTTCCCTCGCCTTATGCCGTTTTCCCCGCACACGCGGGGATGAGCCGGGAGGTTGGATACTAGACTTGCGATGCGGTTTGTTTTCCCCGCACACGCGGGGATGAGCCCGGCGGAACGGCGATGGATCAGCTCGCCGGTAAGTTTTCCCCGCACACGCGAGGATGAGCCCTTCGCTAAAGAAACCGATACCCTGGCAGGCCAGTTTTCCCCGCATACGCGGGGATGAGCCGACTGGCATGGGCCAAATTCCTGGGCCGAAAAGGTTTTCCCCGCACATGCGGGGATGAGCCGCAATACCGACCGGGAAGCCCGCGCCCTACGAAGTTTTCCCTGCACGCGCGGGGATGAACCCGTGGACCGGACGCACGTATTAGACAGCTCTGGGTTATGGCCGACAACGGAACGGTATTTGAGCCTATCGAACTCGAATAGAAAATGCTGGGCCTTCAGCCCCCGCGTTGAACCGAGCTGTTATTTCAAGCCTGGCGGAGGGTACCAACCCAGCGCCTCAATTCTATCAAACCGCTCTACGAAAAGTAATTCCCTCATGAACGAGCAGACCAACACCGAGGAAGTTTCCCCCGCACACGGCGGGGATGGGTTCTCAAAAATAAGGCCGAGTTATCGGCCCTCCACTTTCTCTCGGCCACTTATTTCAGGCTCGCGGGGGATACCGGCTC